>BNJT01001357.1_pt1 | contig 52144 bp, 58 predicted proteins | sample 8540491 | NCBI WGS metagenome assembly BNJT01 (sample SAMD00202455, study PRJDB9452) | human saliva metagenome | host: Homo sapiens | reverse complement strand
AATTGATTAAAATAAAAAAACAAGGTGATTTTTTTCACCTTGTTTTTTTACGTTTTAATGGAGAATGGAAAAAAACCATGCTTCGGATTTTAATTATATATACAAAAAAAGACAAATATCCAATAAAAATATAAAGTGAGCCTAAATACTTAAGAAAGGATATTTGTCATGAATAATTTTATCACAGAATTACTGCAAATAAAAAGATAAAAAAATATAATATTAGATCATACCTTCAAAAAAAGAAAAAAATAAAAGGACAAACACACTTTTATATTTAAAGGTATTCTGACATATAATCCAACAAAATGCGAATGCTGTAATAGTAATAAAGTAGTAAAAAAATGGATTTAATGAACCTACTACAATAAACCTACTGAAACTATCAGGCATACCCTCACGATTAACTCTTAAAAAAACAAAGATTTAAATGTAAACAATGCAATAAAAAGTTTGTAGCTAGAACATCTCTTGTACTTAAACATTGTTATATCTCTCAAAAATGTAAAACTATCAATCTTAAAAAGCTTTTAACAGCTACATTATCATTTAAACAAATATCTAAAGAACATAACGTATCAGAAAAATACAACAATAAGAGTACTTAAATCTTGCAGAAAACAAGTAGAAGTAAATTGTTATAAAAGCCTCCTTCAACACTTATGCTTTGATGAAATAAAATCAACAAAAAGATAGTAAGTATTCAATGAGTTTTTGTATTTTTCGGATGCTAAAACACATGACTTTATAGATATAGTAGAAGGTAGAACAAAAATATATCCTAAATAGTTACTTCCTTAGATTTAAAAGAAAAAAACAAAAAAACAAGGTTAAAAACAATCTGTATTGATATATACCCACCATATATGGATATAATAAAAAAACATTTTCCAAATGCCCGTATAATAATTGATAGATTTCATATCATTCAAAAATATAAATAGAGAGTTAAATAAAGAAAGAGTAAGACTAATGAATATCTATAGAGGAAAAAAAGGAAAAAAAGGTAGAAATTATACCATACTAAAGAACTTTTGAAGATTAGTACTGGCTGATAAGGATAAGGTGGATTACGAAAAAGTATTTTTTTACAATAGGAGTTTTTGGTAAATTGGTAACTAGACGAGATGTATTAAATTATATATTGTCATTAGATAAGTCGTTTAGAGCTAGTTATGAGATAACACAAGAAGTAAGAAAAAGCGGTAAAAAGACAGAGATGAAGTAAGTTTAAAGGAACTAATGGATATGGATACAACTAGCTTACCTAGAGGTATATCTAAAAACTATTAAGACGATGAAAAGATATAGAGAATACATGGTTAATAGTGTTAAGTATGAGTATTCTAATGGTCCGTTAGAAGGTTTTAATAATAAGATTAAGTTAGTTAAAAGAGTTTCTTATGGCTATAATAGTTTTGATAATTTTAAGTTACGCATTTTGATTATGTCTAGGTTATTTGTTTCTAAATATAAGAATAATGAAAAGAGTTGGTAAGCATAGTAAAAATGCTAAGCAGCTTCATGCTGTTTAGCATTTCATAGCACTATCTTCTTATGCCCCGTATTTGATATAGAGCCTAATTTTCTTATAATCTATAAATTTTTATATTACTTGTATCTTTATGATGACTTGTGTTTTATGGTTATGAGAAGTTTGCTGTAGTAATGAAGAAAAATTAAGTATATTACTTGGATACTTAAAAAGATTATCAAAAAGAATTTTTTTAGATTAAGTTGATTAAAATTATTAATATACAAAAAGTATATAAACATGTGCATAGAAATAGTAATAGATATATAATGAAAAAAATAGTATTAATGGGGAGGTTATTACTATGGAGGCGATTTAATCAATAATAGCCACCATTATATATATAGCTATAGTAGCGTATCTTACCCCAGGTTTTTTTCTAGGGATAAGGAGTAAAATGTGGAGTTGGTAAAAAAACCAATTTCATTTTTTTGTGTTAAATAGTTATTTTTTTAATATTTAGGAATATTTATTACTGATATCAGAAATATTAATGTCAAAAAAATAAATTTTTTTGCTAATGACAGCAGGGGATAATACATACAAATATTTTTTTAATAATGTGTTTTTTTACAAAAAAATTACAATTGATAGATTTCTATATGTAAAAAAATAATTTTACTATTTTTCCTTTTCGTTTTATTTTATACTATAATTTAAAATGAAAAATATAAAAATAATAATAGGAGAAAAAAATTATGAATACAATGTATATTATAATAGCATTTTTGGGGTTATGGGTAGTGCCTTTTTATAATATTTTTTTGACTTTTTAATAGCAAAAAGGAAGAAAAAGGCTCATAGCTTTTATAAATGAGAATAGCGATAGGGATGTTGTTCACTTATTTTGTTCACATATAAGAATAGATGGACAAGATATTTCTGTATATAAGCCTTTAACAGGAGAATATTTGGAGAAAGTAGTGGCGCTTGAACCAGGAAAACATACGATTGAAGGTGTTTAACGACTATAGAGGCTATGTTTGGAAAAAAATGTAAATCTTAAGTCAGAAAATGTAAGTTTTGATTTTACTGTAGAGTCAGGGAATAAGTATTCGGTAACTATGTACCTCTACTTTCCTGAAGAAAGGTAAGTCTAGTATAAAAAGGAGATGTTGATGAGGTCGTAGTAAGTATACCTCTAAGCTTTATTAGAGGAAGCGAGAATGTGAAAGCATATATTATTGGTTACAAAGAAAGATAATAAACGTTAAAATGAGCTGATGTACTAAGAATTAGTATTCAGCTCTTTTTTTATAAAGAATATACAAAAACCCTAAAAAAATTTGGATTCAGCTTTGTAATCAAGGTGTGTAAAGAATATACAAAGATTTTATCGTTTAGATAATAAATTTTTAATGTGCGTCTAATTGTGATTGATTTAAAAATATAAATCATATATATTAGTTACCAGCTAAAAATTATGGAGGCATATTAGTATTTACTTAAAAACAAAAAAACATAAAAAGTAGAATTACTTTAGATTATTTCTAATTTTATTAATAGTTAGTTTCTATTATTAGAAAGCACATTATTAACAAGTTTTTTTGTAAATTATAGACTGTTCATAAAAATATTTTAAAGGTTTAAACCAATTACAAAAATTATTCGAAAAAAATGAGATAGTACATTTGACTGATAAAAAGTACACAATTAATAAAATCCACCCTTTAAAAAGGGTTGGGCCTTATTTGAAATGATCTATAAATTATAGGACTGTAAAGATGGGGTAAGGACAAAAAGTATTTCATCATAGAGATAACTATTTAATTATAAAAATGGAGAAAGTTATATTGATAGTGATTATTTTTTTATAGAAACTAGGTAAGTAACTCTATTTTTTTTATAATTAATGATAAAAAAATAGTATAATATTTAGCGGACATTAGAATGAAAAAAATATGTTGATATTAATAAAGAAGTATAGAATATTTCATAAGAATATTTAAGTTATCTATAAATTCGAAATCTTCAGTATAAATTAGAAGGATATCAACGAATGTATAGTAAATGAGGATATTCCGAGCGGATGAAATATAATAAAAAAATTATATAATTATCATATTGTTAAATTTTATATTTATCTCTAAAAACTGTACTTTAATAGTAAAAAGAATCGATTTTTAAATTAAAAAGGATTGTATAGAAAAAAATTAATCTTTGGAAAAAAATAGTTGAAAATTTTTAAAAATGGTGTGATAGCATTGATAATGAGGAGAATTATTTAAATTAATTTTAAGACAAAAATCTAAGAGATAATTACTTATGGAATATAGTATTAAATTAACTAGAAGTTGAATTACGAATAATTGAATTTAGTTATTTATGCAGTCTATAATTTCAAAAAAAGTCACTAAAGAAAATATGGAGGGTAGATTAAAAGTAAATTAGGCTTATAAATCATGGAGGTTTAAACATTTGTATTTAGGTTGCTAATGTAAATTGAATTGTTCTACTCAATGAAAAATTTATGGAGGTATAAAAAAATGAAAAAAATTATTAAAAAAACAAATAAGTGTACTTATAGCGGTGCTAATGGTTTTGACAACGGTTGTATCTATACTGATTCCAACAAAAGCATCTGCTGCAAATAGTTACACGTTAACATTAAAGAATGATGGACAAACAAGTCATGATTTTGAAATTTATCAAATTTTCAAAGGTGACTTATCAGGAACAACACTTTCTAATATTCAGTGGGGTAGTGGTATCAAGGATACTTCTAAGGCTACATTAGGTGATGCAGCTGATAAAGCAAAAAAACGTTAGACAGTGTAGCTAAAGCTGAAAAAAATTTGCAAAAGATATACAAGGTGATTTAAGTGCAACAAAAGTAACGAAAACAGTAGCTGCTGCGGGTACTGAGACTGTTACTCTAGAACCAGGGTATTATCTTATAAAAGATGCTGCTGCTACTCAAAATGACAAAGAAAAAGGTGCGTATACAGAGTACATATTAAAAAAATTGTAGCTGATACTACAGCTAAAAACTAAATTAGACGTTCCTACAGTTGAGAAAAAAAGTACAAGAGAATAGTAATGGTGAATGGCAAGATGCAGCTGACTATAATATAGGGGATAAAATTCCATATAAATTAACAGGTACATTACCTAGTAATTATGCTAAGTATGACAAATATACTTATAAATTCCACGATGAAATGTCAGCCGGGTTAACGTTAGATAAAGAATCTATAAAAAGTTAAAATAGACGGCCAAGTAATAGATAAAAACTAAATATACAGTTGATGTTGATACTACTAACAATAGCTTTGTAGTTGCTTTCGAAAAACTTGAAAAAAATATTACTAATCCAGAAATAACTGCAAATAGTAGTATTGTTGTAGAATATGAATGTACATTAAATGATAAAGCAGTTATTGGATCACAAAGGTAACCCAAATACAGTTTATCTTGAATATTCAAATAATCCAAATAAAAAGTGGTGATGGTGAATACGGAACTACTCCAAAAAGATAAAAAAATATTGTATTTACATACAAGGTAATAGTTAATAAAAAAATGAAGATAATGCAGCATTAAAAGGTGCAGAGTTTGAATTATACAAAAAAACAGATACTGAAGAAACAAAAAAATAGCAAGATTTACAATTGAAGATATAATGGCTGCTAATGGTTCTACATTTACTTTCAAAGGACTTGATGCAGGAAAAATATGTGTTAAAAAGAAACTAAAACACCAGAAGGTTATAACACTATTAAACCTATAGAATTTACTATTGTAGCTACTTATGATAAGGTTTCGGATAATCCACAATTAACAGATTTGAAAGCATTAGGAACATTAACTTTTACACCAAGTGTATCTGATGGTTCATTATCAACAGATGTAATAAACAAAAAAGGATTCATTCTTCCAGAAACTGGGGGTATGGGTAGATATTTAATTTATGTAACAGGTGGATTGTTGGTATTACTATCACTTGGGTACATGAGTCGTAAGAGAAGTAGTGAAAATAATATTAAATAGATATAATGGGTAAGATAAGAAAATTTCTACCTAATATAATAGTGACAATAATGCTGGTAGTTGGGGTAGGACTTTTATCCTATCCTACAGTCAGCGATTTTATTAATGAGCTACATTCTTCGAAGTCTATAGGAAGTTATGTAGAAAATACGGAAAAATTTATCTAAAAGAGCAAAAAGACAAAAATGCTAAAAGAAGCAAGGGAATACAATAAAGAACTACTTTATAAAAATAATAGGTATCACTTAAATCAAGAAGAGAAAAATAGATACAATAGCATCCTAGATGTAACTGATACAGGTATCATGGGGTATATGGAAATACCTAAATTGAACATATATATACCGATTTATCATGGAGTTGATGAAGGGACACTACAAATAGCTGCTGGACACATACCAGGAAGTTCGTTACCAGTAGGAGGAGAAAGTACACACAGTTTAATATCTGGGCATACAGGATTACCTTCTGCAAAATTACTTACAGATATGGATCAGCTAAAAAGAAGGAGATATATTTCTCATATATGTACTCGATGAAGTTTTTAGCATATAAAAGTAAATCAAATAAAAAAACGGTACTCCCTAGTGAAGTAGATAGTTTAGATATTGAACAAGGAAAAGACTATGTAACATTAGTTACATGTACACCGTATGGAGTAAATTCTCATAGACTTTTAGTACAAGGAGAACGTACAGAATATAATGGACCAAGACAAGATATAAATGATGTAATTAGAAAAACTAATATGAAATTGATTGTAATATTAGTTGTTGGAGTTACAGGTGTTGTGTGTCTAGTGTTGGCGTATTTAATGAAGCGAAGAAGAAGGTGAGAATTTGATGAAAAAAAGTTAGAGTATATTTATTGCTAATTATATGCTTTTAGCCTTGTATTTTTCATGATTCCTTCGAATTTTGTGTATGCAGAAAACAATGGTAGTTTAAGTGTTACTTTGAAATATGGAGAAAAACCAATAAGTGGTGTAGAGTTTACAATTTATAGAGTCGCCGATTTAAAAAGAAGACAAGAGTGGCTATACAGAAGTAGCTCCGTTTAAGTGGGAGAGTGATTTTTTTCTGAGATTAGAACTGCAGATGGGCAATTAAAATTATCTCTTCAATTAGAAAAAAACAGAGTTATAATGCGAAAGCAATAATGAGTATGCAAACTAATGAAATGGGTGTGGTTCATTTTGCGAGACTAAAAAAATGGGATATATCTTGTTGTACAAACAGGGGCTACAGGGGAAGCTGAGGATTATACTACGATGTTACCATTTTTTTAGTCATGGTTCCTCGATTTGAAAAATGGTGTTTGGAATTATAATGTAAATACCAAACCCAAACCCGCTATAAAGAGGGAAGAAAAAGCCTAAAGTACCACCTAAGGCACCACCATCAGAGAAACCACGAAAAACATAGGGAGAACTTCCTAGGACAGGTGATGCAACTGATATGTTTTTTTGGGGAGTGGAATACTGTTAATAAGCGGAGGAATACTGATTCTTCTTAGAAAAAAAGAAAAGAATAAGATAGGAGAGATGAGATAATGAAGACTAATAAATTTATAATGATTTTTTTGGCCTTGTTGGTAATCCTATCTACCGTCTTGCTGCCATTCTCAAATTCTGCTTATGCAAATAATGATGAGTATAAAAATAAAAAAATATAGAAGACTATAAGACAGATAAGGAAGTATTAAATGTAAGAATAGATGAAGATTTATCTACAAATGACCATAAACAAATAAAAGTATCAATAGAACAAGAGACAAAAAGAAGTAATATTTGTTTTTTTCAAAAATCATTGAATTTTAGAGAAGACAATGTACTCCCAGATAACATGGAAGTAGATAAAGATTATAAAGACAAAGGTTTGTATGGAAAAAAACTATACTTCTATGCGCTTGATAAATAAAGATACAAAAAGAAAAAAATGATGAATCTAAGAATACGTCAAAAAAATCAAAGAAGTATCTATTAAATTTGATGTAGCTAATAAGTTGCAAAAGTGGAGAGTTATTTGCAGCTATCTCAGATGGTTATGTATCAGTATCAGTACTTAAAAAAATAAAGATACAAATGCAAACACAGATACAAATGAAAAAAAGTAAGTAAAATTGCAGATAAAGCTACAGCAAAGAGCATAGCTAAAACTTCAGAAATAACTACAAAATAATAATATAGATAAAACTACAGATAAAATACATACTAAAGATAATTCTCTTAGAGAACAATTTAAGAAATATGAAGATAACTCTACTAAAGAACTTAATATACTTGAAAGTTTAGATTCTACATTTAATCTAGGTATATTTAGAGTCGCAAGAGGTCCTATAGTTATAGAAACTTATGTTAAGTTTGCTATAGTCTCAAATACAGGTGAGAGTATTAACGGACAAATTGGATATAAATTGATGGAAATACAAAGTAATGGTGTTCAAAGACCTTTTTAAAACAAGGATTTTTAAATACTGAAAAAGAGATTGTATTTACTGGATTAAAAATTAAATACTACATATAAGTTTTTATATAACAAGTGTTCCGCCTGGATATGATAGACCAGTGCAAAGTGTAGCAGAATTTTTATTTTTGATACTACTGGTATTCACTTTACAAAAGGAAGTGGAGGTATAGTATTACAGAGTAATCGTCCTATAGCTCTCGGTTATTTTATAACTGATACTTCAGGGAAAAGCTATAACAGATCGTGGAGCAATGAGGTTTGAATTAAAAAAAGAAACATCTAGTGGGGAAACAAATATTAATGTAAATAGCATTCCTGATGTAGGTGCTGTAAATAAAATAAATATTGAATTAAATAGGAGAGACATAGAGTTAAATACAAAATATAAACTTTATGTAACTAGAGTACCGAACGGTTTTCAAAGGCCAGAACGTAGTGTGTCTGAGTTTTACTTCACTGCTAAAGATGGAAATCTATTTATTTATTATACAAAAGGTGGAACAACTATTGTTTTAAAAAAAGAATAGGAGAGCAAGATAAACCGTTAGGGAGATAATGAATATTATGGTTTTGTGGGTGCTGAAGATAAAATAAAAAAATATCCAAGGATTATGACAATTCTAGTGGAATGGACGCATTTTGTTTTAGAGCAGATGATACTTTCCCTGATTTTGGAGGAAGAGTCGTATACACTAAATTAATGGTTACACCAGATGAATTGTATAATCAAGCACAAAAATCCAAGAGTTGGTAAAAAGAGTTATATGATGCGATTAGAAAAAAATATTATTATTGTGAAACTCATAAGGAAGAGCTGTTAACCAATTATGGTTTAAATAATAAAGAATTTTTGGGAAACTGCGAATCATAAACAAGACCATGGATATTATCGTGCTGTACAAGAGGCTGTTTGGTATTATTCAAACAGTTTCAATACACCAAAGAATTATCCTGAAGGTTCTAAACTCCATGATATTATGAAAAATGCAGTTAATCATATTATTAGAGAAAGCGCAAAGGTCTCTGAAAAAGATATGAACTCTGTTAAGATACAGATATTTAAGACATACAAGACTACTAGTGCAGGTGAACCTTATCAGTCTTTAGTAACATTTGAATTGGAAAAAACACAGATATAAATGTATTAAAACTTGGAGAAAGTGATACAGCATTAAAAGGAGCAGTCTTTAAACTAGAAAAAAATTAGCGGATAATTCTTTTACTCCTGTATATAAGGGTGAGAATGAAAAACATTTCTGAATTCAAATTTAAAGGGCTAACTGTTGGTAAGTATCGTTTAACAGAAACTCAAGCCCCTAAAGGATATAAACTTCTTGGGGAACCAATAGATTTTCAAATAGAAGAAAATAGTGGTACATTTAATATCAAATTACTTTCGAGTAATCCCAAGGTAACTATTGATAGTTCAAGTATGTCGATTACAGTTAAAAATGAGAAAAAAACACTACTAGTATTACTGTAAACAAAAAAATGGTTTACTACTGATGGGCAAGAAAAAAACAGCGTAATGAAGGTTCAATTACCTATAATTTGATACAAGTTTCAAGAACCAATATTGGTAGAACAATAGAAAAAAAGTTTATAAGTCTCAGAAGGTCTTAACAAGTAATGACAACTGGACAGTAACATATACAGATTTACCATTAGCTGGCATAAATGATGAAGGAGATGATGTTACATATTCTTACTATGTAGAAGAAAAATACCCTTCCAGATTATAGTACTAGTTATACTAATAGTAGTGGAAAAGAATCTCGAAATCCAGCTAATACTGCGATTACATCAGGGACTATTACTATTAAGAATACAGAAAAGATGAAATTCATCCTGCCAGAAACAGGTGGAATGGGAAGATTAGCTATATATTTAATTGGAATATTTTTTTATTAGGTATTTCAATATTCATGACAGTTTTTAGAAGAAACTTTACAAAAAAATAAAAAAACTAAATAAGAAAAATTTAATAAAAGAGAATTTTACTGGTAAATTATAAGTCTAGTTTATGAAAGATATAAGGCATGAGGCAATATCTTAAAAAAACACCAAGCAGTAAAAAAACGGTTCTTTGTCAAATTCGATTGATGAAGAAAAATAAGGAGGAAGCTATGCTATGTTAAAAAAAGTATAGCTTTTTTTCTTATTCTTACGTTTAAATTCTTTCCTTTTTATCAAGAATAGCTTGGCGTTTTTTTAGAATATCTAGGTTTTTTTATCAGTATTAGAAGAAGAAAAATAGACTAAAAAAATAAGAAGAATCTTACCTCTAAAGTTACAGAAAGATCTATATCCATAAGAAATAGGCTTTAATAACTTTAATCATATTATTAAGCCTCTCCAAAGGGACCATTTGATAAACCATTATAATACATAGTATTTTTAATCTGTCCTTTTATATTTTCTAAGAGTTTTAATAGCCGTAAACATATATCTAGGTAAAAATAGATTTATCATTAACCAAAGTATTAAATTTATTAAAATCATCTTGCTCAAGAGTTTCTTTAAGCTCTTGAACAAGCCAATAACATTTATAAAGACCAGAATCTTGTTTAATCAGATAATTCACAATATTATCTTCTGTAGTAACATATTTAAAAATGTTTGAATTTCTTATAAGTAGAGTTATCTAGCTCATCGTATTTTTACTAAGAAGTTTTTCCAATAGTATTTTAATAGTCTGTGTAAGTCTTTATTTTTTTCTTTAATACTATTTATATATGATATTCTGTATTTATTAAAAAGTTCTATTAACTAGTTGAACAATATGGAATCTATCAACAATGATTTTCGAGTTAGGAAAAAAAGCTCTCTAATAAGATACTTATAACCTGAGTTCATATCAATAACTATAGCTTTAACATCACAACGTTTTTTTTGTAAGAATAGTATAGAAAAATAATCTTTTATAATATTATTCGTTCTACCTTGAAGTATGTTTTGTATTTGATGGGTCAATGCATTAGAATAGACAAAAACTTATGTTACTTACACTATCAGAAGTAGATGAAAGCTCATGAAAGCACATATATGCAGGTAATGATTTAGGGTTTATCCAGAGTTTTTAGAGAGTTCATATTGTACTCTCTATACAGTATTGATAGAGATAGCGTTGGATTCGTCTATTTCTTTCATAGTTAGTTCTTTAGACAGTTTTTTTATTACTCCAGCTCTTAAATTTTTTTAGAAATATTAGAATATTTTTCTAAACTCGGTAGTCTTAGTTGAAAAGGACTTATTCCAGACTTTACATATAAAAACGTTGTTTATCTAGGTAAAAGAAATAACAGGTTTGTCGGAGATAAAAAGGCATTTTAAGCTTTTACTCTTCTATGCCATTTTTTTCCTTATAAGAGAGGGAGAATTTTGTTTGCAATGTGGACAAGTTTTAGGTGAATGTGACAATACACCATAATAAATAAGATGTATTTGATTATTTATTTTTTTACTTGATTTATTTTATCTAGAATATTTATATTTTCATCAGTTATTTGTAGAGTTATCTTATGATATTTGTTATAATTAGTCATATGAATGTAAAAATTCCTTCGATTTTGTACGCACTTAAATTATATAGGAATTTTTACATTCTTTTTCTATGTTCTTATAAAAATTTAAATACGGTTGATTTTTATCAATCGTATTTATTATAGAACCATTATTGGTATTATACTTAATATAAATGTGTCAATTGTGTTATTTTTGAATTAACTATTGCACAAAAAAACTATCACAGGTGTATAATAAAAAGTGTAAATGGTATTAATAGGGGAGGATGATACTATGGACGCGATATATTCAATAATAGCTACTACTGTGTATATAGCTATTATAGCATTACTCACTCCGAGTTTTTCTAGGGAAAGGGAGTAAAAATTTTAAATCGAGGTTAAGAAATTAGCCCCGATTTCTAATTTATAAAAAAAAATTAAAAAAATTGTTGACAAATAGTAAAAATGTATAATATAATATATAGCGTAGCAAATAAATATATAACAAATGCGGGTGTAGTTTAGTGGTAAAACCTCAGTCTTCCAAACTGATGTTGTGAGTTCGATTCTCATCACCCGCTCCATTTTTTTATATAAAGGATTTTTCCACAGTAGCTCAGTTGGTAGTAGCATCTGACTGTTAATCAGAGGGTCGTAGGTTCGAGTCCTACCTGTGGAGTAAAGTACGGCTGTGTATGCAGCCGTATATTTTTTTATAAAAAGCTATAAATAAGTATTATCAAAGCTGATTTTATGGTATAATTAATCATGATATGTCTATAGGAATAGTATGATAATACTAATAAAATAAGAAGAAATATAAACAAAATTATAATAGGAGATTAATATGTTTTTAGATGAGGTAAAAATATTCGTCAGATCTGGTGACGGTGGTAACGGTCTTGTAGCGTTTAGACGTGAGAAATACGTACCAAAAGGTGGACCAGCTGGAGGAGACGGTGGGCGTGGAGCTAACGTTGTCTTCATAGTAGATGAAGGACTTAGAACCTTCATGGACTACCGTTATCAAAAGAAATTCGTTGCACCAAATGGTGAGAACGGAATGAGTAAAGGAATGCACGGTAGAAAATCAAAAGATTTATACTTAAAAGTACCACCTGGAACTGTTATTCGTGATACAGATACTGGTGAAGTACTAGCTGACTTAGTAGAACATGAACAAGAAGTAATAGTAGCTCGTGGAGGACGAGGAGGACGTGGAAACTGTCGTTTCGCAACACCTTCAAACCCAGCACCAGAAATAGCTGAAAATGGTGAACCAGGAGAAGAAAGAAACTTAACACTTGAGCTTAAACTAATGGCTGATGTTGGGTTAGTTGGATTCCCATCAGTAGGTAAATCAACATTACTATCAATAACTTCAAAAGCAAAACCAAAAATTGCTGATTATCACTTTACTACATTAGCACCGAACTTAGGTGTAGTAGAAACAAAAGATCACCGTAGTTTTGTAATGGCAGACTTACCAGGACTTATTGAAGGAGCAAGCCAAGGTGTAGGATTAGGACACCAATTTTTACGTCATATTGAAAGAACTAAAGTAATTGTTCACGTAATTGATATGTCAGCAACAGATGGTCGTGATCCTTATGAAGATTATAAAGTTATTAATGCAGAGCTAGGTGAATATAATATGCGTTTACTAGAACGTCCACAAGTAGTAGTAGCTAATAAGATGGATATTCCAGTGGCTAGTGAAAACCTAGTAGAATTTAAAAAACGTCTAGCTGAAGACGGAGAAGATGTTGATATTGTAGAAATATCAGCATTTACGAGAAATAATATAGATAACTTATTATATAAAATTAGTGATATTTTAGATAACACAGATCCTAATATGCTTTACGAATTAGATACTGAAGAAGAAAGCATGGAAAACCGAGTTATTTATAAACATAAACCAAAAGATGAAACATTTAAAATTACTCGTGATGATACAGGAGCATATGTTGTTAGTGGACCTGGTATCGAGCGTGCATTCTTAATGACTGACTTCAACCGTGATGCATCTGTAAGACGTTTCGCTCAACAAATGCGTTCTATGGGAGTAGACGATGCTTTACGCGAACGCGGATGTAAAAATGGAGATACAGTTAAAATACTTAAAGGTGAGTTTGAATTTGTAGAGTAGGAGAAATACCATAATGGATAATGAAAAAGTATATTACATAATTAGAGAAGATGTGCTTCCTGAAGCTGTAAAGAAGACTATAATTATGAAAAAAGCTTTAGAAGAAAATCCAAAATTATCAATTTTGGAGGCATCAAAAAGATTTGATTTAAGTAGAAGTGCTTTTTATAAGTATAAAGATACTATTTTTCCAATTCAAGAAATACAAAGACAATCTATATTATCACTTTCAATAGATGTTGATGATATACCAGGAATTTTAGGGAGAGTGCTTTCAGTAGTAAATGAAGAAAAATGTAGTGTACTTACAATTCACCAAACAGTACCGATTAATTCTCGTGCTACTATCATTATCTCACTAGAAATTGATCCTGTTCACACAAATATAGAAAAACTAACTAAGAGAATACAAAATCTTGAATTTGTCAATAAAATTAAAGTTATTGGCGTTAGTATGTAAAAAATATAATAAAGTATATAAAAAAATAGGAGAACTGGAGAGGAATGTAGTTTCCTAGTCAGTTCTCTTTTTTCGTTATAAAAGGAGAATATATGCAGAAAAATGAAATATTCACTGGAAAAGTTATTGATTATACTCATGATGGTTTAGGAATTGTTAAAATCGATAATTTTTCCAATCTTCATTGAAGATGTAATAGAAGGTGAAGAAGTAGAATTTAAAAATTATTAAATTAAAAAAAGAATCTTGGTTATGGTAAAAGCACTTAAGATTATTGAAAAATCAAGTAATAGAGTAGAAGGTATTCCAAAAACTTCAGGAGCTAATTTAGTACATATGAGCTATGAAGAGCAGCTAAGATTTAAGACGAAAAAAGTTCAAAATGTTATGAATAAAACATTAGGACAAAATAGTGTTGAAGTATTAGAAACACTAGGAATGAAAGATGGATATCATTATAGAAATAAATCGGTTATTCCAGTTCAAAAAGTAGATAATGAAGTAAAAATGGGCTACTACAAGCCACGTAGCCACGATGTAGTTAATATAGAGAAGTGTTTTATTCAATATGATGAACACAATAAACTTATGAACTATACTAGAGATTTAATTGCTGAAATGAATCTTTCTATTTATGATGAAAAAACACATAAAGGTGCGATTCGCCATATAATGTTTAGAACGAATTCTAATAAAACAGAAACTATGGTAGGAATAATAGTAAATGAAAAATTCCCAGGTCTTGATGAATTTGTTACGAAGATAACTGAATTTGATTCAAGAATAGTAAGTGTCATGCTTAATATTAATAATAAGAAAACTAATGTAATTTTTGGGGATAAAACTGAGAATCTATATGGAAAAGACTTTATAACTGATACTTTAGGAGGAATAGAGTTTAAGATTTCTTTACGCTCATTCTATCAAGTTAATCCAATTCAAACAGAAGTACTATACAGTAAAGCACTAGAATTAGCGAAATTAAATCAAGATGACACTATAATAGATGCATACTGCGGGATAGGTACGATAAGTTTATTTGCAGCACAAAAAGTGAAAAAAGTTTATGGTATAGAAATAGTAGAAGCAGCAGTATTAGATGCCCGTGAAAATGCGAAAAATAATAATATAACTAATGCAGAATTTTTACTAGGTAAAAGCGAAGATGTCATTAAGGATCTAATTTCAAAAGATGTTCAAATCGATGCAGTAATAGTCGATCCACCACGTAAAGGATGCGAAGAAAGTTTCTTAAAAGACTTAGCTTCAATGGGAATAGAAAAGATAGTTTATGTGAGCTGTAATCCTGCAACTCTAGCACGTGATATGGAAATCATGAGAGGTCTAGGTTATAAACTAGGTGCAGTGCAACCTGTAGATATGTTCCCAGGAACGTATCATGTTGAGGCGGTAAGTTTGCTAGTCAAGGAGTAAAACGACGAAGATTAGCATTTACTTCCGCCCATGCGATAGCTGTCCGTGATTGACAAGTGCTAGCACGCAGACAGAACGGAGATAGCGAACCGCTGAGTGTGTCGCTCTGCTCGTAAAAGCTTAGAAACCTTTGAACGAAAGGGATAATGAAAGCCTTGATTGCAAGGCTTTTTGCTTTATGGTGGGTAAGTATCAGAGTGAGAAAATTTTTGGAATGAGTAGAAGTGATAGCTAGAAATTATCAGTTTCTATTTCCATTTACCCTGTGGGTACGTGTTTGTTTCCATTGACAAGGAGTTTGTGGGAATAGAAATGTACCCACCTTGTTTGAATCAAGTGAAGTGTAGTTGAAGGAAATCTGTTGAAAGCAATACTTCATTTTACCGAATAAGTAATAATTTAGGCAACTTCAAATCGATTAAAAAAAACTATTTTAAAGGTTAAGAGTAGACAAAAATTGTCCACTCTTTTTTGCAAACTCAATTTATCAATAAATGAAATGAGGGAATGTAAAATGAAATATTTTGAGGTTGAGTTAGAAAATCCTGATGAATTTTTAAAACTACAAACAGAAGATTTTGTGAAAGCTAATCGCTTGCTACTAAGGAAGATAATCCAGAGCGTTACAGTCTATGAAGAAAACTTCGTCATATCCTTTAAATCTGGCATCGAATTGGAAGTATGAGTCTCATTCCATAACTTTTATATTGAACATATCATCTTGTTGTGTTATACTATAAATTGATATAAACAAAGATGTAGGAGGAACCGAAACTATGACAGCCTCAATGCGTTTAAGATAAGCTGGCAATAAAAAAAGCAGAATCTATACCCGATGATAGGCTTTTTTGTTGTGCTTATTTATACGATATTGAGCATTCATTAGTTACGGTGAGGATATTAGTTATTTAACTATACCTTTATTTAACTATGTCTTTAATATGAATGTTTCCAAATTGTATGTATGCAGACCAAAAAGCCACATTGTGGGGTTTGGCCTGCATTTTTATATGCCTAGAATGCTATTCAAAATAGAAATTCAAGCAAAATAATATGCAGGAGATAATATAAATGGAAAAATACAACAATTGGAAACGAAAAATTTTTATGCAATATGGGCAGGGCAAGCAGTATCATTAATCACTAGTGCCATCCTGCAAATGGCGATTATTTTTTACCTTACAGAAAAAACAGGATCTGCGATGGTCTTGTCTATGGCTTCATTAGTAGGTTTTTTACCCTATGCGATTTTGGGACCTGCCATTGGTGTGCTAGTGGATCGTCATGATAGGAAGAAGATAATGATTGGTGCCGATTTAATTATCGCAGCAGCTGGTGCAGTGCTTGCTATTGTTGCATTCTGTATGGAGCTACCTGTCTGGATGATTATGATAGTATTGTTTATCCGTAGCATTGGAACAGCTTTTTCATACCCCAGCACTCAATGCGGTTACACCACTTTTAGTACCAGAAGAACAGCTAACGAAATGCGCAGGCTATAGTCAGTCTTTGCAGTCTATAAGCTATATTGTTAGTCCGGCAGTTGCAGCACTCTTATACTCCGTTTGGGATTTAAATGCTATTATTGCCATCGACGTATTGGGTGCTGTGATTGCATCTATTACGGTAGCAATTGTACGTATACCTAAGCTGGGTAATCAAGTGCAAAGTTTAGAACCAAATTTCATAAGGGAGATGAAAGAAGGAGTTGTGGTTCTGAGACAAAAACAAAGGATTGTTTGCCTTATTACTCTTAGGAACACTATATACTTTTTGTTTATATGCCAATCAATGCACTATTTCCTTTAATAAGCATGGAACACTTTAATGGAACGCCTGTGCATATTTCTATTACGGAAATTTCCTTTGCATTTGGGATGCTAGCAGGAGGCTTATTATTAGGAAGATTAGGGGGCTTCGAAAAAGCATGTATTACTAATAACAAGTTCATTTTTTTATAATGGGGACCAGTTTAGCCGTTTCAGGGAATACTTCCTCCAAATGGATTTGTAATATTCGTAGTTTGCTGTGCAATAATGGGGCTTTCGGTGCCATTTTATAGCGGTGTGCAAACAGCTCTTTTTCAGGAGAAAAATTAAGCCTGAATATTTAGGACGTGTATTTTTCTTTGATCGGAAGTATCATGTCACTTGCTATGCCAATTGGGTTAATTCTTTCTGGATTCTTTGCTGATAAAAATCGGTGTAAATCATTGGTTTTTTTACTATCAGGTATTTTTAATTATTGGCATTGCTATAGTTTGCCAAATGATAACTGAGGTTAGAAAAATTAGATTTAAAAATAAACAATATTGGAGGAATATTTATGTATCTTATTTTCATGTAACTCTTCCTGCTAAAAATCGCAGGGGTTTTCCCTGCATACAAAGCAAATGAAAGCATACGATTATAGACAGGAGGAAATGTTATGGAATTAATATTAAAAAGCAAAAAGACATTCGTGTGGAATTCAAAGGACGCGATGTTTTAGATATAAATGAATTAGAAGTATATGATTATGACCGTATTGGTTTAGTAGGAGCAAATGGTGCAGGAAAAAGCACTTTATTCAAGGTACTTTTAGGAGAATTAACTCCCCCAGGATGTAAAATGAATCGTCTGGGTGAACTTGCCTATATTCCCCAGTTGGACGAAGTAACTCTGCAGGAGGAAAAAAAGATTTTTGCACTTGTAGGCAAGCTAGGTGTTGAGCAATTAAATATACAGACTATGAGCGGTGGTGAAGAAACAAGGCTTAAAATAGCACAGGCCTTATCGGCACAGGTTCATGGTATTTTAGCGGATGAACCTACGAGCCATTTAGACCGTGAAGGAATTGATTTTCTAATAGGACAGCTAAAATATTTTACAGGTGCACTGTTAGTTATTAGCCATGACCGCTATTTTTCTTGATGAAATAGTAGATAAAATATGGGAACTGAAAGATGGCAAAAATCACTGAGTATTGGGGAAACTATTCTGATTATCTTCGTCAGAAAGAGGAAGAACGTAAGAGCCAAGCTGCAGAATACGAACAATTTATTGCGGAACGTGCCCGATTGGAAAGGGCTGCGGAGGAAAAAGCGAAAAACAGGCTCGTAAAAATAGAACAGAAGGCAAAAAGGTTCTTCAAAGAAAAAAAGTACTGAAGACGGAGGGCGTTTAGCTCATCAAAAAAATCAATAGGAAGTAAGGAAAAAAAGATGTATAATGCTGCTAAAAACCCTAGAGCACAGGATTGCGGCCTTAGGAAAAGTAGAAGCTCCGGAAGGCATTCGCAGAATTCGTTTCAGGCAAAGTAAAAGCATTGGAGCTCCATAATCCATACCCTATAGTCGGTGCAGAAATTAATAAAGTATTTGGGGATAAGGCTCTGTTTGAAAAATGCATCTTTTTCAAATTCCGTTAGGAGCAAAAGTGGCGTTAACTGGTGGTAATGGAATCGGAAAAAAACAACTTTAATCCAAATGATCTTAAACCATGAAGAAGGAATTTCTATTTCGCCTAAGGCAAAAATAGGTTACTTTGCACAGAATGGTTACAAGTACAACAGTAATCAGAATGTTATGGAGTTTATGCAGAAGGATTGTGACTACAATATATCAGAAATTCGTTCAGTGCTAGCATCTATGGGGTTCAAACAGAACGATATTGGAAAAAAAGTTTATCTGTTTTTAAGCGGTGGAGAAATTATAAAAATTGTTGCTTGCTAAAATGCTCATGGGTAGATATAACATCCTAATAATGGATGAACCCAGTAACTTCCTTGACATACCAAGTTTAGAGGCTTTGGAAATACTAATGAAGGAGTACACCGGAACTATCGTGTTTATCACCCACGATAAACGATTACTCGAAAAATGTAGCAGATGTAGTTTATGAAATTAGAGATAAGAAAAATAAATCTGAAACATTAAATTTAAGGTAGTCGCTGGTCAGTATAGTCTGTTCTGGTTGGCGACTCCATTGTTAAAGAGTATAAAGACTTTAGATTTTATGAATATTAAAAATAGGAACAGTCAATTGAACTGCTCCTATTTTTCTGCTAAATATATTGTAGTTTTCTTATATGTATAATGATAGATTAGCGGATTCTCATCTACGGTACTTACTTCAAATATGAAGAAGTGATCGCGGTTATCTCTGGACTTTTTCCTTATTGAGGACAAAAGTAATTCTTACGTGAAGTCGCCATTGTTTTTTTAGGATATCATCAGTTAGGAAGGTCAATGGAATATTCATGTTAGAGTAGCGGTAGAAGTCACGTTCAAAATCTTGGTAGCTCTCGCTATAATAGTCCATTTGTAGGTGATTACGCTGAAACTCAAGCTGATTCATAGAGCACCTCCTCGACAAGTTCAATACTAATAATGTCTTTTAATTTCAAATTGATGTGACCTGTTGTAGTTTTTATCAAAATGAAATCTTTGGTCAGACTTGGTATTGTTCCAGTGTAGGAAACACGCTTGTTTTTTTCAATCACTTGAATGCGTGTGCGTAGCTGCCCGGCGTATACTTGACTGAGGAGTAATAATTTCTTCTCTAGTGATAAGTCAGACATGTACGTTACTTTGTTTGTATCATCAGAGAGTGCTGATGCATGTTCAGATAGGAAAAAAAGCCCATCCATTTTTTTGCATCTTTTGTATCCTGGTACTCTCTTGCTGATTGAAATGGTAAATATGAACGGTCAATCATATCAAATCCTTTTCTATGCAGAGGCAAGGGTATTTTTTTATCAAATTGAATCGTAAAACCTTGAATTCCCCCACCTGTGTAACATTCTTTAAAAGCGATTGATTACCTCAGTATAGATTATCACAGATGAGCTTGTTGGCTTAATGCTAAATGTAAATTCCAATGGTAATCGGTTTTCAGATTTAGCATGTACTAGTCGTATCGATATTTCAGTTGTTTTGAGTTTTCTCTGACGAAGTTTTGAAGTTGCTGTTTCAACGATTCCATGTAAAAATCTTTCAAGCATTTCAATATCATTACATCCTTTGCTACGGATTTCTGAAAAATTGTACTGTATTTTTTTCTTGTTTCATTTTAATCCCTCCAATCCACCCGCGGAATGACCACCGATAAGTTTACTGCGTTCAATATTTCTGGAACCTTCAGTTAGGACGGTTCCTTTTTTTGTATAGCTAAAAAAACCAAACTGTTCTCTGACAACATCAATAGCTGTCTGAAGTCTATTATCTTTTTCAATTTGTTCTACATCATCAAAGAGTGATAGTAGAGTATAGCTTTCATCTACGAAGCCACTATAAGATACACCAATTTGTCTCACTGCACCAGAGGTGTATTTTTTCGGAATAATACAAGTACATGACTCACCATTGTTTTGGGGAGATTTGCGGGTTCAATTTTATTCTGAGCATTTATAGATTTTTTCATCTCAGTCCTAGAATAGCCAATATGAATAGAAACGACAGTAGTCAATACTAGGGCTACTGTTCCGTTCCACAGTATCATTTAAAAATCATTTTCACACCCTTTCGTCTATTAGTATAGAAGAAAGCTCTCAGCACATGTTGAAGCAGTCGTTTTAATGACAAGGGCGTAGACCGAAGTCATTAATTACGAATGCTTTATGCGATAGCTGTCGCAGAGCGGTAGTGATGCGGTAACAGCGAACCGCTGAGTCGTGGTATTGCTACAATGAACAAGAAGGTGAAAATCCTTGATTTTAAGCTGTTTTACAAGCATTTTGTGTTTGTAGATAAAGGCAATTTTGACGTCAAAAAAGTCCTAAAAAGGCACATAGATGTATATGTATTTGTAGATGTCGTTTGCGCATCGGAAAAATGAATACAACAATAAATATTTATCTAAAGAGAGAACAATTGTATATTGTTCTCCTTTTTTTATTTTCAGGAGGGAAAATGACAAAAGAATTACAATCATCACGCTATATTGTCATTTCATTTTTAGTACGTGAAATGTGGAATAGAATTACGAGAACATTACAACAAGTCAAAAAAGGAGAAACAAATTATTCCACAGTGTACACCTGAAAAAGAAGAAGCCATCATGGATGCTTTGAGACACTTCAAAATGATTTAATAGAAAAGAATGACAGCATATGACTTTCTGCATTTATTACATTCCTACTTGGTATTGGAACGGCGTTGTTGTATATCATTATGGTGTTCTGCTTATTTTGGGCGTTAGCTTCTTTTATTGCAAGTTTAAGAGTAAGTTAACATATTTTTAGAAGTGTAAGTTGAATGATTGGTAAAATAGCAGGTATATATCTCTAAGTGTTATAATATATTATTAAGATGAAATATATTAGTTATTTAAAGATAAGAGAAACGAACGGGCAGAGGGGGGAAATAAAAACAAAATTATATTAAAAGAACACGCTAATTATGAAACTGGGATTTGTTATGAATCCCAGTTTAATTTTTGACTTTTACATGATTTATACATGTGATATTATCAAAAATGTTGTTTATAAGGTTATTGATAAGGAGTTGACCACATGAGTGATGTAATAAGCTGTTAGATGAAGCTATTAAAGAAACCGAAAACTTGTACGAAGGAGAAGTCTTTATTTTTAAGGAATTGTTTAAAGGATATGTATGGAGCAGGATACCGAGAAAGGACTGTACTAATGTCTTAGTAGATGTTTTTGAGATATTTTAAATAATATAAAAAACACTTGAATAAATACTCATATAACTATTGACACAAGAGAAAAATAATAATATAATAAATATACAACATATGAATGCTTGTCCAAGTAATCAGATGAAATGATTTAAAAAGAGGTGATAATATGACTAAAAAAATTTAATTCAATTGAAAGATGTGACTGCAATGCAATTCATGAGGATATTGTAAATCAAGTTAGAGATAAAATGCCTCAAGAAGAAAGCTTTTATGATCTAGCAGAATTATTTAAAGTATTTGGAGATTCAACACGAATCAGGATATTATGGGCTTTACATGAAGCTGAAATGTGTGTTTGTGATATCGCTGTATTACTTAACATGACACAATCAGCAATTTCCCATCAGCTGAGAGTCTTAAAAACAAGCTAATTTAGTGAAAAAAACAGAAAAAGAAGGCAAAAGTAGTATATTATTCATTAGTTGATGATCATGTAAGAGAAATATTTGACCAAGGTCTAATTCATATCAACGAGAAGTAGTAATGCGGTAGAATAGAATATTTTTTTTGAAGATATTTGGGCATATATTTAAGTCTTCATTTCAAATGAGCAATGCTTCAAGAAAATTTGAAAAAAAGACTTGTAGTATTCAAAAATAAAATTACAAATAATATTTAGGAGGATTTAATAATGAAAAAAAGAAATTTATACTTGAAGGTTTAGATTGTGCAAATTGCGCGGCAAAAAAATGGAAAAAGGCTATTAATGAGCTTGATGGAGTGAAAAGAAGCTACTGTTAACTTTATGACCACAAAACTCGTTATTGATGGTGAGGATGAAAAAAATGCCAACAATAATAGCAGAGGCCGAAAAAAATAGTTAAAAAAATCGAGACCCGATACAACTATGAAAAAAAGGCCTAAAGGAGGTTATTTAGTATGACAAAACGACTATGGCGAATAATTATTGGTGCAGCCGTGTTAGCTACAGCAGTATTGCTTAGTTTAAATAACGAATGGTTACAGATTGCTCTCTTTATAATAAGTTACATTATTGTAGGTGGAGATGTTGTAAAAAGAGCTGTAAAAAATATTTTTAAAGGTCAAGTTTTCGATGAAAATTTTTTAATGAGTATTGCAACAATTGGTGCATTTTTTATTGGTGAGTATCCTGAAGGTGTTGCAGTTATGCTGTTTTATCAAGTTGGAGAACTGTTTCAAAGCTATGCAGTTGGCAAGTCGAGAAAGTCAATTGCAAGCCTTATGGATATTCGACCAGATTATGCAAATGTTAAAAAAGGTGATGAACTTGTCAAAGTTGACCCAGATGAAGTACAAATTGGAGATATTATTGTAATTAAAGCAGGAGAAAAAATTCCTCTTGATGGCAAGGTAATTGAGGGAAGTTCAATGATTGATACATCGGCACTAACAGGCGAATCTGTTCCTCGTGAAGTAGAAGTTGGAAGTGATATCCTAAGTGGGTGCATCAACATTAATGGGGTTATTACAGCAGAGGTTACCAAGGAATTTGGAGAATCTACTGTAAGTAAAATTCTTGATTTAGTTGAAAATGCAAGTAGTAAAAAATCCAATTCAGAACAATTTATTACGAAGTTTGCGAGATATTATACACCGGTTGTGGTTATAATTGCAGTTTTTTTCTAGCTATTATACCACCTCTTGTTATAGACAGGGGCGACTTTTAGTGATTGGATATATAGAGCACTAGCATTCCTTGTGGTATCCTGTCCGTGTGCTTTAGTTATTTCAATTCCTTTGAGTTTCTTCGGTGGAATAGGTGGAGCCTCAAAAAAAGGTGTTTTAGTCAAGGGTAGTAATTATTTAGAGGCATTAGCAGAAACTGAAATTGTTGTTTTTGATAAAACTGGAACACTAACGAAAGGTGTATTTAATGTACAGGAAATTCATCCAGAAGGAGTTTCCAAAGAAGAGCTACTAGAATTAACTGCACATGCGGAAAGCTATTCCAATCATCCGATTTCACTTTCACTGAAACGTGCATATAGCAAAGAAATAGACAATGGACGTATTTCAGATGTAGAAGAGATATCAGGTCATGGTGTTATTGCAACAGTAGATGGCAAAAAGGTTATGGCAGGAAATATCAAACTTATGAAAATGATGGATATCCCTTATTTCAAGGGAGAGCTGATCGGTACTATTGTACATGTTGCTGTTAATAACAAATATATAGGTTACATTGTAATTGCCGATGAGGTAAAGGAAGATTCAGCACAAGCAATCAAGGAACTTAAGGCAGCTAATATTAAACAAACAGTTATGTTGACAGGTGATAATAAAAAGTATTGGTTCAAAAAGTTGCTAAAGAGCTTGGTCTTGATAAGGTTTATGCAGAACTGTTGCCAGCAGACAAAGTTGAAAAAAACTAGAAGAATTATTTTCGCAAAAAAATCTAAAAAAAGGTAAACTTGCCTTTGTTGGTGACGGAATCAATGATGCACCTGTATTAGCTCGTGCAGACATTGGAATAGCAATGGGTGGTTTAGGTTCTGATGCGGCCATTGAAGCTGCTGATGTTGTAATTATGACTGATGAGCCATCGAAAATTGCTACTACAATGAAGATTTCTAAAAAGACACTAAAAAAATTGCACATCAAAACATAGTATTTGCAATTGGAATAAAAAAATAATTGTTCTTATTTTGAGTGCTTTTGGAATAACTACTATGTGGGCAGCTATATTTGCAGATGTAGGTGTAACTATCATCGCAGTATTAAATGCTTTTTAGAGCTTTGAATGTAAAGAATCTATAAACTATTTTTCCTATTCACCCCTTGAATGATACCGATAATTGACGATACAATCAAGGGGTATTTTTTAATTTAAAAACTATAAATGAAAATTGGTTGGGATTTACCTTAAATTAAATGGTTTTAAAGATATGGAGGTTATGTAATTGAAAGTTATTGATGAATGTTGCTGTGAATGTATCACACAAAATTTAAATAGAACAAAGGAGAGTTGCCCTGTCTGTAATAATGAAGGAGTAACAGTTAGTAGGATAACCGTTGAACACTTGGTGACAGATGATTATCGTAATGCCGTTGATGGAGATCAATATAAGATATGCATGAATGAGGACTGCGACGTTATTTACTATAACTTAGATAAAGAAATAAAATTCTTAAAAGACCAAGTTAGGGTTCCTATCTGGTTTAAGAAAGATGCAGATCCTAAGTATGCTTGTTATTGCAGCAAAGTCACAGAAGATCAGGTAATTGAAGCAGTTGTAAAGCATGGTGCGAAAACCGTTAAAGAAGTAAATGCCATAACTGGAGCAATGAAAAATTCGCTTTGTAAGGAAAACAATCCTTTGGGGGTATGTTGTCATAAGATTATTCAGGAAGCCATTGATAAGGGATTAACCATGAAATGATTTGAGTTGATATGTTCTCACGAACAGACAAAACCGTTGATATCTTCCCACAAACGAGAGCCAATGTTGGATATGTTTCCAACTACGAGTGTGGATATGTTCCCCTTAACCATAGGGGTTGAGGCGATAACACTTCTTGAACGAACTAATTAGAGAAGTAGAAGAATATTTTATACTCTAGGATAGAACTCGTAGATAGAGGAGAGAAACCTTAGCCACTGTACTTGATCATGAACTTGTCACATAGTTTTCTAAAGAGTTTATAGAATTATATAATGGGATTTATTTTTAAACGAAGACAAATTGAAATTTTTGGAGGTGAAGGGTATGGCTTCAAGGAAAGAATATTTAGATTTTATTTTAGAACAACTATCTGATTTGGAAGAAATATCATATAAGTCAATGATGGGTGAATATATAATTTATTATCGTGGAAAAATTGTTGGTGGAATTTATGATGATAGGTTTTTAGTGAAGCCTGTTAAATCTGCAATAGCATACATGCCAAATGCAAAGTACGAGTTACCATATGATGGAGCAAAGGAAATGTTATTGGTAGATGATGTTGATAACAAAGAATATTTAACCGGCTTATTTAATTCAATGTATGATGAGTTACCTGCACCAAAACCAAAGAAAAAGAAATAATAAAATCTCAGTTTATCAAGGTAATACCTTTTAACGATAACCTCAAGCTATCGTTAAATAGTTTAGTGGATATAGTCCCAGATATAGACAGGTTCACTTGATATACTTAGTGTTCACTCGTTCCATGTTGAAGCGGTAGTTCTTCTCTCAAAAATAAAGGATTAAAACTGTATAAAAGTTTTGAAATTAAGGGTTTTATATAAATATACCATTTAATAGAATCTATTTTTTATTTGATATTGTAAAATAAAGCCAGGTTGCGAGAGGTATAGAGTTTGATAAACTCTAGGGTTTATGAATTTATAAATTAATGGTATAATAGTATATAGATCAAAGATTTCAGATTTGATAATATAGTCAAAGATAAAAACGCAATGTACATTGTCTAATGTGCTAGAACTGGTAGGTAGCCCAGTCGTCATAGAATATCTATGGTAAGTAACCTTCCCCTCCGGGTTGTCCATTCTTTGTTAACTAGTTTTTGAATGGAGGGATTATTATGTACAAAATTAGCGGCAAATTGACAGTATATTTCGAGAACCCATTTTGGGTTGCTGTATTTGAGCACATTGAAGATGGGCTGTTAAGTGTTTCTAAGGTAACGCTTGGTGCAGAACCTAAGGATTATGAGATATACGAGTTTGTTTTAAATCGCTATAATAAGTTACAGTTTAGTTCAGTTGTAGCAGCTGTTATAAAAGAAGAGAAAAAGAACCATAAACGAGTTCAGCGTGAGTTAAGAAAACAAGCAAAGGAAATGGGAATTGGGACTAAATCTCAAAACGTTCTAAAACTTCAACAGGAACAGAACAAGCAGGAAAGAAAATCTATAAATCGAGCAAAAAAAATTGCAGAGAAGAATAGAATATTTGGACTGAGACAGCAAAAAAAGAAAGAGAAACATAAGGGGCATTAAATCCCTTATGTTTTTCTTTCAATTTAAATTAAAAAATTAAGTTAAGACATCTACAAAAAAGTAGGTGTTTTTCTTATGCTCACTTTTTTGGAAAAAGGGGTAAAAGTAGTTAAAGAGAAAAATCATATTTCTTCTGCGTTTTTCTCAATTTACCTACTATGCTTTTAACAAAAATATAAAAAAATGAATAAAAAGATGATAGTATTAATTTGAGAAAGATTATTTTTGTACCATAACTTGAATTGAGATTAAAAAAATAGAATTTTTAAAAAAACAACAGATAACTTGACATTATTAGTTTTCGTACATTATAATAAAAAAACACATACCGCCGGTATGATTGAAAGGAGATATAATGGCAAGAAACAGAAACTCACATGAAACTAGAAAAAAATACTAGAAGTTTCTAAAGATTTATTTTTTTAGAAAAAAAGGATTTGATAATACCTCAATACAAGATATAATCGATGGATTAGGCGGAATGACGAAAGGTGTTATCTATCATCATTTTGAGTCTAAATATGAAATATTACAATCAATCATCAGAGAAAATAATCAAGAAATTTCAAATTATAATTGGAGGGGAGATACTGGATTAGAAAAAATACAAAATTCTTTGATGGATTCTTTTTCTAATTTTGAACACCAAAGACTAGTATATTCAGCTTCAATTATGCTAAGAAGTCCACGCTTGTTAGGAGAACAGTATCTAGGTTTATTTTCTGATTTTTTACCAGAAATTAGAGAAAGAGTTTACGAAGGTGTTAAAGATCAGTCAATTAAAACAGAGTATCCAGAAGAACTAGCAGATTTAATTGTTTTAACTCTAAATATTTGGATTGGATTCCAAATTTCTGTTTTTTCAGTAGAGGAATTAAAGAGAAAGATGAATTTTATTAAGCTTACTTTTGATGGATTAGGGGTACAGTTGATTTCTGATGAAATGATGGAGGTAATTTTCAAATTATTTGACCACTTAAAAAGGATAAATAAATAGTTTTATGAGATTTTTTTGTTATTAATAATTTTTTTATTGATATATTATTAACTAACTTAATCAATGTACAAATTTAATTTATTCTAAAAATATATTTTACGTATTTAATATTTTATAAATAACATACTATCAGTATGTTTTTTTAAAAAATTCTATTACATACCGCTAGTATGTTTGTTTTTTTAGTTTTTACATACCAAGAGTATGTTCATTTTTTTAATTCTTATACATACCATTGGTATGTCATTTTGATCTGATTTTTTTAAAAAAATATTATTTTTAAATGTTTATTGAGAATAGTTTTGAATAATATTAACTATATTTACTTTTTTTGGAGGAAAAATCTATGTTATTACTTATTAAAATTGAAATAAAAAAATTTCAAAAATCTAAATTATTTATAGCCTGGTTAGTTACTATATTTATAGTATTAGGTATTACGGGAATCATAATCATGGGTTTAGGTACAGATAATAAATTGGGAGAGTTTGTTGGACAGGGTACCAATGAGGATAGAATTACTGGTAAATGGGAAGGTTGGGCAATTGCAGCATCATTATTTTCAGCTTTATTTACAAAAGCAGCATTTTTGATTTTTGAATCTTATTTATTGTCTTCGATTATTATTGATGAATTTAAACGAAAAACAAGTTTTCAGTTATTTTCTTATCCTATTTCTAAAATAAAGTTACTATGGGGAAAAGTTCTATCAGTAATTCTAATATCATTTATTGCTCAGTTTACTGCACATTTAGTTATTCAATTATTAATTAAATTAGTAGCAGTTTTAACTGAATCAAATTATATCTTAGTAGCTAATCAACTGATTAACCTGGCTGGAATCACATTTGGGATAGTATTAATTGGAGTATTACCATTTGTTTTAGGAATGATTAGGTATTCAACTCCTATAACAATGCTTTCAGGACTTGGTTTAGCTGCATTACTTTCTAATGTAACCCCAGGAAACTTAACTAATAATTTTGTTGATAACTCATTATTTTTTTAATATTTACTAGTTTAATAAGTCTAATTATTGTTTCATTCTCAATTTATAATATTTCAAGGGAAGATATTAAGATTAAGTAGCATATTTGATTTTAATTGAATAGAATGTTTTCTCTTGTCCATAAAAAAAGAAACTATAAAAAAATGGGGTAGAAATAATTCTTTTCGTAACTTTTTATAAAAAAAGAGATTGTATGAGTTAGATTTTATGCTTTTTGAAGAGAAATTTCAATTTGAAAGCTTATATAGAAAGAGAGGTATAAAAAAATGGGAAATATTGTTGAAATAAAAAGAACTTTTTTTAAAAACTATTGATAAGGATGAAATTTTGTGTGGTATTAATCTTCAAATCTCTGAAGGAGAAATCTATGGTTTTTTAGGTCCAAATGGTGCTGGAAAAACAACTTTAATGAAATGCATATTATCCTTATCAACTATTACATCGGGTAGTATTGAAATTTTTGGAAAGAATTTACAAATACATAGAGAGGAAATTCTAAGCCAGATTGGTAGTATTATAGAAACACCAATTTTTTATGAAGACTGTACTGCAAAAGAAATTTTGGAAATTCACGCTCTGTATATGAGAAAAAATATTACAGAATCAGATATAATAAAAGTCTTAAAAATGGTTGGATTGAAAAATACGACTAAAAAAGTAAAAAATTTTTCGTTAGGAATGAGGCAGAGGCTTGGTTTAGCTCGTGCTTTTCTAACAAAACCTAGATTGTTAATTTTAGATGAACCAATCAATGGGTTAGATCCAGTTGGAATTCAAGAGATTCGAAATCTTTTACTGTCTCTTTCTAAAGAACATGGAATTACAATATTAATTTCAAGTCATATTTTGTCAGAAATTTCTCAGATAGCAGACAAGATTGGTATTATCAAAAATGGAAAAATGATTGAACAGGTGTCTATGAAAGAACTTATGAGAGAGGATGTTGATTTAGAAGAGTACTTCATGTCACGTCTTCTAAATAATAGCCAAGAATAGTGAGGTGGATTAAGAATGAAACAATTGACAAAAAACTATCAGAAAGCTTTTTATGCTTTTATGATTTTTAATATACTGGTCCCTTTAAGTAATATTGCTTTTGCTTATTCTATTAAAGATATTATTGATAGTGGAATGTCACAAAATAGAGAAGCTTTAACCCAATCAGTATTAGTAGGAGCTGTTATTATTTTCATCTATGCAATTCTCAACTTTATATCCCTTAGATTGAGAAATAAACTTGTTAGGAGAATCATGTCAAGTTACAAAAATAAGGTTTTTTTAAATCTATTTTAGATAAGGATTATAGAGAATTTTCTAAGGAAAAATCTGGGAAATTTATTTCAATATTGACTGAAAACATGAAGAAAATTGAGCAGGATTATTTGCACCAATATTTTAATATTTCAAAAAATCTTTCCTTGATGATTTTCTCATTAGTAGCTATGTTTGTAGGTAATTGGTTTTTAACATTATTGATTATCGTTGCCAGTATTATTCCTATGATGATATCAGGATTTATTGGACAAAAATCAGCTTCTCTACAAAATAGCTCCATGATTGCCGATCAGAAATATTTAGCCAAAGTTAAAGATATTTTAGCTGGTTTTCTGATTATTAAAAGTTTTAATGTGAAAGAGGTTATTCGTCAGGATTATAATTATGAAAGTGAAAAATTGGATGAGGTAAATTTTATAAAAGGAAAATTTGATGTTTTGGCTAACGTTATTTCTCAGCTTTCAGGGATGATTGTTTTTTTGATAGCCTTTGGAGGAGGGATGTATCTCGTTTTTAATGGTCAAACCACAATTGGAAGTGTAACAGCTATTGTTCAACTAGTTAACTTTGTAGTAATGCCACTAAATGAAGTAGGTATTGGAATGAGTAAATTCCGTGAAGGTCAGGCAACGCTAAATGCATTTGAGGTAAAAGATGTAATCGAACTTAAAACTGGTAAAACCAAAGAATATTTTGATGAGGTTATTTCTTTTTCAAATATAGACTTTTCTTACCCTAATGCTGAAGAAAAAATTTTTAATAATTTATCTTTGAAAATTCAAAAGGGAGAAAAAATTGCAATTGTAGGTATGTCTGGTAGCGGGAAATCAACTTTACTCAATCTATTGCTACGTTTTTATGATGTAACAAGTGGTCATATTTCAATTGATAATCAAGATATACAAGCTATTTCAACAGAGAGCCTTTATAACTTAATGACTGTTGTTCAGCAAGATGTTTATATCTTTGATGATACTTTAAGTGCAAATATCACCCTTAATAAAACCTTCAATGAAGAGGACATAAGGCAAGCTGTACAGCAGTCTGGTTTAGAAAGTTATGTTTTGGAAAATGAATCTGGTCTACAAGCGTTATGCGGTGAGAATGGCTCAAATCTATCTGGTGGACAAAAACAAAGACTTAGTATTGCGCGTGCCTTAATTCGAAAAACACCAATTTTATTATTGGATGAGGCTACCTCATCTTTGGATAATCAAGTAACTACTGAAATTGAAAATTCAATCTTAGAAATTCAGGATCTGACTGCTCTTGTTGTCACGCATAAGTTAAATGAGACCATTTTGAAAAAATACAATAGAATTCTCTTTATGAAGAATGGAGTTATTGTTGAAGATGGCTCATTTGGTGACTTAATGAATAGAAGAGGTGAATTTTATAAGTTGTTTGAGTTGAGTGTGTAATTCTCTTTCATTTTATAGTATAATTTTATAAAACACTCTATCATTTTCGTTCTACTTATAATATAGAAGTTTACTAACAGCACCACATGTTGAAGCCAAGTTGTTTCAATGACAGTGGAACCGAAGCCATTAATTACAGATGCTTTATGCATTAGCTGTCGTAGAGGGGAGTAGTGATACGGTAACAGTGAACCGCTGAATATGTGACGTTGCTTGTGAAAGGTGATTAATAGGAGAAAATTATAAAAGAAAATAATATAATATTTTGTAAAGGGAGGGATTAATTGTGCCAAGACCAATGACAAAAAAGAGTGATTTGATAGCTGCTACTAAGGAAAACTATGAAAAGTTAAACTTACTTATTTCAAAGATGACAGTGAAGAGTTAAATACACCTTTTGATTTTTCAAAGATAAAAATAAAAAAGCTTCATTGGAGAAGAATAAAATTTAGAACATCTTAATTCATCTCTATGAATAACAACTGATATTTTCAATTGGGTACGTTCGAATCAAAGGGAGAAAATCATTTATTCTGAACCATATAACTGGAGACGGCGATATGAATGTAGAATTTTGGAAAAGCATCAGAATACGTCTCTGGAAGAAGCGACAAAAGCTTTACAAAATCTCATAAAATGTTTAAACCATGAAAACTTTACAAATGAAAATTATTTTCAAAAAAAGTTTATAAATGGTGGTGGGAGTACGTTGGATCTCTTATTTTTGTGGTGCTAGCTAGCCATTATGATTGGGCTATAAAAAATAAAGGCCCATCAAAAATTGCAAGTAAGCCATAAATGGAAAAATACAAAGTAAAGATGAAATTAACGTAACTTCCTTTTGAGTTGCTAATCTAACGACAAAAAATAAATTTTGTTCTCTATTTTGATGAATCTCTTTTGGATTTGTCGACGCGACATTAACGATAGATTAATAAATACTTTATCTATATTGCATTGACTCGAAAAGTTAGATGGAATATCTATTTTTGGGTCATCGTTTTTAATTTGCTTATATTTATAATGATTTACAATATTATATAATTAAATATCATGTGAGATTATATAGTAATTTAATCTCAAAAATATAATAATAAATTAGTGAAAATGATAAAATAAGAATATACAGTTTTGACTAAAATAAGTGGAGTGTAGGTAGTGTACTTGTTCTGTATTTTTATGATTTATGAACTAGAAGTAATATAATTATAATAGAATAAAGAAAGTTGATTAAGGCTGGAAAGTTAGATATACATGAAGTTTTGGAGGTGAGAGTGTGATAGAAATTAGACCTAGTTTTAAAGATATAGAATCATTTGATGAATTTAACAAATACTATTGGTATCGAGAAGAACTTTCACAAATATGTAAGTCTCTTGGACTAGAGTATAGATGTACAAAGAAAGAATTGAACTATATTATTGAACAATATTTCAAGGGAAATAGAATAGAAAAGTCTACAAGGAAAGTAAACAAAAAACATGCCGAAGTAATATCTTTAAATACACCATTGCTAGAATGTGGATTTTCCTTTAACCAAAAATTTAGAGATTATTTTTCAGCTGTAACAGGAGTTAGTCCGTTTAAATTTAATGCTGATATGGCAACGGCATGGAGAAAAGTAAAAAGAGATAATGATATAAATTTTACAATCCAAGATATGATTAAAATATATTATGGAGAATCAGATTACGCCAAGTATGATAATTCAGCTTGTCAGTGGAATCAATTTCTAAAAGACTTTTGTGCAGATGAATCTAGCAATAATTATTCCAACAAGTTAAAAGTTGCAGCTATCCTTTGGAAAGAAGTTAGAGACTCGAAGAGTGAAAAAAATTATTCAAAACAACTGCTTAATGAATATAGATATAAAGTAGAGGAGTATCGCAAATAAACATCTGACTGAAACTTTTTAACGATAGCTCATACCTTAAAAAAACAGCGGGAGATTATAAGATGAACAATTATATAAAATTAAATGAAGATAGATGGAATAATGTGAAAAATGACTATACTGAGCCATTGACACATGAAGAATTAGAAGAAGCTAGAAATAATCCAATTTCTGTTGCATTAACTGTTGGGAAAAAAGTTCCAAAAGAATGGTTTGAAAAAGCAAACGGAAAAAAGATATTAGGTTTAGCTTGTGGTGGTGGACAGCAGGGACCGGTTTTTGCTGTAAAAGGTTATGATGTAACCATAATGGATTTTTCTAAATCACAATTACAAAGAGATGAAATGGTTGCTAAAAGAGAAGGATTAAAAATCAACACAGTTCAAGGCGATATGACAAAACCATTTCCATTTGAAAATGAAACTTTTGATATTATTTTTAATCCAGTTTCAAATGTTTATGTAGAAAATTTAGAAAACATATATAAAGAAGCCTCTCGAGTATTGAAAAAAGGTGGCTTGTTAATGGTCGGATTCATGAATCCTTGGATATACATGTATGATGCTGACATTGTATGGGACAAACCTGATGAAGAATTACTTTTAAAGTTTTCAATACCGTTTAATTCAAGAGAGCTTGAAGAGGAAGGCAAGATAACCATAAATCCAGAATATGGATATGAATTTAGCCATACCTTAGAAACTCAGATTAGAGGGCAACTAAAAAATGGTCTCGCTATGATAGATTTTTATGAATCGTGTGACAAGAGACATAGATTATCACGTTATGGAAATGACTATATAGCTACACTATGTGTTAAACTATAATGTTTTAGAACATACTTTAGGAGACTAGATTAAATGTAGATGTATTTGTATTTGTGCGATGTGAGGAATATTTCTAAGTGTAGCCGGCTGACTGCGTATCGACCCGTAATAGAGATTTTATGCATTTGTGACTAACTATTATTCAATCAAAGTTGATGAAGGCTTACTTAGAAAACTCTTCAACCAAGGATATCTTTCAAAAGCGGAATTAGAGCAATTGATTTATCCTGTCTAAAGAGACTTTTGCGCAGACGAATCTAGCAATAATTGTTCCAACAAGTTAAAAGTTGCAGTTATCCTTCGGAAAGAAGTTAGAGACTCGAGGAAAGAAAAAAATTATTTAAAATAACTTCTGAACGAATATAAATAGAAAGTAGAGGAGTTTGAGTATGAAATTTCATGAATTTGGTGATAAGAATTTACCACATATTATTTTAATACATGGAGGAGGAAATTCATGGTGGAATTATCTTCGCCAAGCACGTATCCTTTCAGAAGAATACCATGTAATTTTACCAACTCTTGATGGACATGGTGAAGAAAATCAGGTAGATTATGTTTCTACTGAAAATTCCTCATTAGAAATTCTAGATTATATTAAAAAGAATTGTAACGGAAAGTTGTTTGCTATTGGAGGAGTTTCACTTGGTGGTCAAATTGTTATGGAAATACTATCACAAGATAGTGAAATAGTTGAGAAAGCAATAATAGATGGAAGTATCTGTATCCCTCAACCTAAGTTGGCTAGAATAAGTATTTTACTTGTATCTCTATTTGGTAAACTGATGTTCAGTAAATTTGCTTGTAGAATTCAGCTAAGCTTAATGGATAAAATGTATCCAAAAATAGCATATCCTGATGAACTAAAAAGATATTATATGGAGGATATGCCAAGGATATCTGTTAAAACGTTAATAAGAATATATAAAACATATATGCAGCATTACAAGTTAAAAAGTACGATTTCTAAAAGTAAGGCAAAGGTTCTTTATATTTATGGTGAAAAAGAATTGAACTGTGTTAAAGAATCGGCAAGATTATTTCAAAAGGTTCATCCAAATACTATTTTGTATGAAGCAAAGGATTATAATCATGGATATTTATCAACATACTTACCTCAGGAGTGGGTAGAGTTGGTTTATCCATTTTTAAAGAACAATAACTAAAATCTACTTGTGGCATGAAATTAAAAAGGTATCGGTAGAATTTTAGTAACTTACAGTTTTTTAAAGAAATATAAAAGGTAAGTACTTTTAAGATTAGTATTTAAGGAGGTTAGATAGTTGAAATATGTACTTTTATTACGTGGTATAAATGTAGGTGGTAAGAATAAAGTATCAATGAGTGAACTAAAAGAACAATTGTTAAGCATAGGTTTTGAAAATGTTAGTTCATATATTAACAGTGGAAATTTGTTCTTTAGTAGTTTAGAAAATCATGAAATATGCAGCTCAAAAAAATAAGAGATTTGTTAGAAAACTAATTATGATTTTTTTCAATACCTTTTTCTTTAATCACAAAAAGAGGAATATTTAGAAGAAAAAAAGTGGGATTACCAGATTGGTGGAAAGAAGATATGGCAAGAAAAGATGTACTGTTCTTTTCATATAATTTTGATAAATCAAATATCCTTGACTTTATAGATAAATCTATATTTCATAATGAAGTAGTGTATGTAGGAAAACATGCAGTATTTTGGGGTAAATATGATGAGTCGGAATATTTAAAAAAACTACATATCATAAAAAAATTAATAAAGCAAGATTTCTATAAAAAAATAACAATTAGGAATTCAAATACATTTGAAAAAAATAGCTAAGATTTTAGAAGAAAAAAATAGAAGTATTTTTAATTGAAAGAAGGTGAATGTTTGATGGAAGGAATGTTGAAGTTATATTCTCCTATTAATGAATTAAAACAAATTGGTGAGGACATTTGGATAGTTGATGGAAATGAAATACATATGAGTTTTAAACTCTTCAAAGTTCCCTTTACAACAAGGATGACAATAGTTAAACTTGGTAACAACAAATTATGGATTCATTCACCAATAGCTTTTAATAAGGAATTAAACGATAAAATAAAAGAACTAGGAGATATCGAGCATATAATTGCTCCTAATAAATATCATTATAGTTATGTATTAGATTGGTATAAACATTATCCAGATGCAAAAGTTTGGTTAGCAAAAGGAGTAAGTACCAAACTTAAAATTGATGAAAGAGAAAATTTTGTATCACTAGATAATATTTCAAAAACTCCTTGGTCAGAGGAAATATACTTTACTCCATTTAGAGGAAGTATAGCTATGGAAGAGATAGTCTTCTTTCATAAAAAGAGCTCAACCTTAATATTAACGGACTTAATAGAAAGTATAGAAGTAAATAAATTACCATTATTATATAAACTTGTATTTAAGTTTGGAGATAATAAGTATCCTAAGTTTCGAACATCAAGAGATTTACGATCATCTTTTATCTTTAAAAAACAAGCTAAAGATAGCTATTCAAAGATTGAAAGCTGGAAACCCGATAAAATTGTTTTTCTCTCATGGTAAGATAATTTTTAGAAAATGGTACGGAAAAAAATTTAAAAGAAGCATTTTATTGGTTGAGAAAAATAGTGTACTTTTATGAGAAAAATAATAATATAAGATTTAGAGAATAAATGAAAGGGAGTGATTAAGTATGACAATAGTAATAAAAAGAGTACTGGCATCAACTTTGAAAGAAATGGCGGAAAAGAAGTCATTATCAAAAATAACAATTAATGATTTAACTCAAGCTTGTGATGTTAGTCGTCAAACATTTTATAATAATTTTAAAGACATCTATGATTTAGTAGAATGGATTTATCTTAAAGAGGTAGTGACTCCAATTGAAAGAGGGAAAATCTATGATAAATGGCAAGATGCTCTAACATCAATTTTTCAATATATCTCAGAAAATCATGTTTTTGTTTTAAATACCTATCGCTCTTTTGGAAAAGGATTTTTAGAAAAAGTACTAAGACAGGAGATTGAACTATTTCTAAGTAATCAGGTATTCAAAAAAATCGAAGTAACAAAAGAAGAAGCTAAACAAGTAGAGTTTTCTTATTCTTTTTATACATATGCTTTGGTTGGAGTGGGGTTAGATTGGATTGAAAAGCAAATGCCAGAAAGTGTTGAAGAACTAGTTGAAAGAATTGAAAGAGTTATGCTGGGTGAGATAATTTCTCTTCTTTAAATAAAGTTTAAGCTCTTTTACAATTAATTGAATTTGTAAAATAGTTAGGCAAAAAGTAAAAAAATTGTAAATTGTATTATGGATATGGAAGGTGTATATTAATAGTGATATTAGTATACACTTTTTTAGGAGGAGTTTTTATGTATTATTCAAACGGAAATTATGAAGCATTTGCTAAACCAAAAAAACCAGCAGGAGTTGACAAAAAATCGGCTTATTTAGTAGGATCTGGACTAGCTTCTCTTGCTGCAGCAGCCTTTTTAGTTCGTGATGGACAAATGAAAGGGGAAAGAATCCATATTCTTGAAGAACTACCTATCGCAGGAGGTAGCTTAGATGGTATTATGAATCCAACTCGTGGATTTATTATTCGTGGTGGTCGTGAAATGGAAGATCACTTTGAATGTCTTTGGGATCTTTTCAGATCTATTCCTTCATTAGAGGTAGAGGATGCATCTGTTTTAGATGAGTTCTACTGGCTAAATAAAGAAGATCCTAACTTTTCAAAATGTCGTGTTATTGAAAACCGTGGACAACAAATTCCTAATGATGGACTTTTTGCATTATCTGATAAATCTAGTCAGGAATTAGTAAAACTATATTTGACTTCTGAATCACAACTTCAAGGTATGAAAATAACAGATTTCTTTAGTAGTGAATTCTTTGAGTCTAATTTCTGGACTTATTGGGCAACAATGTTTGCTTTTGAAAAATGGCACTCAGTTGCTGAAATGCGTAGATATATGTTGAGATTTATTCATCATATTAAAGGACTTCCTGATTTATCAGCACTTAAATTTACTAAATATAATCAATATGAATCATTAGTTCTACCATTAGTTAAATATTTAGAAGACCATGGTGTAACTTTTGAGTACAATACTGTGGTTAAAGATATTAAAGTTGAAAAACAAGGAAAAGATTTAGTAGCTAAACATTTAATCTTAGAAGTAAACGGGGAACCTGTTGTTAGAGAATTAACAGAAGATGACCTAGTATTTGTTACAAACGGTAGTATCACAGCATCTACAACATATGGAAATAATGATACTTCAGCTCCTGTCAGCAAAGAACTTGGTGGAGCTTGGCAACTTTGGAAAAACTTAGCTAAACAAGATGAACGTTTTGGACGTCCAGAAGTATTTTGTGAAAATCTTCCAGATCAAAGTTGGTTTGTTTCAGCTACAACGACTGTAACAGATAAAAGAATTGCAGAATATATAGAAAAAATTTGTAAACGTGATCCGTATGCAGGTAAAGTAGTAACTGGTGGTATAGTAACAGCACGTGACTCAAATTGGATGATGAGCTTTACACTTAACCGTCAACCACACTTTAAATCTCAATCAAAAGATGAATTAGTAGTTTGGATTTATGGATTATATTCAAATATTTCTGGTAACTATATTAAAAAACCAATAGAAGCTTGTACAGGTATTGAAATAGCAGAAGAATGGCTTTACCATATTGGGGTACCTGAACAATTTATTCATGAATTTGCAAGCAAAGGTTGTAGCACAGTTCCATGTTATATGCCTTATATAACAAGTTACTTTATGCCAAGACACGATGGTGATAGACCATTAGTTATACCAGAAGGATCTAAAAACTTAGCATTTATAGGTAACTTCTCTGAAACACCACGAGACACTGTCTTCACTACAGAATATTCAGTTCGTACAGCTATGGAAGCAGTATACACATTACTAGATGTTGATAGAGGTGTACCTGAAGTATTTAATTCTGCATATGATTTACGTGTAATGACTAAATCAACTAATCGCCTAATGGATGGTAAAAAACTTGAAGAAGTTAAACTACCTTTCTTTGCCAAAGCAATTAGTAAACGCGTATTGAAAAAAATCAAAGGAACATATATTGAAGAGATCCTAAAAGATGCAGGATTGATTTAGGTATAATTCCTCTAGGTTATAGTTATAAGAAATACATAATAGATAGAAAAGACGATAGTTGAAACTGTCGTCTTTTTTTGGTAAAAAAAGTAAAAAAATCATTATATTAATTTGAGTTTTATAATAATGAAAAAAATCTTATAATAGAATAACTGAAAAAGTTAAACAATTATTCTAAAGAAAAATAAATATATCTTTAGAGTGACTAATATAGTGAATATTTGGAAAATGAACTATGAAGTAATTTTAAATGAGTAGTTAAATATAATCGGTAAATCTGTTATATTTAACAAATATCTAATAATTTTTAAAAATAATTTTTAGAAAAAAATATGAATAGATAGTATTTGTCCACTAGATATGGTAAAAATATAATTGTTGAAAAAGATCGACATAAAAAAATTTAGGAGAAGTATATTATGCATAATGAAATAAATAAAGTAGAAAAAAATTAACAAAAGAAGAAAGAGATTTCTTAGAAAAAAATTTAAGGATATGTTTTTGACGTTATAGTCGAGAGTACTGGTGCAAAAAAAGTTTCGATATAGAAAATGATATGGGAAAATAAAGAGAAATTTTTTTTAAAAAGAATTTAGTCCTTGGCATCAGGAGAAAGGTCGAGAGCTAATTAAAAAAATTTTGTAGATAATGTCAATAATGACAATTCTACTGATGATTTTTTTCTTGGTTAGATATTTTTAGATACTGATGATAGGTGGGAAGAATATGGAGATGATACGTTAAAAAAGAAATAAAAGAGAATAAAAAAATATACGAATATGCGTTACCAAATTCCATCTCATTTTCCATGGTGATATTGACAATGCAGTAATCTTTCACTGTATGGAAAAATCCTAGGGGATACTTGGGAGATTGGAAGGATAATCAGATTGATGAAGAATTTGCAGGAGCAAACCTAAAAAGAGTTCTATATTCAATCGGCTAGTAAAAAGGGAAGAAAAAAAGTAAAAAATATTAAAAAGAAATAATTAGAGAACGATATCAATTGGAGGAAAAAAATACAAATAAGAAGATTTCAGAAGATCAAATTGAAAAGATCATTTATAGTAATTATGAAAGTGCATTAGGACGTGAAATTGAGCACATTTATAAACAAGATGAAAACAACAAATATTATAACTTTGATTTTTGATAGTAAGGAATGTAAAACTAAATTATTAAAAAGATTATTACTATTTTTAAAAGAATATTATTCTCAACTAATTCAGACAGATCAAAAATTTAAATTTTCAAAAAAATTAAAGAATGAGAAAAAAAGCTGTTAAAGAAATTGCTGATAAAAAATTTGTAATGTAGAAATTTATCCTTTCTCATGTGATAACCCAAAATTTAGGAAAAAGATGGTATTGGAAGAGAAATCCTTCTCAAATCGGACTTATCTCGTTTGGGAGCTTACATTGTATTAAGAAGAATTTATAGATATCTAAATGATAAAACAGATAAAACCTGTTATTGTTTTGCGTAAATATAGTGCTTGGGAGGAAATTGTTTAACAAAAATTTTTGGAAGAAGTAAAACAAATAGAGCAAAGTTTTGATAAAGAGTTAGTTCTAAGCTTGTTAGAGAAAGGTTTCTTTTACTGTCAGTTACGCACTAGGGGAGGAGGTATTACCTCAGGTAATGTAATATCAGTATCTGATTATAAAGAATATTTAAATTTAAAAAAATATTCTACATTAACAAAAAAATTAGAATTAGATGAGAAATATTTAAAAATGAAAGATAATGCTTTTTAAAGAAATTTCTGACCTATTACCACGAATTGATATTGATAAAAATTAATGTAAAAAGAATCAGGTAATGAATGATGAATTCTCAAGAGCGCTTAATAACAATTTTTTTCTTCGCCTACAATCTGGGAAACGACTATCTAAAGCACAATTAACTAGTGAGTTTTCTGTGAATCCAAAAAAACTATTCAACGTGATATAAGTACACTAAGGAGAATAATAGAAGAACAGCATCTTTCAAACTGTAAAAATAGTATATGATAATTCAGATAATACCTATCGTTTTTTTAGGGAAAAACTACTTTTAATAAAAAAATATATCTTAATTATTTCAAAGATACTTTTTAGAAAAATAGAGCACTGAATAAATCAGAGATGGATTCGTTGCTAGAAAGCCTTTTATCATTACTTTCGAGTGGAGAAATGAGAGAGGTTAAATCTATTATAGAAAGTGAACATTTTAATTATAAGTCATTAACAAATGAAAAAAAGATAGAATTGAAACTGTATGGTTTATATCTGAAGCAATTCGAAGTAAACAAATGCTTGAAATAGATTATAAGCCACCTTTAAAGGAAAAAGAAAACTCATATTATTTTTTTCCGGTTTCTTTATACTATGATGCTCATTATTTTTTTATTTAGTTGCCTACTATCCAGAATATGAGGATTACGCTACATTTCGAATTGATAGAATAGATAGGTTTAAAAACATCTAGAGAAAAGAAACCTAATATATCTTATGGGAAAGAGTATCGCGATGGAGAAGTACGAAATCAAAAAGGTGGATGCTTTTTGAAGGTAGTAGGATTAGAATTACTTTAATATATAAAGGAAATTCAGAAATTATTTTTGGATAAATTTCCAAATCACACAATTCTTTCGGCAGAAAAAAAGATGAGATAAAGCTTCAAATAGATACTCAAAACACACCAGGGCTTAAAAAGATGGATTTTAGGGCAAGGTGGAGAGGTGACTGTATTAACTCCTCAAAAAGTTAGTTGAAGAGTTGCAAGAAATACTCGAAAAAAACATTAAAAATTATACAAAAATAGAAGAGGTAGACAAAAATAAGTCTACCTCTTCTATTATAATAAAGATATAAATAGTAAAAAGGAGACAGGATAGAATGAAAAAAAGTGGAAATAGAAAAAAATATTTGAAATAGAAATTCTAACTAATATAAATGAAGTAATAGAATTTCACAATAGATATTATGGAGGACAGATGATTACATTATCTCTGTCAGATATAAAAAGAATTAGCCGAAGGAAAAGTATTTTTGCTTGGTCATCAGGGGAGGGAATATTCAGAGGTGTTACATTTAGACGAAGAAGCTAAAGATATAATTAAGAAAAATAATATAAGGAGAATTGTCATGACAGAAAAAAATATTATAAACTATAAAGTTAGTCGTCAACTAAAAACATGCATTAGAAAGATTAAATAATCGTATATTAAAAAAAGAGTATAAAGTTATAGAAAGCCAAGATATCTTATTTAGTATATTAGAAATTTGTGATACAGGTATGGGTTATGCTTTAGGATATTATTCTTTAACAAAAAAAGTAAACTATTAAAAAGAATTTTCAAAAAGGAATAATTCTTAGTGGTACAGAAAGAACTGGTATAAAGTTAGATGAATTAAATACATATACTATTAGGAAGACTATAGGTAATGCCATTACTTCTTCACCGGTAGAAATCATTAAAGAACCGTCTTCTTCATACTATCTTGCAGAATATGATACTTTTCCTATATCTGAATATATGAAATCTATCTTTGATTTTGCAGAAGAGATGCGTTTGCAAAATTCACCGGATGGTGTTATTGATTCTTATTGGATATTAAATGGAATTTCTCAAGAGAGGGAAACAAATGCAAATCAACTTATTTATAAACAATATCTCTTAGCAGGAAATATCCATACAGATGAATATTTACTAGATGTATTTAAAAACTCTAAGTTTTGGTATAAGGATTTTTTTGATGGTAAATTTGAGAGAAAAAAAGCTACAAAAAAATAAGAAAAAGAAGCTCAAATTTCAGTTAAATTATCTAATCCAGACTACTCTTTATTAAATGATATTGCTACCGATATAACTTTAAAAAGCACAAAAATGGTGAACTGATGGAAGTAGTAGGACGAGATGAGGAAATACGTAAAGTTGAGATTGCACTAACACGTAGAGATAAAAAAATAATGTTGTTTTGATAGGGGATGGAGGAGTTGGTAAATCTGCAATAGTTGAAGGAATAGCGATGCGCATAGCTAGAGGCCAGGTAGCGTCACTAAAGGGGAAAAAAATTCTTCAGTTTAGTTTAAATGATTTAAAATCTACTCTAGGAGGATACACAAATGAAGGTATTAGTAGATTTATTGAAGAAATGAAGAGAAAAAAAGATATAATATTATTTGTAGATGAGATTCACATGTTAGGTTTGGTTAAAAGCCTAACAGACACATTTAAACCCTTAATGGCGCGTGGAGATTTTCGAATTATTGGTGCAACAACACCGACGGAATGGAATCTGTATATTTCAAGTGATACGGCATTAGTTAGACGTTTTGAAAAAGTTAAAGTGGATGAACCAAGTGTTGAAGATACTGTAAAAATTGTAGAAACTATATCTTCTGCGTATGAGAACTTTCATCAAGTAAATTATGATGAAGATACTATTGAATTAGCAGTAAGATTAGCTAAAAAATATCTTAAAGGAGAAAAATTACCTGATTCTGCCTTTACAGTAATTGATAATGCAGGAGCTTTAGTTAGGATTGAAGCAAAAACAAGATATTGCAATGGTTAAAGATTATCAAAAATAAAGTACATAAATTAAAGGAAGAGTTGAAGGAAGTAGAAAAAAACTGAATATAATGAAGTTGCCATTGAAGAAATAAGAAGAAAGCTTGAACTAGAAGCTAGTGATTTTCAAAAAAACGTAATAATTTAAATTCAAATTATTATGAACTCAAAAATTACAAAAAGAAGATATAAAAAAAGCAGTTGAACAAAAAAAGCTGGTGTTAAAAATTAGAGAGCAAGATTTGAAAGTTGGTAAAGATGTAGCTAAGGAAGAATTAAGTAGACTTTCTAATTTAAAAAAATAATTTAGCAGAGAAAAATTATTGGACAAATGGATGCGACAAATACTATAGCAGAGGCTGTTATTCGTTCAAAAAAACAGGCTTCAGAAATCCTAAACGACCTATTGGAGTATTCTTGTTTCTAGGTACTAGCGGGGTTGGAAAAAAACAGAAACAGCGAAAGTATTATCAGAAGAATTAACAGGATCAGTAGATGATCTCATTCGTTTAGATATGTCAGAATATCAACAAGAGCATGAGGTAGCCAAACTAATAGGTGCTCCTCCTGGATATGTAGGTTTTAGAAGTGGAGGGATTTTTGACAAGAGCTGTAAAAAAACAATCCAAAAATCTGTTGTGCTATTAGATGAGATTGAAAAAAAGCTCATCCTAGAATTTATGATTTAATGTTACAAGTTTTTGATGATGGAATTTTAACAGATGGTATGGGTGAAAGAGTAGATTTTTTTCAAATACAATTATAATATTAACTTCAAATTTAGGTTCGAATTTAATTAGAAAAGACAAGAAAGTTGGTTTTACGAGAGAAGGAACGGAACAGTTGATTCGAGAAAAAAACAATGAAAGCAATTCAAAAATTTTTTTCCGACCAGAACTTCTAAATCGTATAGATGAGATTGTAATATTTAAAACCTTTCACAGAAGAATCGATATTTAAAATTACTAGATTATTACTTGAAAAAGAAGTAGAAATCATAAAGAAGAGTGGTTATGAATTGAAATTTATGGAAGATGCAGTGAAATTTCTTGTTAAAAACAACTCATAATTCAGAAAATGGAGCTCGAGCAATTCGTCGAGGAATTACTAATTTAATAGAATCCCCTCTATCAGAATTAATTGTAAATAAGTTCATTAGTAAAGGAGATAAGGTAGTAGTGGATTCGGATGGATTTAAATTATTATTTGAAGTTGTTAGCTAAAGGAGGATAATTATGGGACTTTCTTATGGACCACAGTATACTTGGACAGAACACTTTGGAAAAAGAGCACAAGAACGTTTTGGAGTGAATGAGGAACGGCTACCAAAGTGGATAGGTAGGCAAATCGGTAGTCTAACTGTTTATGATTCTAATGTTAAACAGCGACCTGAAGAAAGAAAAATATGTTTCTGACTATGGAATTATTTTTTTGTATGTAATACAGTTGAACAAAAAAATTTATTACTTGTTATGAAGCAAAAGATATAATTATTGAAGGAAAGAAGGTTACAATTCATGATTATAATGTAGATTTATTTAGGGAGGAAGTAGAAAATCTAGCAAGAAAATATTGCTTAAAAGATACTAAGGAAATGTTATGTAGTGTAGAGGATCATATACATAAGTTTCACGTAATTTCTCAAAAAAATTAATTTCAGGAAGATTGACAAAACATAACTATAACCTTATTACTAATTTAATTGATGAATTTCATGTAATTAAGTCTGCAATTAGAGTTATAGAGACTAAACGTGGTGATTTTTAAAAATTTAATTTATAAATTTGAGTTTTCTAATTATTATTTTAAATCAGTTGTTTGAAAAAGAAATATACAATAGTTTGATAATATGTTATAATTATAAAAAAATAAAATGGATATAATCTTTTTAAGGAGAGGAAAGTTAATGAAGGATTCTAAAAGTGTTTATCAAGAAGAATATGAAAAACTAAATAAAAAACAGAAACAAGCAGTCGATACAGTTGAAGGACCAGTGATGGTTATTGCTGGTCCTGGTACAGGAAAAACACAGATACTTTCTCGTCGTGTTGCGAATATCTTGACCAATTACCACACGAATCCAGAAGAAATTGTTTGTTTAACATATACAGAAGCAGGTGCATCTGAAATGTTAGATCGACTAGAAGGATTGATTGGAGAAGAAGGGGCGTAGAGTAAGAGTATCAACTATCCATGCATTTTTGTAGTGAATTGATTTTTAGCGAACTCCAAGTTATTTGGTGAAGAGCCTAAAGTTATTATGGACGCAGTTAAGTATGAGATACTTAAAGAGATTATGGATGAGTATATCAAAGAAGATAGTCCGTTTTATAAGAATTCTGGAAATCGTTATTCTTCTAAAGACCAGTTATTAGAACTTTTTACAAAATATAAAAACGTGAGAATATAGATAAAGATGATTTTAAAATTAAGATAGATGAATATTTTAAAATGATTGATTTATCTGTACCCGGAGAAGAATTGTATAAAAAAATTCAAGTATACTAAAAAAAGTATAAAGATAAAAAAACCAGGTGACTTTTAAAGCTGAGTATGATAAAGAACGACAGAGAATGCAAAAGTTGCTAGCTGGGGTTGAAATTGTTGAAAAAAATACAAAAAAACGAAATTAATGAGCATAATTATTTTTGACTTTGATGATATGATTTTATGGACAATTAAAAAAAGTTGGAAGTAGATAATGATTTTCAAAGTAGTATTTCTAATTCTATAAAAATATTTATTTGTTGATGAATTTCAGGATACTTCAGTTGTTCAGAATAAACTTGTAGATTTATTAGTAAAAGGGAAAACTAGTCCAAATATTTTTGTTGTTGGAGACGACGATCAAAGTATTTTTCGTTTTCAAGGTGTCAGTGTAAATAATATTCAAGATTTTGATAAGAAGTATCAACCAAGGAAAAATTGTTCTCGAAGAAAAATTATAGATCTTCCCAGGCCATCATTGATGCTTCAAGGCAACTAATCAGCCATAATCCAAGAGAAGAGAAAGTCCTTGTTGCGGCTGGTGATAACAAGTATTATAATTATCAATTACCTATCTTGAAATCTTATCGAAGTGTAGAAGATGAAATGTTTGGTGTATTGAGTGAGATTAAAAACCTTATTCATTCAGGTGTATCACCTAATGAAATTGGAGTTATATACGGAAGAAATTCCTATGGAGAGGAGTTTGCAAATATTCTTCGTGATAACGGTATTTTTTTGTTCAAATAAAAGAAAAAAACAGAATTTATTTGATAATTCTTTCTTCAAAAAAAGATATCAGCTATTTTAAAAATATATTTGTCAAAAATTCAAGAGATGTTAGAGAGTTACGAAAAAAATCATATATTTTGATTTCTTTGAAGTAGGACTATCAGAAATAGCAACAATACGGAATCTCAAGAAGGATGAGAATATTTTAATTCCTTCTATTGAAGAAATTGATAAGAAATTAGAAAAATATTCGTAAAAAAAGGTTAGTAATTCAGAAAAATATTTATCTCCCATGAATGTTCTTAGCTATTTAGTGAAATCTTTAGAAATTGATGAATATATCATGAAATCAAAAGAAAGATATAACTTAGTTTCTGTTTTAAATGAGCTTTATAAATTGATGTTAACTGAATGTCAAATTCATCCTAATTTGACTATAAAGGGATTTTTTTAAATAAAAATATCAGCCCTGCAAGAAATGAAAAATTAATCTTCCAATTGAAACTATTTCAGGTGCTCCAAGCAACTGTATTCAATTAATGACAGCTCATGGTTCCAAAGGGTTAGAGTTTGACCATGTATTTATGATGAAATGTAATGATGGAAAGAGGGATGAAATGTGGCCTGGAGGAGAGAATAAATCCGATAAACTAACTTATCCTCCAGGTTTAGTCAAGGAAGATGAGGATGAAAAAGTTCTAAAAAAAGAAGAAAAATCGTCGTCTATTTTATGTTGCTATGACTCGGGCAAAGAAGGTTCTTCATCTCTCGTACTCCGAGGAATTCCCTGAAACTCACTTTATTAATGATTTAGTTGGGATTATTGATAAAGTTGAAGTAGCTGGGTTACAAAAAAATCTCCAATCTAAGGAAGAAGTAGTTATATCAAAAATTACTTGAGGATATTGTTGACGAGATAATGGACGGTTTTTAGTCTAAGCGTGAGTACGTTAAATGCTTTTTCTTAAATGCCCTTTAAGCTTTTATTTCAACAAGGGATTAAAATTGCAATCTGAAACGAACGAGGCTATGGTCTTTGGTAGTATAATTCACGAAGTCTTAGAACAAATATTTATATCTAAGGATGCTTCGCAAAGTTCAGAACTAACAGAAAAAAACAGTTCTTTCCTTAGAAGAAACTTTAAAAATTATTTGAAACTATATTTGAAGAAAAAAATCATGGCAATTCTCTTCAAACAGAATTAAGAGAGATAATTTTAATAGAGGTAGAAAGATAATTGAGAATCTTTATAATAAACCTGGTTACCTCAAAGAAGGTGTAATTGCAGTTGAACACGATATTAAGGGAGTTAAGTTAGGGAGTATATTAGATGACTCAGAAACGTTATCCAATATGGAGTTAAATGGGAAAATTGATAAAATCGAGTGTGACGGTGATATAATCCGGCTTATTGACTATAAAACAGGAAATGCAAAAAACGCCAAAGAGAAATTAGTAGAACCAAACGAAAAAGAACCAATTGGTGGTGATTATTGGCGTCAGGCAGTTTTTTATTATTTACTTTTTACAAATTCTGGTTTTGATATATCAAATAAAAAAGTGGTAGTTAAGTATGTATTTATTGAGGATTCAGATACAGAGGAGGGATTCACTGAGACACCAGATATTTTAATTTCTAAAAAGTGATACGGATTTAGTGTTGGAACTAATAAAAGAGGCATTTATGAAATTAGAGAAGGGTGATTTTAATAAGGGATGTGGAGTTGTTAAAAGGCAAAGTCAAGTTTATCCTTGTGACCACTGTATTCGAGTATTAGATAATGTACTTCCTGCATTTGATAATATCAAAGAAATAGAGGTTGCCACATACATGAAATCACTAAATAAATACAAAAGTTTAAGTGTAAGTAAATTGAATAAGTTTTTAAACTGTCAGAAAAGTTTTTTTATTTTGATAATGTTCTTCAATTGACGGTTTCAGCAGGTTTATCTGCTAGCCCTAATGAAAAATATTCAAGAAGTACTTCAAGTGCCGCGCCAACAGGTCCTGTTTTTGGGATAGTAATTCATGAAACACTTGAAAAAATTTATAAATATAGCTTACAATTGGGAGAAGCTCTTAATTATTACAATGATTCTTTACAACTTCACAAAGAAGAAATTAGTGGTGAAATGTCTATAAATGAACTAAGAGAATATGGACAACACCTACTTAAGAAGCTTTATGAGAACTACATCCCCAATAGTCTAAAAAGGTGAAAATGTTAGTTTAGAGAAAGAGATTAATGTTAAATTAGAAGGGAATTTCTTAATTAATGGTATTATAGATAAATTAGAATATGATAATGACATAATTAGAGTAGTAGATTATAAAACGGGTTCTGCAGAACGAGGAGTAGAAGAACTTGGGTTTGGTGGTAATTATTGGCGTCAGGCTGTATTTTATACTATTTTATTAGAACACTCGGCTGAAATAGATACAAAAGATAAGAGAATTGAAATCCAATATATATTCTTGGATGATACAATAAATGATAAGGGCTACTCTATCCATACAGTAAATGTTACAAAAAAAGGATATGAATTTGGTTCTTTCACAAATTTATAACTTTTGGAAGTTAGTAAATACGGCTGATTTTACAGGTGGCTGCAATAAAGATGACTGTGACTATTGTCGCTTGGCTAAGTTTGTTGATTTTAAGTTGCTGAAAGACAACTTGGCTGAAAAATTAGAAAATTAAATAAAACAATTTGGAGAGGTAAATAATATGAGCTTTTTTTCAACACTTTGGCCAATATTACTATTATTTGTAGTTTGTATATTGCTTATAATAGTTAAGATAGTAAGAATGATAAGAATATCGAGGGATAAAACTAAGCGTTATAAAGGTGATTATATACTCTTAGGTTTGGTTATTGGTATGTCTATAGGTACTTTAATAGGTACTTTATATGATAGTAAATCAGGTATGGGTGCATCTATAGGAATGTCTCTAGGAACGATGATTGGAATGACTATAGGAATGTTAATTCATAAGAAATAAGACACAATAAAAAAAAAGCAGAGATATGTACCGACCCCAAAAAAAGTTAGACCAAAAAAATCTAACTTTTTTTGGAGGTCGGTATTTTTATGTCAAAAATACACATTTGAATTAAAAAAAGAAAGTAGTACTAGAGTACCTGAATGAAGGTATTGGATACATACCATTAGCGAAAAAGTATGGTATAAAATCTTATAGTAATATTGAAATTTGGGTTGCCAAATATAAGAAATATGGAGATGAAGCCTTACGTCGTTCAAGAAAAAAATGAAGAATATTCTTTCGAAAAAAAGATATTTGTTGTAGAATTATACTTAACAAGTGAACTCTCATACAATGACATAGCTTTACAAGAAGGTATAAATAATCCATCACTTATTTGTAACTGGGTTCATCTCTTCAGAGTAGCTGGTCCTGATGCATTGAGAGAACGAAGGAAAGGTCGGAAAATTTCAATGGCTAAATCAACTAAAAAGTTAAGTAATAAAACAACAAGTCAAACCACAAATGATAATATATCTAAAGAATATGTAAAAGAATTAGAAAATCAATTACTACAACTAAGGATAGAAAATGCATTTTTAAAAGAAGCGAGGAGATTGCGTTTAGCGGAAGAAGCAGAAATGAAAAGAAGGCGCGAATTATAAGCAGTCTCCGAGGAGAATTCATACTAAAAGACCTTCTTTTTATATGCGAAAATGCCAAAAAGCAACATATATGTACTGGCAGAAGAGATTCGATAGAGTTAATCCAGATAAAGAAATTGAAGAGAAAAATATTAGAAGTAAGAAAGAATAACAAAGATTATGGTTATAGACGTATATATGGTGCGTTACGTAATTTAGGGTATATTATAAACAAGAAGAAAGTTCAAAGAATTATACAAAAAAATTAGGCTTACAGGTTACATCATTTACTAGAAAAAAAGTAGAAAATACAATTCATATAAAGGGAAAAAATTGGAAAAAAACAGCTAAGAATAGAATTAGAAGACGATTCAATACCAATATTCCGCATCAAAAAAAAATCACTACAGATACAACTGAATTTAAATATTATGAAGTAAATGAAAAAGGTAAAATAGTAGTAAAGAAACTTTATTTAGATCCATTTATGGATATGTATAATGGTGAGATAATAAGCTATAGTATAAGTGAGCGCCCATCAGGCTAAAAAAACATAATGGATGCACTAGAAGAAGCTATTAAAGTTACAGCTAAAGCGCCTTATAGGAGAACTTTTCCATTCTGATCAGGGTTGGGCTTATCAAATGAAAGCATACTCGAAAAAAAGATTAAAAAGAAGAACGTATTTACCAAAGTATGTCTAGAAAAAGCAAATTGTCTGGATAATTCGGTGATGGAGAATTTTTTTCGGAATATTAAAACAAGAGATATACTATGGAACAACATATAATAGTTATAGAGAACTGAAATTAGCTATTGAAAAAAATATAAAAATATTATAATGAAGAGAGAATAAAAGGAGAAACTAGGATGGTTAAGTCCTAAGCAATATAGAATAAAAACATATGACTGTATAAATATAAAAAGGATAGCGTAGCAGTCATTACAACTACTACGCTATCCTAAGTCTAACTTTTTGGGGTCAGATCAAATAAATAATATATTTCTCTGCTTTTTTT
>BNJT01001847.1_pt1 | contig 52190 bp, 83 predicted proteins | sample 8540491 | NCBI WGS metagenome assembly BNJT01 (sample SAMD00202455, study PRJDB9452) | human saliva metagenome | host: Homo sapiens | reverse complement strand
CTCTTCTTGTCCAATACCTCATCCTTTCTAACGCTAAAAGTTTTTGAAAACGAACCGAAAGTTCTAAAATGAAGTTAGCTACTTGAAAATAGAAATAAATATCTTAGAAACATGTCTACTGCCCCCAAGAGTTAAATACAAGGATTGAAAAAGAACCGATTCCAATATCTTAATAAACTGAAATCAGCCATTCAAGACTGTACATATTTTTATAGAGTACGATTCGACACAAAATCGTCTAAAAGTTTTTATGCACATTCAGTCTAACACCTTATTCATAAAGCAAGGTATCGTTTTTGTGTACGCCTTTGGATCTATCACAAAACAATAAGAGTAATAATAGCCTTGATTTATCACTGTCATAAAAATAATATTGAAAATGTTGATATCTTTTGTAAATGGTAGAAAGAATTTAATCCTGTCCAATACAGAACTAAATCCTTTAAAATATTTTTCTTATACAACTTTCGGGACAATATACTTATGCTTATAGAATTTTCTCATCATACTTGCATATAGTTAGCTCAAAGAATCTTCTCATCTATCCTATTTATGTCTTAATTTTCTAGTCAAAAATCACCAGCAAACTGGATAGTAAAGATAAGAATAATGATAATCACTGTTGCTAAAATAGTGACATCATTGTTATAACGATTGAAACCATTTGAGCATAACAACATTGCCAATCCCGCCGGCTCCGACAGCACCGGCCATCGCAGTTCACCCTACAAGTGAAGGCATAAGAGTCACGGTCGTCACACGAATCAAATCTGGCAGACCTTCGCGTAGATGGACGCCACTAGATCGCTGAAAAGTCGCTCCACTTGCCTGGGCAGCCTCAATAACACCATTGTCTAATTCGGCGAGAACAACCTGAACTTGACGAGCAAAGAGCAAATACAGCAAAAGAAAGTGGTACGATAGCTGCATTTGGTCCAATGCTAGTTCTACAATCAAAATGGGAAAACGGAGAAAGGACGGCTAACAAAATAATAAATGGAATTGCGCGAAAGATTGACGTGATTTTATCTAAACCCAGTACTTTATTTTCCAAGACTCCTCCCGGAGCAGTCAAAACAAGAGCCCAGCAATTAACCCTAATAATCCACCAATAATAAGAAGCGACTTCGTCTATAATGTCAAGTAAAATAGCCGTTCCCCATCCTGCCTGACCACTCCCACCCCATTCGATAAACATTTGGCAAATATGTTTGAATAAGTTTTCCATTTATGCTTCTCCTTCAATACCGTTAATTGAACACCAGCTTCACGAGATAGCTGTTTTAGCTGTTGCTAGATTTTTCTTTTCACCAGATAAAAGCAACAACCAGCTCTCCAACAGGCGTTCCACCTAAAATTTCAATATTTCCATAAAGTATGTTGCTGATAACCTGATGAGCGTTTGTAAACTCTCATTCCGCAAGGGTTCATCTGTAGATGTTCTGGTTATTTCATTTGCAATCAAAAGGCTATTTGAAGCCAAATACTTTGGCACTCTCTTTGCTGTTCAATCTTATCCATAGCGTCATCAATTCCTGTTGCAGTCGAGATAAAACTCTTGGTTAAGTCTTGCTGAGGGTTAGAAGATATCCAAGACAGATCCTTCTTCAATCAGTCGTCCATTCTGCATAGCCGACTGCAACACGATTAGCGATATCTTTGACAATTTGTCACCCCACTTGCGTCATCAAACAATTCCAAGTTAATCCGAGACTTTTGATTCAAATCTTGTAACAATGCTAAGATTTGTTTGGTCGTTTTGGGATCAAGTGCAGAGGTTGAGTTCATCCGAAAGTGAGATTTTGGGATCATTGGCAAGAGCACGCATATGGTGCAACCCGTTGTTTTGCCTCCTCTCCAGAAAGCTGAGAGGGATAATTTTCAGCGCGATCTCGCTAAAGCCAACGAGCCGCTCCAAACTAACGTGTGTACTTTCTCTTTCTTCTCTTCTTTGACAACAAACTAGAATGTTTTTGCAACGCAAACGCAACGTCTTCCGCTGTTAATTGACCTCATCAGAATTAAAATGTTGGAAAAATCATGCCAGTATCTTGACGTTTGCGGCGCAATTTGTTCTAAGCTGATGCAGTTACATTTCTTGTCAAAAAGAACATCCCCATCTAATAATAATCCACTTGTGGGTACCTGCAAAAGGTTAATCACGCGCACCAAGGTTGATTTCCCAGCTCCAGAATAGCTTCAACAGCTTCCATAAATGTCTCCTTCGAATATGAATGGTCAAGCATCTTTAATCGTCAATCTGACGTTTCTTTTGTTGAAAAGTGCGTCAATATGCTCTAACTGAGTCCATTCTCTACTCATAACTTACAATCAGACTCTCCTTTACTAATTCAATATGGGTTGTAATAATCTGCAATGCGTACATTCTCACTACCACCATGGTCTCGACTAGTTTGCATTACCAAGTCCAAAAGCGACTACTCGGTACTTCAAGAGGCTCAAATACTGTGGCGCATCGGACCTGTACCGGCGTGGTCAGCAAGACAGAAACTCCTATGAAATTTCTCTCCAGCCAGTTCAACTAACCTTTAAAATCGCAGTGGCGCACTCCTTGTCACTACGATAACCTCATTTCCCGCCAAAGTATAGACTAATTCTACCTTTATCAAAAACCATTTTATCGAGAGTTGCTTTTCGGATTAAATTCACAATACTCTATGAGGTTCTGGTCACTTGGAACCAAAACGAACTTCTACTTTTAGCTGGAGGGCTTCTGCAGGAAAGGATTGTCTTGACCCCTTGTCCTTGCAGTAAACGTGAAGTGAATTCCTTCCAATATTAAAAGAGATAACAAAGTAGTAGATTCGATTTAAAAATCTTTTTCTCCGCTTTCTGTAATAGGTGATTTCAAACCGTAAATGGCTTCTACTTCTTCTGGACTGCGCTGAAGGCGTATCTCTCCACCATAAAAGCCAATTCTCGTTGATTGGGTGTTATTACTTGTTCATAAAGTCCACTCGCTTTAATGCCGCCCGCATCCTTATTTCCTCAAACTGAGTAAGGGCATTAATTCCAGTACCAAGAAAGCTGAATCAATCACGCCACCAAAGCACTGGAGTGGATAGTCAGCTTTGCTGCACTTTTAACCTTGATATCAAACGTGACACTCCTTTATTTTCCACCAGAAATGCAAGTTTAGACCCTAAAGAATGCAATGCCTTTGCTCAAACCAACAGGTCTGCTCCGTGTAGAAGAGATTTGTGTTTCTCTAGATATTTCTCCAAATCAATGCAGTCGATTCCTACTGCACCTTCCATGATAAAAATGACGGTAACAGGCAGGTCATCATGCGTTTGGGGTATGAACAGCTGTCAAACGTGCAATAATATAACCCTTTCGTCATCGTCGACTCCACGACCGCCACACATGCCACTCATCCCGAACAGATAGAGTGAACGGATCATCTGTCCAAATTTGATCACTATCTGCCGGAACTGTATCATATAGTGGCTGTAAAAATAAATTGTCTTAGCTGTTTGATTCTGACTTTTAAATTTTGCTATCACAAATGGCGCTGTCAACAGCTTTCATCTAATTCACCTCTGCACCGTCTCTTTATAAAAGATTTCCTAGATATGGCAACTGCTTGTAGACCAACCTGTTGGGCAGATTGATAGAAATCAATGCCCATGTAAAACGGCTTAATATAGTCCTGTGTCACCATCTCCTCTTCGAAATCTTTTAATTTTGTTCTTCTTCACTTGAAAATGTCATCTTATCCCTGAGAAAGAGCGACAAAACTCAGTCGGCGATTCCAACAGAGTTTTCGTCAAACTGAGCTACAGAATAAATAGGGTGAATCTTACCAAACTGGTTGATCTAGACCATCTGATGTTTCGTCAACTCCTTCTGACTTCATCTGTATGATAGGCTCTGATAATTTTCTTAATGTAGCATCTGCTTTTTGGGAGATTTTTCCCAATCTTTTTAGCTGCAGTGATATTAAACCATTGTTTTGAGTATCTTGTTCAACAAACAGAGCTTTTTAAAACCAATTTTCGCTTTCAGTAACAAAAAGTGTGTTATTGACAACAGCTGACCATCAGGTCGTCAATGAACGTGCTGTTTGACTGGCATCCAATTCCTGTAATTTTCAATTTCTTTTGGATTTTTCTTTGATATCTGCGCAGTTGCCAATTCATTCCCAGATTTGTCTAATTTAATCAAGACCTGCAGATTTGCAAGGCTAGATTGAAGATTGCTCGACTTTCGTTTGTTTGCATCGTTTGGAACTCAGTGATTTCGTGCACCATTTGGAATTTGACTTACCTTCGTATATTTATTTTCCCATTTTTGTACCGGAACTAGAGGCGGGTGCGGGCAATATAAGTTTCAGCTGCTGCGACTAAGTTTTGCTTGTTTTCCGCTTCCGAAGCTGATTACAAAATATTAGTAGTGTTGGAAAGCATTGATATCCACTTCACCATCAGCAACTGCTTTTATCTCGGCTGAGTAACTCGTAACTCTGTAAATTGCAACTTGATGTTATCTCAACAACTCTTGAATCTCAGTCTCGACGCTCTTCCGAATCACTTTTTGTCATCATGCTAATTATAATTTTAACTGTCTTAGCATCATGCGTGTTTCGAAACCACAAGCTGCTAAACCAATTACTGCTGTCGCTGCTAGAACTCAGTTATTCCAAACCATCAATTTCATTTTCATTCTCCTTTGATCTTTTATGGAGAAATAGTATCGCAATATGTTTACCTGATTGACAAATTGTTGTTTTCATAACAAAGGATTATAGTTTTAAGCTATAACTAAATTTGGTAAAAACCAGCTGGCATTTAGCATCTAGCTGGTTTTAAGTTTCTTATTCACTCTAGCATCTGCTTCGTGGCACGAACTACCACCAAAGAATTTTTGAGATAATTTTTCCAGAGTCCCATCTTTGTGGTGTACAAGTCTTGGAATGCGCTTGATTGACCAAATGTTTTCAATTCGATTTTCTGGCTCTTTGCTAAAGAGTGAGATCGAACATAAGGTTGTGGGAATGCTTGGTAAAATCGTCCGATCTTTGGGTTATCCAGTAGTGATTTTCAACACACCGTTTCAACACCGATTTTATCAAAGATACTTATAACTAGGCTTTCCATCGTTTCGATGGTTCATAATTTTATTTGAAAATCACGCTTTTGTGTGGCTAATTTTTCGTTGGATTGTTGGCGTGTGCTTGCATTGTATTTTCTCAATTGTTGCGTGCAGTCGTTGTCCTTGCACTACTTTCTGTTTTTCTTACCACGTATTATCATCCAATGATTGAATAGTTTTATCAGATCACTACTAAGAGCATTTGGATTTTTAGTCAGTCGGAGCTGCACATGCAAGTACTTACCTGCATCGTTCTTTTGTATAGCTGATATTGTTCACTGCTCATTTGGTAGCGATCGCTAATCAGACTCAGCGAAAATACCGGACCGCTCCTAGTCGCTTTCAAATTTGACCCAGCATTTATTAGAACCTTCAAAACGCACGAATAACTTCAATCTCACAGCCGCCAGTTGGTTTCCATTTTTCTCGTAGTTAAATGGCTTTGGTGAAGCATTCGTTGCAACTGACTTCCGAACTTTTCGGAATGAAGTAGCTGACTTTCAGTTAGAGCACGCTACAACATTCCTGCTGTTAAAAGGTCCAAGAGCTACTAAAGAAGAAGTATTTCCAATACTCATATTCCTACATAACCTCTTTCATTAAGATAAATCCTATCATATCAAATATTTTTATTCTTGACTATTGACTGATTTGATTTAAACATGGGAATGTTTATAGATAGCTTTGACACCAAAAGTAGTCCAATTCAAATTCCTTTGAAAGCTAGAAACATGTTCTCATAATATTACACATTATACACTAACAATAGCATTTTAATAAGTATTTCCTCTAACATACGCATCAACGATTCATAAGACGTATCGCTTGGAAGTATCTACAGTCCACTTATTGCCTGACCAATTTTACTTCGTAAACATCACGACTAACTGAATTGATTTGAAAATCTAATGGCAAACTTTTCTACCATTGGCTTGGCGCGTCGATATATATATTTTTCAACAGCTTTACTGTGCACTCGTTATACTCCGCATAATCTCACCTTTGTGCTCATCAACAAATTTAGAAATTAAATCACTTAAGTTCGTAAATTTTAAGTCCAATCTGTTTCTGGACGAAGAACATAAACAACTGCAGTCTCCTGGCAAGAAAGTTTTTACTTTGAAAGGATATTTCCAGCTCGCTTTAGCATTAACCTTGCTAGTGTAAGCTTCTGCACAGTTCGTAATTCGAGACTTCGGTTTGGTTTATAGTAAGTAAAGCTACCAAGCTTATCGATTGAAATCACAAATTCATTACGATCCCTTTTCTAGTATCACCACTCTAAAGTAAAATCAGCATTTTACTCGTCTGCTAACAAGGTAATATGCTTCTTGATCAGAATCTTGAGAAGTACTTAACTTTGAAGCTTTTCCGAAGCGCATTTCCACTCAAAAATACTTTCTCTATATATTCCTTTGCAAGATCCGTTACTTTATCCAACATTATCAGGGTATTTGGGAAGCATCCACTTTCAAGTTCAATATCTTTGGAACCTTTTGACCAGTTCCAAAATCTAAAGGAGAGTAATGAAGAGACGTATTTTTCCTTCGGTTTTACTTCAAAAGCTAACTTATAACCACTAGCACTTCTCTCTTTTCGAAATACTCTCAAAAGCAAAGTTTGAAATTTATTACTTGAATCATAAACCTGAATTGGTTTCACTGCTTTTCATCATCTGAATTGTAGAGATTGGATATCTCTTGTTGTGAGATTTAGAGTTTTAGTGCTCTTATTTTTAATTTCGATATTTAATGCAAGGTATTTTTGAATGCTGAAGACTCATCGCGTGGGCAACACGTACATTCCATTTTTACTTTTCAAGATCGACATCATTATTTCCAGCAGTGTTCTTCCCACTCAGGTGTTTGCCAGTACTACAAGCCTACAAGAGTTAACGCTATACTCAGCACTAACAGATATTTAAAAATCTTTTTCATAAATATTCTCCTTTAAAAATAATCTTTTATCTATTTTACCATAGATATAGTACTAGGTAAACCAATTTTTGCAAATCATTTGAAATTTCCAATGATACGCATGAGATACAAGTTCCATTTCGAAACCTACCCTCACTTTTTAGGTCTATTAAAATCCTTCTACATTTGTATAAATTTTTGGACATCTTCCGTCATCTTCCAAAACAACGCCTACAATCACAACGTTTCCAAGTCTTCACCTGATAAAGTCACATCAGATTGCGGAATCATTTCCAATTCCGGTAACTTGAAATTCCTCCACACCAGATTCGCGGAGAGCAGCCGAAGGCTTTGTGCACCGTCTGTTGGTGCTGTATGTAAACGGTATGATAGTACCATCTTCTGCTTCTACATCATCCACAGCATGCATCCAGCTACGGCAGTTGTTCTAAACACACTATCCGCATCGTCTCCAATGCGAATCGCTAATCACTACCTTTTATTATCAAACATATAAGATCACTGATGCCACTCTGCATATTCCACCATGCCAAAGGCAGAACGAACATTTGCTGCGGTACGATTGACATTTGACGTTAAGGTATCGGCGATGAGCATTGAACCATTTGGACCAAATCCCTCATAACGTCCTTCACAGTAAAGGTTCTCGTCTGTATTTCCTTTGCCTTTATCTAACGCTTTGTCATCAATAACATGCTTCCGGCACTCTGCGCTTTGTTTGCTACTGCTCAATAACAAATTTCAAAGCTGTTGAATTTGATTCCGGATCTGGTTCTCCTAGCTGCTACGTGAGATTTCAACACAAATTTGGCATAAACTTTTTGAGTTTGCTCCATCTTTTGCTGTTTTCTTTGCTACAATATTGGCCCATTTACGTCCCATTGGATGTCTCCTTTAGATTTTCTACTTTTCAATCTATTATAACATAAGTCAACTTGAATTTCACTAGTAAAATTAGTGACAAGATGCTGGTTTATAAAACAATTTTCATCAATCTACCATAATCGGGATTCTCCTTCCAAAATTCTGTTCCTCTAGCTTTACATTTCCTAGTTGGTAACACGATCAGCTTGCTGCGTTAAGGAATCCGTCGGTTCTGACCAGTGCGGCTGATGACTTCGATTTTCTTTTTCATCTTTTAAGACAAGTTCTTGACCTTGCTTGAGTGGAAACCTAATACGTATTGAATCCCACTAGGCAAAAGCTTCATCTCTTGCACCAATAACCAAAATATGGGTCAAAATCCGTCTGATCTGCGTGCTTTTCATGTATGTCGCTTGGTAGCCACTTGTTCAACTCAACTCTGCTGTGGTATAACTGGTTTTGCCGCTTCCTGCAAAGCGCACCGCAAGTTCCTGATTAACCTGATAAAAGTAGTCAGGATCAGGATGACTAATCATCCTGGTAACGCAGGATAGAGTGCTGACCAGGTTACTTTTAGGAGACCGAATCAAGTTCATGATCTGGGATAAATTTTGCTAGAAAACCTATGAACAATTCATTCACGCTTTCTTAGAGCAGTGAGCCGAAGCTATATTTTTCATTTTCTGCTTTGCGAATGGTAGCCTGCTCCCTGACGTATGATTGGTGTCAGTGCAGATATCTTTTCCAGCGCATGCTCGGCAGAGAGAGTCTAAAAATATGATTTGGTGTGTATTTCCAGTGAAGAGCCACACTCGGCAGAATCCACATTTCACTGCGTTTTCTGCGGATAAGACTTAAAATCTTTCTGGCAAAAACTTTGCAAGTAATTTCACCATTTTCTGTTGATTATCCCCATAAATCTGTGAAAAGTATTGATAATCCAGATTTTCTTCGTCCCACAAAACTAACTTATCCACACTAGTACGCTCTAAAATATCCACCGCACCTTGTGCCAGTGAATCCGCTGACTGAACAGCCACCAAAAATGGCAATTCGACTCACCAAATCAGCCCCATTTCGTAGAGCCATTTCAAGTGCGTACCACTTTCACCCACAATCGCAGGCTCACCACCGTTGGACAAATTCTGACTTATGGCAACAATCTTCACACCATCAGCCTAAGCGACAGCAAATACTTATGCCTTCCATTATGAAAAGGATTAAATTCAGCAATAATACCAGTTACTGTCATCTCATTTCCTCCGCTACACTTTTCAACGCTTGCTTGTTTCTATTGGCGGCGTTTCGTCTTCAAAATCTACGCCCATACCTTGACATTTTGGTAAAAGCCACTTGCTTCTAACAAAAATATCTATGGGTCAAAAGTATCGCCATAAGTGACGTTCTTCGCGAACTTCTGTCGTGGCGTGTAATGAAGCGTCCGTCCTCATCTTGTAAGAAGTAAGAAAGTCAATCTCATGCACAACAGAATGCGCTGCCTCATCAGCATAGGGTACTCCCAAACCATGGCAAATTTCTTTCTGCATTTTCATGGTAAGAATAACCAGGACAGTATCTACGGTCACGATAGGTTGAGTGCACGCTCGTAGATGAATACTCCATCCTCATTCAAACAGTCGTAAACTTGCTTGTAAAAGACATCACCAACCTCAACTTCATCAGCCATATAACAGATGAGAATCTGAACAACAGGGTCACCAAATCGTAATTTCCTGCTTGCGACAAATCGAGCATATTACCTTGTTTGAACTCGACTAGACTAGCTAGCTGCCATCCTTCCAGATCTTGCGATTTCATGAGCACATATCCTTACTCGAAATCAAGTCCGGTCACATAAAAGCCAACTTTAGTCGAAAACGAACGGATTGAATCCCTGTTCGCAAGCTAACTCTAAGCTTTTTCTTATCTTTTGGAAAATGGCGGAGCCGAAAAGTCAGTCCATTTATCATAAAGGGAATCATCCATGATTGCATCATAAACAAAATGCAAACTTTTCGTAATTGCTGCTCATTTTTATACCTTTCTATAATGGCGCAGACATCAAACAAACCTTCTGGTTCATGAGTAAAAATTGCGCCCAAAGCCTCATTTTTCGAAATCAATCAAATCATTGCCACTGATCTTATCCCCACAACGATCACCTCGAAGGCTCGCTGTGCTCACCTTTTATCCTTTGTGATACTTCGTTTCAAAAAACCTTGCCATTTGGGCAAGGTTATTCTTAAAGCAAAATATTTTGACACGTCAACCATCGGTGCTTCATGCCAAAGTTTTTCCAAGATTGTAGTGTTCCCGCATTTCTTCAGAAAAATATGAACAACGACTCCATCTAAATCCAACAGCACCCAGCCTCCAGCAGCATCCCTTCTACATGGCTGGCTGACAGCCCTACTGTGACTTTTTCACGGATATTTTCTGCAATAGCTTCTAGTTGACGACTATTCATAGAGCTAGCAATGACAAAATAATCAGTCATCGTCGTCAACCCTTGCAAATCTAGCACAATGATATCTTCCGCTCGTTTCTCATCTGCTGCTTTTACGACCAATTCTAGTATTTTTGTTCTTTCATTTGATCCTCTTTTAAAATTTCTTCCAAATTAGCCACTTGGGCAAAACGTCTGTCCCAAATGTTTTTCATAATGCTGTATCAATTGTTCTGCTGCAATTTTTCTCATGTCATCAAAAGTAGTCGTGCCATTTTGACAACTGACAAATCATAGCCAAATTCAAACGCCACCTTAATAGTTGTATCAATGCGGTAATTCGTCGCCATGCCAACAATAATCAAATGCTCAATATCATGATTAGTCAGATAAGATTGTAAAAGTGAGTCTCCTTAAAAGCACTATTGTCAACGAGTACAACGACTTGCTCACCAGTTTCTGGAGCAATACTTCCGTAAATTTCCCAACCACGACTTCCTGTCATTAATTCCGCTGTCATTATGGCGAACGTAAATCACTTCAATATTTTTCTACGACAAGTGGCAATTACTTTTTGCCAAATAGACAAACATTTATCAACCGCATAGAGGTTTTAGCCTCTATCAAGGCTGTCTGAATATCAATCACTAACAGAGCTGTTTTCATTTGTTATCTTTCATAAAGCCAACATAAGCATTATAGGTCTCCAAAGTTTGAGGAAAGATCGGCAAGCCCTGATGAGCCAGATATTCCACTGTATGCGCTGTTTCATAAGCCACGAGCTCGATTAAGCGAAATACAAGCAATTTCACGCGCCTCTTCCACCCCTGGAAAAATCCCGATTGGGCTCAATATAGTCTGCTACATAAACGACTTTATCCAAATCAGACATTTGGGCAGAGCCTACAGTATGAATCTCAATCGAGCGCAAAATTTCTGGATCACTCAGTCCTAAATCTTCTCGAATTTTGTAAACACCGACCAAACCATGCCAAACATTATTTCCCAATCTTTCAGTTTTGGAGCCAGATCATACTTATCGATCAGCGCCAGAAATTCTTCATCAAGCTTTTTGCATAATCATGAAGGAGGCCTGCCAATCCGGCTTTTTCGCGATCAACTCCGAAACGTTCGGCTAATTCAATCGCTGTTTGCTCAACTCCCAAAGCAATGTTTTAACCGTTTCTCTGGTAGAAAGCTGCTGCATTTTTGACTAAAAAGCTGATCACGAGTAATTCCACGTAGGCTTCATATCCCATTGTAAAGTCCTTCTTTCTCAATATAGTCTAAAACCGGCTTTAGGTAGAAGAAAAAATTCGGCACTCGTCCTTGATTCAGAAAGTCCCGAACCATGCTAGAAGAAATATCCATCAACGGCACATCTACCCAAATAACAGGATAGGACGTTCCTGCTTTATACCTAGGGCGTTGAACACCAACAAATTGAACCAAATCAGCAATTCGTCAATTCGATACCATTTGGGAAGGTAGATCGACCATGTCCGCTCCGATAATGAAATAATAATCTGTATCTGGATGCTTTTCTGTCAAAGAGCTTCATCGTATCATAGGTATAACTAATGCCTTTTCTCGAGTTCAATAGTTTCAATTCCTAAACCTTCGATGCCTTCAATCGCTAACTCCAACATTTTCAGTCGATGTTTCTCATTAATCGTCGACTTCTTATCAACGTGCGGTGGCTCATGCTCAGGCATCCAGCAGAACCTGCTCTAAACATGAGTTGCTGACGAACTTGATCAGCTACGACCAAATGAGCATTATGGACTGGATTAAAGTTTCCACCTAAAAATCCCAACTTGCTTTCTTTGCTTTTATTTCTGGTTCCAACTTCACTTTAGTGAAAGAGTCAGTAATTCAATTGCCATAGACTACTTCCTCTAAATTTCTTTTACCTTTACTGAAAATTTTGCGGTTTTCCTTTTGCTGGACTGCTTGTACAAAATCAAAATACGACCAATGAACAGTGTCACGCCGATTTCTTCTTCGAGAATTTCTGCAACTTCATGAATGTTCTCATCTGTATTTTTGCAGAAGAGTCACTTTAATCAATTCTCAGTATCTAGAGCTTGACGGACACTTGTTTTGATTTGATCGTTAAGTCCATTTTTACCAATCTGAATGATTGGTTTCGAGACTGTGAGCTTGACTATTTAAAAAGATCTGTCTGTTTAGATGTTAATGACATAGATTCCTCTTTTGTTTCTTATTCGTTTGTATTCTCTTTACTTTTCTAACAGCCATTTCCTCTTAGATAATGGCTTTGCAGGTCACCACTGCTACTCCCTCTGGCACCCAAGTTGCAACCTGTGCGGTCCTGCCACACATGAATCCAACCTAAACCTGAAAAACACATCTATTTTGGTTTCAATTTTCAGTTCATGTTTGACCAACTTGGGGAAAAGTTGGTAATTCTTGTTTAGAGGGTGGTGTTGGCAAAGAACCTACATGCTTATTATAAAACTCTCCTGCTCCTGCAAGCTTGGTGCGATGCAGCTTTTAGTTCAGTGTCAAAAATAAGCTGTAAAACCTTGCTTGTCACCTGATATCAAAGTCAAAAACGCCCCAATCCACCTAAAAAGAGGGTTTTTGCTCGATTGAGTTGGTAAGTTTTGGGTTTAATCTCCTTTCGGACTGACATATTTGAGATGTTTGGCAGACAAATAATGAGCCATTTGATATCGGTGGATAATCCTGGTGTATCGATAGATATGACTACCATCAGCCAGCGGAATCTCAATCTTATCCAAAGTAGTACCAGGAAAACGGGAAGTAGTGATAATATCCTTGTCACCAGTGATTTTCCTGAATAATGGCAGTGATTAGCGTTGACTTACCAACATTAGTTACACCGACCACATGAGACATCTCGGCCTTTCCGATACTGCTCAATCTTTTCCATCAGCTCTTTAATAGCTTGTTTGTTTTGAGCTGAAATCAGAACTACATCAATAGGGCGTAGGCCTTCCTCGTGAGCTCGCTCTGTCAGCCATTGGGTAACCTTGTTCGTCTTAACCGACTTAGGAAGGATATCTTTTTATTTCCAATCCAGTAGCACATCATTTGCCGGCCACAAAGCGTGGTAAACCCGGAATGATTGAACTCATTAAAATCAAAAATATCTACCACATTGACTACAAGGCATTACTGTCACCAACTTCGTGGAGAGCCTAAGAAAATCATCGTCTGTCAGCTGCACTCAGTAATTTCGTTATAGTGACGGAGACGAAAACAGCGCTGGCAATACAGTTCGCCTGTCTCCAGTCCCTTTTCCAAAGCGGACTGAGGAGTATAACCATCTTGTCCTTGTGTTTGTCTGAATCAGTGCTCCACACCCAATACAGAGAATATCTTCCATGTTTAAATTCCTTTTTATATACAATCGGTCCGTACTTTTTCGTCATTTTAGCACACGCCGCTCACGCGCTCGGTTTATCTGGGTTTTAAACGAATCATGTTCAACCAGTGGCTTGACCAAAAATCGAACGAGATTCCAGCCCTGTGAGCAGCTCGAATATCCGTCATAAGCTGATCGCCCACCATGACCACTTCGTTTTTCTCAAAATGGAATTCCTTTAACGCACGATCAATCCCCAAGTAAAGGCTTCATAGACCAACAAACATAATCAATCTCAAACTTTTCAACCGCTCGTTTGACTCGTTTCTTAGTATTATTGGATACCACAATGATTCGAATTCCTGCATCTCGCACATCATGAAGCCATCGCTTCATTTCTGGTGTTCCATCTGGATTATTCACACGCAATGAGGGTATTGTCTAGGTCTACCAAAAACTGCTTTTGATGCCTTGTTTTTAAGCTTTCAACTGTCAAATCATAAACTGCCTCAATTGCAAAAATCAGGCATGTAATTTTCAATCGCCACATTTCTCTCCAAACATTATACTTCTACCTATTTTTAACATAAAAAGAAAGTTTTTCGCATCTTAGATTTTTTATCTATTTTATATACAATTTGCCAAAAATTGTTTAAAAAATATTATAGTAAGAGTAACACATTGAACTCGGAGGAATTTATGGCAACTTCTGAGCAAGAAAAATGACCGCCGTCTCTCCTTTTTGCAAAATTTATTAACTGGTCTTCTATAGTTGGAGCACTTGGAACAGTGATTTTTCTGTATCTGGGCTTATTATGCTGGTATTTTACAATCCAAAGAAACCTTATCAGCTTTTATTAAACAAGCTGGTATTTGGGGACCACCACTTTTTATTTTCCTGCAAATCCTACAGACAGTTGTTCCTGTTATTCCCGGAGCGTTGACTTCGGTTGCTGGTGTTTTTATTTATGGTCATATCATTGGTACCATTTATAACTATGTTGGAATTGTCATCGGCTGTGCTATTATTTTTACCTAGCACGTACCTACGGACCTGCTTTTGTCCAATCTGTCGTTAGCAAGCGTACTTATGACAGATACATTGGTTTGGCTAGATGAAGAGCAATCGTTTTTGAACGTTTTTATCTTTATGATGATTTGGCCCATCAGCCCAGCAGATTTTCTTTGTACATGCTAGCCGCACTTACGAAAAATGACTTTTAAAAATATATATGATCATTATCGTCTTGTGCAAACCTATCACGCTTGTCATCTATACTTACGGTTTGACATACATTATCGACTTCTTTTTGGCAATTGTTTTCAAAATGAAAGACAGAGCAATGCAATTCGCTCTGTCTTTTTATAATATTCCTTTTCTTTTTCTAAGAATTAAATCTTTTTATAGAAATTAAGACTACCGCTGATAAAATCATAAACATACCGATAAAATCTAATAAATAAAATTGCTCATGCATAAGGAGAAAAGCAAAAATACCGCCGATATCGGCTCAACCGCCGCTAAAAGGCTAGATTTAACAGGTCCAACTAAACTGGTTCCTTTGAGAAATAGCGTATAAGCGAGGATTGTTCCCACTAAGATAATGCCCACCAAAGCTAGGTATACTTCCATTGACAATTGCCAATGAAAATGTAAGATACCACTAAATGGTGTTAGAGCAAGGCCTGCTAATGTCATCCCCACTCCAATCACCGGAATACTGCCCCACCTTTTTATCAATTGAATTGGAATTAAAATATATAAAGCGTAAGTGAAGGCGGCAAATAATCCCCAGAAAAAGCCCTGCTGGCGTTACAGATAAGTGATCGAGCCTGTCCATGAGTGGCAATCAAAAAGGACCTCCAATAGCTAATATCATGAGACAACACTTCTGTTATAGTAGGTGCAACCCAATCTTTGAGAACAAGTATAAGCAAGAATTCCAACTGGACAGACATATTGCAGAACAGTAGCTGTGCCTGCATTGCTTTCATAAATAGATTTTAAATAAGCAAATTGATTGAGAAAAAGTCCTAATAAAGCAAAAAGCACTAATGACATCATCGCTTCCCGATCTTTTAGCATTTCAAATAGTTTTTCTGATTGGTTAGTAGCATATACAATACCAAGAGAACCCTGCAATTAAAAGTCGAATATTCGTTAAAACTAAAACAGGAAATCCATGTACCATTAAGTATTGCCCACTCGTTCCAGACAATCCCCATGCAATCCCTGCCACTAATGTTAACAGTGTTCCTTTGGCTATTTTTGACATTCTACTTCTCCTTTCATCGTATGATTATAACATAAAACATAAAGAAAAATCAGCCAAATTTTGACTGATTTTTATCTCATCATCAAGAAAAATATTTTATTCTGGTGACACCAAAGAATTTTAATCTGTGCCTTGTCCTGGGTCAGTTCGATAAAACCTTCCTGCACAATATCCTCTAGCTTAATCTTCTTGGTCACAAGCTTGTCGGCAGAGAAAATACCCCTGCTCCATAAGCTCCAGCACCTTAGGAAAAATATGCCGATAGGCGATAATTCCCTTGAGCGATTTTTCTTGAATCGCAAATTCATTGGGATTGATGCTGGCTTCACGTTCCCAGATAGAAACTACCATGCATTCTCCAGCCTTGTGGACAGCAGCCAAAGCTTGTCCCAACACAACTGGTACCCCAGTTACTTCCATAAGATACATCTGCCCCACCACCAGTCAAGCGCTGAACGGCAGCTACTGCATCCTCGCCTTCTTCTGGTCGCACAACAATCGCCCCAAGCTCCTCTGCCTTTGCTTGGCGCTCTGGAGATAATTCAACAGCATAAATCTTAGAAGCACCGGCTGCTCGCAAAGCTTCAACAATCAAGAGCCCGATTGGTCCTAAACCAAAAACGACTGCGGTATCACCTGCCTTAAGAGCTGACTGACGGACTGCATAAACAGCCACAGCAGCAGGTTCTGTCAAGGCTGCCTGCTCACTAGCTAAGGCTGTCTGGAACTTTATGAACAAGCTCCCCATCAAAACACAGTATTTGGCAAAACCACCATCTGCCGTAAGCCGACAAAGTTTAGATTGGGATCCAGGTTGTAATCCCCGATAAGATTATGCTTGGCTAAAATTGGCTCAACTGTCACTCGGTCACAACCTTAACCCGTGTCACGGCATTTTCCAACCTCAACAATTTCTCCAGCAAACTCATGTCCCAAAGGTTACAGGGCCTTCTGCCCAGAGTAGACATGCTCTGTTTCTGTCGGAATAAAAATAGGTCCATCCAGATATTCATGCAAATCAGTTCCACAGATTCCTGTGAACTTGACCGCAATCTTGACCTGATGCGGTTTTGACTTCGAGTACATCCACTTCTTCAATGCGGACATCTTTGGCGCCATACCAACGCGCAGCATTCATTTTTGCCATAAAAATACCTCGCTTTTTTTAATTTGTTAATTTTATTGTAAACCCTTTTCAGAAATCTTGTCAAAAGTTTAGCTACATTTTTCAAAAACAGCATACAAAAACCAGCCTAACGACTGGTTTTCACTTTGATTTCTATAATTTCTCCAACTCTTCATTGAGCAGTTTTTGTGCTACTTGTGGGTTGGCTTGCCCTTAGTGGCCTTCATCAGCTGGCCGATCAAGGACTTGGCTGCATTCTTGTTACCGCCCTTATAGTCATTGATGGCTTTTTCATTGTTGGCAAATACTTCTTGGATAGTGGCAGAAGCTGGGCAGGGGTCTGAAATTTGAATCAGGCCTGCTTTCTGCACATACTCTTTAGCAGAGCCACCATTTTTAGCTAGATGGACAAAGACCTTCTTAGCAATCTTAGAGGAAATCGTTCCGTCTGCAATCAGAGCAATCATCTCAGTCAAGTTCTCAGGAGTCAGATCAATCTCCAGAGATGGTCTTACCTTCGGCATTGAGGTGTGCGCTACTTCTCCTGGAGCCAGTTAGAGACAGCCTTAGCGTCACCTCCTGCGGCAACAGCTGCTTCAAAGAAGTCTGAAACTGCTTTCGTCGCTGTCAGTTGCTTGGCATCGTAGTCAGACAGACCGTAGTCTCCACATACTTGGCACGTCGTTCTTTTTGGAAGGCCGGGAGACTGCTACGCACTTACTCAATCAAGCATCCTCAATCTCAAAGATAGGCAAATCAGGCTCTGGGAAGTAACGGTAGTCAGCTGAACCTTCCTTAACCCGCATGAGCAGGGTTTCGCCAGTTGCTTCATCATAACGACGGGTTTCCTGACGGATTTGACCACCGCTGCGTAGGATTTCAGCCTGGCGTTTTTCCTCAAATGCCAGACCCTTGCGGACAAAGTTGAAGGAGTTAAGGTTTTTCAGCTCAGTCTTAGTACCAAACTCTTCCTGTCCATAAGGACGGATGGAAATATTGGCGTCGACCCGCATGGAGCCCTCTTCCATCTTGACATCAGAAATGCCCGTGTACTGGATGATTTCCTTGAGCAGTCAGATGAGGCATAAGCTTCTTCTGGACTGCGCATATCTGCTTCAGATACAATCTCAATCAGTGGCACCCCTTGGCGGTTGAGGTCCACATAAGAGTAGCCATCACTACCGTGGGTATTCTTTCCAGCATCTTCTTCCAAGTGGGCCCGCTCAATACGGATTTTCTTGGTTGTGCCGTCTTCTAGCTCAATCTCAATCCAGCCATTGTAGCCAATCGGCTCATCAAACTGAGAAATTTGATAGGCTTTTGGATTGTCTGGATAGAAGTAATTCTTGCGGTCAAAGTGCATCTTCTGGTGAATATCCATGTTCAAAGCCAGAGCAGCCTTGATACCATAGTCAATGACACCCTTGTTCATAACAGGCAGAACACCTGGGAAGGACCAGTCAATGATATTGGTGTTGGCATTGGGATCTTCACCGAAGTGAGCTGGAGCCGGTGAGAAAATTTTTGAATTGGTCTTCAATTCAACATGGACTTCAGTCCGATAACTGTTTCAAAGTTCATTATTTTTCACCTCCAAAGATAACTGGCCGCTGTTTGTGGTGAGTCGGTCGTCGCTTCAAATGCTGCGGCGACCTGATAAATAGTCGCTTCATCGAAGTGGTTACCAATCAGCCGCAAGCCGACAGGGAAGACCATCTGCAAAAGCCAGCTGGGATTGAAATGCCCGGTAGGCCAGCCAGATTGACTGGAATAGTCAAAAGATCAGCCAGATACATGGCCACTGGATCTTGGTTTTGACTGCCCAAGTCATATGCAACCGTTGGTGCAGTTGGGCCTAATATCAAGTCATATTTTTCAAAAACCTTAGCAAAATCTTGCATAATCAAAGGTCCGAACCTGACCAGCTTTCTTGAAGTAAGCATCGTAGTAACCAGATGACAAGCTAAACGTTCCCAGCATAATGCGGCGTTTCACTTCGTCACCAAAACCTTCGCTACGAGATTTGACATAGACATCTTCTAGATTTTCAATGTCTTCTGCGCGGTAGCCATAGCGAATACCGTCAAAACGTTGCAGATTAGAGCTGGCTTCAGAAGAAGCAATAATATAGTAGACTGCCACGCCGTACTTGCTGTGAGGGCAGGCTAACTACTTCAACGATGGCTCCTAGACTTTCCAAGTGCTTCGCCGCTGCCAGAATCGTTTCCTTGACCTTGCTATCAATTCCCTCACCCATATATTCCTTAGGCAAGGCAATCTTCATGCCCTTAATGTCTTGGCCAATCTTGCTGGTAAAGTCTGGCACTGCTTCTTGTGATGATGTAGAGTCCTTGGGATCATTACCAGAAATAACATTTCAGAAGCTGAGCATTTTCCTTAACCGTCTGAGAGAAAGGTCCAATCTGGTCTAAAGAAGAACCAAAAAGCAATAAGACCGAAGCGGGAAACCCGTCCGTAGGTTGGCTTGAGGCCGACTACACCGTTAAAGGAAGCTGGCTGGCGAATGGAGCCACCTGTATCTGATCCAGCGACAGACGAACCTGACCAGAGGCAACAGCTGTCGCTGAACCGCAGATGATCCACCAGGAACCTTACTGCTATCCCATGCATTTTTGTCGTCTTAAAGTAGAGTTTTTCGCTGGAGCCACCCATGGCAAACTCGTCCATGTTGGTCTTCCGACGATAATCATGTCCTTACCGTGAAAGCTTCTCCACACTGGTCGCATTGAAAATCGGCATGTAATTGTAGAGTATCTTGGAGGCAGCCGTCGTCAACATTCCCTTGGTTGAGATATTATCCTTGACTGCCAGCGGAATTCCGCTCATAAGATTGTCGGCATCAATACCCTTAGCGTCCAGAGCCGCAGCCTGAGCCAATGCCTCCTCTTCGCTGATAGTAATGAAACTGTCCACAGCCGTCTCACGTTCTTTGATGTCTGCCACAGTTGCCTGAGTTAACTCTACCGCAGAAATTTCTTTCTTGACCAGCAAGTCGTGCAGTTCTTCAATGGTCTTGTGATTAAAAGTCATTAGGGCATCTCCTCCGTCATCTGGGATGGCAGGCACTTTGATGTAGCCCCGCTCTTTTTCAGGTGCATTTTGGAAAAGCTCGTCCCGATTCCATCCTGGCTGAGCCACATCTTCTCGCATATAGTTGATATTGGCAGCCACATTAGATGTAAAAGGCACACCCTCCGTATCCACTTCATTGAGCAATTCGACCATGTCGACAATTTTTGACAGAGTTGTCGCAAACTCTGCTGTTTCTTCTGGAGAAAAAGCGAGTTTTGACAAGTTAACAACATGCGTTACTTCCTCTTGAGTAATTTTCATCTCTGTTTCCTTTCTCTTCTTTTATTTTTCAGCATAACTGGAAAATAATCGTCTTCTTATTTTATCATAAATAAGCTTCGTTCTTCAATTCCAAATGCAGGTCTTTGAGCTGCCTTTGGTCAACCAAACTCGGACTTTCCAGCATGGGATCAAAGCCAGTACCATTTTTGGAAAGGCGATGACTTGGCGGATATTTTTCTTCCCCAGCCAAAAATCATAACCAAGCGATCAAACCCAAAGCCAAAGCCGCCATGCGGTGAAGCCGTACTCAAAAGCTTCTAGGAAGAAACCAAAGTCCCGCTCATAGTCTTCTCGGCTCATGCCTAATAGCTCAAACATGGCCTCCTGAGCTTTCCGGTCGTGAATACGAAGGCTTCCTCCGCCAATCTCATAGCCATTCAAGACGATATCATAAGCCTGGCTGCGGAATTGACTTGGCTCCTGTCCATCTTCAAAAATCCCTGTGTGAAAAGGATGGTGCATGGCTTGATAGCGATTTTTGGTCTTCATTCCACTCCAGCAGCGGCCAATCCACAACCCAGGAAATGCAGCGACTTGGGTCAATCAAATCCAAAGCTTTTTGCGACTTCATACGCAGATGGCCCCAAAGCTTCCTGAGCCGACGCTTCTTGGCCATAACTAGCAGGATGAGATCTCTCTCCTTAGCATCAAAACATGCTAATAAATCCTGACTTTCAGCCTCAAAAAGTGCTAGCCAAATCTCCAACCAATTGACCATTTTTCAACCTTGAGACTTTGGCAAAACGACTGCAGCCGAATTCCTTCATTTCTTGATAAAAATGACTGAGCTGTTTCTTGCTAAAAGCACTAGCCCGCATCTGGCACACAGATTCCCATCACTTCCTCTTGGTTATCCAAAAGCTTTCTTGATGAGAAGCGAATCATTGGACTGGCACAAATTCGTCAAACTCTTCAGCTCTAAACCAAAGCGTGTATCTGGCTTATCAGAACCAAAGCGGTTCGCTAGCTTCTTCATAGCTGATAGTTGGAGAAAATCTTCTGTCAACTCTAAACCATGAGTTTTCTTGACAACAGCCTTGAGCATAGCTTCAACCAGAGCTTGGTTTCTTCTTCGCTTGCAAAACTCAACTCTAAGTCCACCTGAGTAAACTCTGGCTGACGATCGCCCGCAGGTCTTCGTCACGGAAACAACGAACAATCTGATAATAGCGCTCGAGGCCAGCTCCCATCAGCAGTTGTTTTAGCATCTGTGGGCTCTGCGGCAGCGCGTAGAATTGGTTTTTAAAGACCCGACTAGGAACTAAAAAGTCTCTAGCCCCTTCAGGTGTTGACTTAGTCAGATAAGGCGTCTCTACTTCCAAAAAGTCCAAACCGTTCAAATATTCCCGAATGGTTGAGGTGACCTGATGGCGCAGTTTGAGGTTATGTGTCATCTTCTCACGGCGCAAGTCCAGGTAGCGGTATTTCTGACGCAGGTCTTCACCGGTATGGGCATGCTGGTCCAGCTCAAAAAGGCAGTGCTTTGCTGCTAGAAATGACCTCAATCTTCTCCGCTCTCAGCTCCACTTGTCCCGACTTAATAGCTTTATTGACAAAGCGCCCTTCTCGTTTCGACAACTTTTCCTGTGACAGAGATAACGTCTTCCTTGTGCAAAACGGTCAATTTCAGCAAAAAGCCGGACTAGCACCTGCTACAAAAACTTGAAACAAGCCTTCTCGATCACGTAACTCTATAAAAGCTAATTTCCCATGGTTTCGAATATTTTACAGCCATCCAGTCGCAGTCGTTTCTCGACCAACTTGTTCTAACCCGTAGGTTTCCAATAAAAACTTCTTTCATATTCACTACCTCTTTCTACATTCATTTCAATTCAATCACTAATTGCTCGCAAATTACATATAGAAATCTCCACCCATAGTTCTTAGTGCTAAAGCATTAAGAACTATGGAAAAACCTTCCATCTGTATAAACAGACGAAAGCCGTGGTACCACTATTCATTGCATTGCAACCTCAGGCTCGTAACGTGAGCAGGCGTTTCGTGTTTTGATTCACACAAATTATTTACAACGATATAATGGGTTTAGACAACGTTATCCACTACTACGAACCGTATAGAAAAACCACTCTATCATTGACAGTACGTTCTTCGGATTTTGTCTCCCTTGGCGCTGCTCTCAGCTTTCAGCACTCTCTGTGCAAGTTAACAAAGCCTACTTTACTGCTTTTTACTTTTAAATTGTTATCTATTATAGTAGAACCTAAAACATTTTGCAAGTGGTTGAGCAAACAGGTGATGATTTTCTGCAGAAAGAAAGCTACCGCAGATTCTACCACTCAATTTGATACCCTAAATTGTAGGCATCGATTGCCGTATGCGAGGACGCAAATATCCGTCAAGACTCCTGTCAGAACCACCGTGTCTACTTTTTCTTTCTCGCAGACGTATATCCAAATCTGTGCCAGAAAAGGCAGAATAATGGCGCTTGTCATCCAAAAGACTCGAGTCCGCTTGATGTCTCTTATAAAAATCAGCTAATGAGCCATAAAGATTACGTCCACTAGTTCCTTTGATATTGTGTGGTGGAAAGAGTTTACTTTCTGGGTGGAAAGTATCTCCTTCGTCATGGGCATCAATTGCAAAAAGATATAATCTCCTCGCTCAAAGCTGCCTCAGTCACTTGGGCAATGGTTTCGAAATTGCCTGAGCTGGTCACGCCTGCCGTCAATTTCCCATTATCTGCTACAAGTCCACTGTATAGTCAATTGAAATTAATGCTTTTGTCATCAGTAATCTCGCTTTTAATCTCTTCAAAGATATCAGGGGATAAGAACTTTAAGATAGGTTCCTTTCATTCCTAGAGAACGACTTTCGATAATGCCTGCACTTTCTAGTTTACGTAGAGCATTGACAATCACTGAGCGCGTAATGCCAATACGATCTGCAATCACTGAAGCTGTTAGCTGCCCTTCATTACCATAATTCACCTAAAAATAGCAGAAACAGCTCGTAGTTCTGAATAAGACAAAGTATTTTACAGCCATAGTTACGGCTGTTCGACGTCGAATATCATCTTCTTCTCGTTGGAAGTTGAGTAGCTGAATACCAACCACTGTACTTGCAATTTCAACCAAGATCAAATCATCATCGTCAAATTTCTTTATCATTGCGCCAGACAATCAATGTCCCTAAACGAATCCCAGAAACATGAATTGGTGAAATTGTCGTCAAGCCATCTGGAAATTCATCTTTTGCCTCAATAGGAAAAATAGATAAATCATGATTGACTGGAAGATTGGCCTCAGTATCATACATCAAATTTGCGGTGCGAACATACTCTTCTGGGAAGATTTTCGTTTGATAAAATAGCCCACACGATCATTGTTTGTCTTGTAGCGCATGAAATACCCAGACGACCCTCGCTATTTACAATACAAGCATTGCAATCCATAATTTCAGCTAATTGTTGGGTAAACTGCATTATAAGGTAGTTCATCCTGCAATCAGCTCATCTGAACGACGCAAAATAGATGTTATTTTTCTTGTTTTTGCTAATAAGTTTTCCATAATTTACCTCGCATATAATCTTATTGATTATACCATAAAAGCGCTTTAATCTTCAACAATTATCTGAAAATTGTTTATTGAGGGTACAATTATGCTTTGTTACTTCTATAAAAACGAGGATACCTACGCCGATACAAAAAGCAGCCAAAGGGCTGCCATTTATCATCGTCGATATTGTTTTAAGAAACGAGTCATCTTCTCTTGAATTTGTGCTAACTCATCTACACGAGGCAGGTAAACAATCCAGGAAATGGTGGGATCTTTCCAATTAAAGCCCCGTCCATGCACCAGTAAAATCTTTTCTTGCTTTAGAAATCCAGCACGAATTGTTCGTCATCATCTACTTGATACATTTCTCTATCAATTTTAGGAAAATGTAAAGCCCTGCTTTAGGTTTTACTGCAGATAGACCTGGAATTTCATTGATAGCTTTATAAATAAAATTCCGTTGCTCTGAAATTCTTCCACCGGGAAGTAGTAACTCATCTACTGATTGATAACCACCAAGCGATGTTTGTACCGTGCTGAGATAGGTACATTTGAACACAGACGCATATTTGACAGCATATTTAGCCCTTCGATATAATCTTTTTACATGATATTTTGGTCCAGATAACACCATCCATCCTACACGAAAGCCTGCAATACGGTGCGATTTAGACAAACCGTTCATACTAACACAGAAAAAGATCAGGAGCTAAACTTTGCAGATAGCTATATGCTTTCACCATCCATTACTAAACGATCATAAATCTCATCCCGCAAAAATAATCAAATTATTTTTGCCGTGCAACGTCAACCAGCTCTTCTAAAACTTCCCTAGGATATAGAGCTCCTGTCGGATTATTTGGGTTGATAACGACAATAGCTTTTGTATTAGAAGTAATTTTCGATCTAATGTCATCAATATCTGGGTACCAATCAGCAGCTTCATCACAAAGATAGTGAACGGCATTCCCTCCTGCTAAACTCACAGCAGCAGTCCAGAGGATAATCCGGCATGAGGTACCAGCACCTCATCACCATTGTCTAGCAAACCTTGCATGACACGCTGGCAATCAACTCGCTGACTCCATTTCAAGGTAGACATCGTCAATATCAGCATTTTGAATATTCTTTAACTAGCAATATTGCATAATAGCTTTTCCGAGCAGAAAATCCCTTTCGAGTCTGAATAGCCCTCGCTATCCCGTGCATTCATAATCAAAATCATGAATCACTTCATCTGGTGCCGTAAAAACCAAACTCAGCAGGGTTTTCCTGTGTTCAACTGAAAGGATTTTTCTCACCATTTGACGCATCCGCATAGCTTCTTCTAAGACAGGACCTCGGATATCATAAAGCTAACATGTTCTAACTTTGTCGATTTATTAAATTCTTTCATCAATTTTTCCTCATTTCAAAAGAATCAATTTATTATAACGCAATTTTTCTATCTCAAAAACTTCTTGTAAAGTCTGCTTGAAAATACTTTACTTTTCATGTAAAGGGTTACAATATAACTAAAGAAAGAATGGAGGTATTCTATGCTACAAAGATATCAAAACATTATGGTTGCTGTTGATGGTTCTCCTGAGCTCGAACTTGCCTTTGAGGGGGTAAATGTGGCGCTAAGAAATAATTCACGTCTAACAATTGCACATGTTATTGATACACGTGCATTGCAAAGCGTTTCTACATTTGATGCAGAAGTCTATGAAGAATTACAAGAAGACGCCACTCATGGATCAATATGCTGAAAAAGCCAAAGAAGCTGGTGTGGGAAATGTTGTCACAGTTGTTGAAATGAAATCGAAAACCCTTCTTGCCCACTGATATTCCAGAAGAACAAAAAGTTGATCTCATCATGGTCGGTGCTACCGGGCTCAATGCCTTTGAATCGGTTACTGAGTTTGGTTCCTCATCTGAATACATCTTGCGTCATGCAAAAGTTGACTTACTTGTTGTTCGTGATAAGGACATTATAATACAAAGACTAAAGAGATTGGCATAAAGCAGTCTCTCTTTTTATTCTTCATCACAATTTCGTTGATAAGCTTGAATTTGGCGTTCAAGCTCTTTTTGATAACAGAGTTCTGGTGCATAATTTTTCCCCAATCATCTGGTTTTAAAATTTTATAGTAACTAGGTCAAAAGTGCGCTTTACCATCTGGGAAGAGTTTCCCCATATTCGCTTGGTGTACAATTTCAAATAAACGCTCAGGATCTACTCCCATTAAAACAAAACTACCATAAGTAAAATATAGCATATCAATCAGTGCATCTACTTGTCCAACGAGAGACATCTCTGCGTTACTCTTCTGTTTAACCTTATCGGAGAGCTTTATCTATCGCTTTATGCAAAGATTGAACAGACTGATTGAAAATTTCTTCTGACGAGGACTGGCTGCACGTAAAAATTCCACTAGCTCTTCTACCTTGAAACCTGCACGATGACGAGCACCCTCATGTTGTCCACAGAATGGGTTCTTCCTGCGTGCATTCGTCCGATTATCCCATGAAATTCTTTAACCTTATTAAAATGGTGGTCGCTACTGATAAAGACTTTTTCACTCGCCAAAATACCAAAAATGCTCCAAAGCCTTATGGAATTCCGTCCTGACTATTACTGCTAGTAGTGTGTTTCGCAACTTCTTTCACGCGACTAGTTCCATTTCCCATAGCGATGGACATCCAACCCCCGCTTAACATTTCAACATCATTATCAGAATCACCAAAGCCATGACTTGATTGATATCAAAGCCATATTCCTTTCCAAAGCCAGCTTAATCCTCTAGCTTGGACATACCCTGATTGATAATGTCAGCTGCAAAAGGACTGCTGCGAGGTGAATTTTAAATTTGGAAAATCGGCTTCTATAGATTGTGTTTCTCTCGGGTCGCCAACATTAACACTTGATAAATCGGCTCTTGAATAGATTTAAATAAATCATTCTGTTGTTGAGGGAGCGCCTTACTGATTAGCATGATTGAAACCTTTATTGACCAAATGTGTCATCTTTTCGGAACAAAACGGCTAGTCCATTGAGAAAAAACTTGCTCATGCCAAAGCTCATGATTTTTGAACCAACCATTCCTGATTTTTGTCCCAAATGAAATTTCTGATTTTTATGCTGATGCGCATATTGAATCAAATGACGTAAGCTCGTTTTTATCCTATTGGCTTGGCAGAAATGACTTTATCTTTTGAAAAAATATATATTGTCCATTATAGGTTGCTGCAAAATCTGAAAATCCAACTGTTCCATAAAGGATTGAACAAAAAGGGACCTCTTCCTGTGGCTAAACCAACTAAAATACCTTGCTGTTTCAAACTATGGATCGCTTGTTCTGTGGATTTCAAGACCGTCCGACTATCATTTACTAATGTCCCGTCAATATCAGACTGCTTTGATTTCCATTCATTTCTCATCTCTTTCTTTTTATGATACAATAATTATAGCATAGATTCAGGAGAAGCTCTTATGACCAAAAAGATTCTAGTTTTACATACTGGCGGTACTATTTCCATGCAAGCTGACACCACTGGAAAGTCGTCACAAATGAACATAATCCCATGAACCATGTCGCAGTTCCTCTAGAAGGCGTTCAAGTGACTGCTCTTGATATATTCAATATTCCTAGTCCTCACATGACACCGCAGCACATGCTACAATTGTACAAAAGAATCAAGGCAGATGGAAATCATTTTGACGGTGTTGTGATTACTCACGGAACCGACACTCTAGAAGAAACAGCATATTTTTGGATACGATGGAACTTCAAATATTCCTGTTGTTTTGACTGGTGCCATGCGAAGCTCTAATGAACTCAGGGGTGACGGGTTTACAATTACTTGTCTGCACTTCGTGTTGCAAGTGATGAAAAGGCACGCGGAAAGGGCGTTCTAGTAGTTATGAATGATGAAATCCATTCTGCTAAATACGTAACAAAAACACATACAACAAATGTCAGTACCTTTCAAACGCCAACTCATGGTCCACTTGGATTGATTATGAAAAAGGAAATCCTCTATTTTAAAACTGCCGAACCACGCGTGCATTTTCATTTGAATAAGATTACTGGCTTGATTCCTATTATCCCCACCTATGCTGGAATGACAACCGAATTGCTGGATATGTTAGATTTGAAGAAAATAGACGGTCTCATCATTTGAAGCCTTCGGGCTGGGAATCTACTACAAGAAGTGGCACAAAAGCTCAGTCATATGACTACTTGTGGTCTCCCAATTGCATTGGTATCTCGTTGCTTCAATGGCATTGCAGAGCCAGTTTATGCTTATGAAGGAGGCGGTGTGACCCTTCATGAAGCAGGGATTATGTATGTTAAAAGAATTAAATGCTCTAGCTCGTATCAAACTTCTCATCGCCACTAATGCTGGACTTCAAGGGCAGACATTAAAAACTACATAGAAGGCTAGAGTTCTTATATAGATAAAAAGCCTCGATTATTTCGAAGCTTTTTAGGAGATTTTATGTTTAGGAGATTTATGAGTTTTTAACTCGCTTGTTTTTAGTTATCTACCATATATTTCTAATTCCTTTCCTGAATTTTTGAATGTTTTTGTTATAATTCACTTTAATGTTTACTGTCATTGGACTTACCTCTTTCTTTTGATGAATTTTAGTATGGCCCGAAAAACTTAAAACAGGCTTATAGATTTCTTTCAGAAAACTTAATTTTAAAGAGGCTATTACAAAACGCCTCAATTTGAAAATATACGTTGCAATAAACCAACGACACAGTAGCTAATTGACTTTTAGTTGAGTGGTAGAACTTGCGAAACAGGGTCTCAAGGTTGTATTCACTTTTCGAAGTTTAGTAGAGTTTTAGATGAGAGATAGGACTATTTTGTAGTCCTACTCTCATCTTTTATGTATCCATCATGCTGACTAAAGTCAGTCCAAATAACCCTGCTTATCCAAATAAAGTGCTACAATATGCCAATCTGCATGCGTTCGCCAATCAGAATAGATACAATTTGGCTAGCAACTTTTTCCTGGATTCCTCTAAAATCGGATAATCCTCTACAATATCCGCCACCTGAAATTCTGGTAAACCAGACTGCCGAGTGCCAAAGATTTCACCAGAACCACGCATTTTCAGGTCTTCCTCAGCTAAGACGAAACCGTTAGTCGTTTCCGTCATGATTTTCATGCTTGCTTCTTACCAGATTCAGTCTTGGGATTAGCCACGAGAACCGCATAAGATTGCTTGTCTCCACGTCCTACCGACCGCGCAATTGGTGGAGCTGACTGAGCCCAAAAACAGATCCGCATCCATGATTAGCATAACCGTAGCATTTGGTAGCATTAACACCGACTTCAAATGACTGTTGTAGATACCAGAATATCTATTTTTCCTTTCTTAAAGCCCTGCATAATGGCATCTTTTCATCGCTCTTCATTTTACCATGTAGCAGAGCTACTTGTGCTTTGTCACCGAAATAAATCTTTAATTCCTCTTCCAAAAGCAATAGCATTTTTAGATCCAGCGCTTCTGACTCCTCAATCAAAGGAGAGATGACATATACCTGAGCACCTACTTGCAGCTCTTTCTCCAACCAATTGAGAACCACATTCTAGCTGCTCGTGCTTGACCCAGCAGTGATAATCAGGCTTACGCCCCACTGGCATTTGATCAATAACCGACACATCCATATCGCCAAAGGCGGTGATCGCAAGTGTCCTCGGAATCGGTGTTGCAGTCATCATGAGAACATCAGGATTATCCCCTTTCCCGCAGAACCCGTCTCTGCTCACTCCAAAACGATGCTGCTCATCAATAATTACTAGGCCCAAACGATGATAGAGACTCCTTCTTGAATCAGGGCATGGGTTCCAACAATCATATCCACCTGTCCAGTTTTAATAGCATCTAATGCCTGCTTTCGTTCTACTAATTTCATTCCTCCCTGTCAGCAAATTATCCGTAACTCAGGAAAAAGCTGAGTGAGGTCTAGCAAAAGTGCTGTTCAGCCAAAAATTTCAGTCGGTACCATAAGAGCAGACTGCACCCCAGCTGAATAAGCGGCATACATAGCTCAGACACGCAACCACTGTCTTTCCACTGCCAACATCTCCCTGTAAAAGTCGGTTCATATGGATTGGGGCTTGCATATCCTGTAGAATGTCATCGAGACTCTGTTTCTGGGCATCCGTTAGCTCAAAAGGAAGCAATGATAACTTCTTCTCCTAATAAATCATCTCGCCACGGGATAGCAAATCCGTGACTCACATCCTTACTTTCCTCTTTAAAAACCTGCAATTGCATTTGAAAGTAAAAAGTTCTTCAAATTTAACCCGCCGTATAAGCTTGCTTGTATTCTGCCAAATCTTTTGGAAAATGCATCGCGCGCACAGCTTAGCTACGTCCCAATAGTTGATAATGATCTAGCAGAATTTGAGGTATTTTTCTTCCAATAGAAGGTCTAGCCCTTGGTCAAAAAGCTATTTTTAATAATCTTTACTAAACTCTGTTTGACTAATCCCTGAGGCTACCCGATAGACTGGCTGCAAAAATCATCTTCTACTTGTGCTAAAATTTTTCATTCCAGTCAAACCAGCCTTGGCCTTATCCCATTGCCAAAAATAGCAAGTAGTTGAACCTAAGTGCTACCTTATCTGCTAGATAAGGCTGATTAAAAAGTTGACGGCAAGGACCACTTCACCTTGCTTGATAGTAAAACGTAGACGATTACGTTTATAGCCATATACTGCACATTGGCTGGCGTAACGACAGGTCCTGAGATAACCGCCTTTTTCACCATCTTCCAATTCTAACACATTTTTACTTTTAAAGGTCTTCATAGCGCGAAATGGAAAAATAGAGCAGCAAATCCTGCAGGTTCTCAATACCAAGTTTACTCAATTTTTCGGCAGATTTTTGGTCCTACACCTGGCAGAACCGTTAAGGTTGGTGTAAATTCATAATTCCCCCTTCAGTTCTGTTTCTTAAGAATTTATAAAAGCAGACTAAAACAGATCCCTCTGACAAATCTTTGGAGTGTTTCCGACTGCTTTTAAATGTTAACTCACTTTTTATAGATTCTAGGTACACGGTCACTAAGCAAACAGACCACTTCATAATTAATCGTTCCACGTTTTTCTGCCACATCTGTTGCAGAAATAACCTCTTCCCACTTTTTCCGATAGAAAGCAACCGACGTACCAATAGGATAAAAATCGAGGCAAACGAACGGTAATCTGATCCATAGACACACGTCCAACAACGGGACAAGCTTTCCCATCAATTAGAACATTAAAACCTTGCATATCTCGCGTCAACCGTCAGCATAGCCTGAGTGGAATCGTCCCAATGAACTGTGGGCTATCGCTAGTGTGAAAGTGGCTCCGCTAACCAATATCTTCCCCTGCTTCTAATTGCTTCACATGAACCAGTTCTGAAATTAAAGAAAAGAGCCGGTTTCATTTCATGAGGAAGCTCCAGGTACGGCCGCTGGGATTGAGGCCATAGATTATATCACCCAAACGAACTGCTTTCATAACAGTATCTGCATGCCAAGAGTCGTCGCAGAATTGCTAGCATGAACAATTGGGGAACAATATCTAATCGCTCTAGAATTTCTTTAAAACGTGCTAACTGTGCCGCAAATTTTTTGCGTATCTGCCTCATCAGCTGTCGCAAAATGGGTAAAATTCCTTCGACCTGAGCCCTACTTTTTCAAAGCGATGAATCGCTTCTTGAGCGTCTTGGCTATTCGAAAAGCCAATCCGACCCATTCCAGAGTCGATTTTTATATGAACAACCAATCCAGTTACATCTATATTTGATTGTAACAACAAATCAATCCATTCTAAACTAGCAACCGTATAAGTAATCTTGTATTTCATTGCCAATGGAACAGACTGGATAGTTGATACTCCCAGAACCAGAATTTTTGAAATACCAGCTTCTCTCAGTTCCAAGGCTTCATCAATATTTGAAACACAAAAACCATCCACAATTGGCTCGATAGATTGCGTAACAGCAACTGCACCGTGACCATAGGCATCTGCTTTAACAACAGCCCATTTTTCAACATCATCTGGTATATGTGCCGCAATTTGTTTTTATATTAAAATGGATAGCCGCTAAATCCCACAATTGCCTTCAGAGGTCGATGATTACTCGTTTTCATGATATTCCTCCAAAATCACACTAGCTGTAACAATATTACCTGCATGGCTGATCGATACAGACCTTGCCAGAAAAAGGGGTTTGGTGAAAATAGGCGCTCCTTTTTCATTATTTAAAAATTTCTAAATCCTGAAGGTGACACAACCAATGCCAGTTCCCATGCTTTAGAAAACGCCTCTTTAGCAGACCAACGCCCCTTACTATTCCATTTTCGCTTACCAGTCAGCTTTTTCAAATCTGTCAAATTCTGCGGCTGTCAAAACTTTCTTGGCAAAGCGAGCATCATAAACTTTTTGAATAGAAGAAATTTCCTCTATATCAATACCATGTCCTTTAATCATCTTTTTAAAAAGAGTTGAGACTAGTCTCAACTCCATCCTTTATTTTTCATTTTAGATGAGGTACTATAAATTTCCTTGACTAATCTGACTGTATTATCCCAACCCAAACAAGGGTCTGTGATGGATTTTCCAAACACTTCGAGGCTCATTTTGACAGCCATCTTCTAAGTAAGACTCGATCATAAAGCCACGTACAATGATTTTTCTCATTTCCAATCACGATTGATTAAAGTTTGACGGACAATTCGCACCTGTTCTAAATACTGTTTTTCCAGAATTATCATGGTTGGTATCAATGATGATAAAAAGGATTTTCTAAGCCCATTTTTCATATTGAGCAATCGTATCTATGTAAATTATCATAGTAATAATTTGGAATGTTCTTTTCCGTATTCATCAAGACCACCGCGCAGAATAGCATGCGCTAAGGGATTACCTGAAGTTTCTACTTCCTTACCAGCAAACAAGAAACTTTGTTTGTTTTGGGCTGCATAAATCCCATTAAACATAACATTAAGATTTCCAGAAGTGGGGTTTTTAAACCAGTCGCAACGTCCAGCTCCACTAGCTACAAAACGGTGTTGCTGATCTTCCACAGAACGTGCCCCAACAGCCATATAAGAAATCAAATCATCTAGCTAACGGAAGATTTTTCCGGATACAGCATTTCATCAGCTGTCGTCATTCCCGTTTCTGTAATAACACGATAATGCAAATTGCGCACTGCTTTAATGCCATTGATTAAACTTGGGGCTGCTTTTTCGCATTTGGTTGATGAATCAAGCCTTTATAGCCGTCACCATTATTTGGTACGAGGGTTTTGCGCATACACACGCATCACCATAAAAATACGGTCTTTTTACCTCTTCTTGAAGGGGTAGATAAACGTTTTGCATATTCTAGAACAGCTGCTTCATTATCAGAGAACATGGGCCAATAATCAGCAGAAATTCGATCATCTTCTCCCGCGAATAATTGCGTCTAGTTCCCGATCTCGTGCTTCTTTCTTGGCTAAAGCATCTCCTTCTAATTTTGATATATTGCGAACTTTTGCTACATCAATTGGCTGACTAGTTGCTTTTAAAATGTCATAATCTCCCCTATACACTACTTATCTATGGCGCCCATGACAATTTTTAAACTTCTTACCAGAACCACATGGACATAAGTCATTGCGCTCACTTTTGTCAAAATCGATATCACTAGGTAAGCCAGATTTTTGTCGCTGCAATATTACGTGTTGCCGTTGTACTGATATGGTGTTCCGTCCGTGGACGCTCTTGCTCATGAATTTGAGCTTTCATCATCAGCCGTGTAACATCAAACTCAATCGAACCAATCATATCATTAAACATGCAGGAAACTTTCTGCTTGATATTCAACAACGGATTGTTTTGTGTGTAACCTCGAGTCCAACAGCATTACGTAATTGATCTAAAAGCATCAATATGGTCAGTCATTTATTGTCCACTACACGCAGAATCAAAACTTTTTGGAATTCTCTGATTGATTCTTCATCTCACTAGTTTTGCGACCTGATTGTCATATACTTCAAGTGCTCGTTGATACAAGTTTTCCTTTATTTCATCATCTGATAAATCGATTAAGTCTGATATGTTGATAGAATCTTGGGCACCCAGATTATATTTAGCAAAATTCACAATAGCTTCTATTTTTCTTGCTGTTCGGCTGACTATTGCCATCTACAAAGCGATTAATAGTCCGCTTCATCATAGCGTGAATTTCCGGTGCCATCACGATCAGCCGTAATGACATCATAACGTTGTGCATAGATAATCTCACGTTGTTCACGCATGACACTCATCATATTGAAGGACTTGTTTACGATGTATCGTAGTTGTTCCCTTCAACACGCTTTTTGGGCTCCTTCCACTTGACGAGTAAACATTTTTGGATTTGATAACCGACTCTTCTTCACTCATTTTGAAGCGTTCCATAACTGCTTTAATCCGCTCTGAACCAAAACGACGCATGAGCTCATCTTCAAGCTGACAGATGAAAATTGCGACTCCTGGATCTCCCTGACGTCCGGAACGATCCACGAAGCTGATTATCGATACGACGACTTTCATGACGTTCTGTACCAATGACACAAGCCCACCCTAACTCACGGACGCCTCACCAAGTTTAATATCCGTACCACGACCAGCCATATTGGTTGCAATCGTTACAGCACCTCGCTGACCAGCATTCATAATGATTTGCGCTTCTTTATAGTGATTTTTCGCATTCAATACTTCATGGGAACTCCAGCTTCGACTAATATTTTTAGAAATATAATCACTCGTTTTCAAGCAACTGTCCCCACAAGTACAGGTTGCCTTTTTCATGACGAGCTTTTCACATCTTGGACAACTGCTTTAAATTTTGATTCAATACTTGGATAAAGAAGGTCTGAGGATCAATCACGAGCCACCGGACGGTTGGTAGGAATCGGAATCACTCGAATGTTATAAGTTTCATGGAATTCTTCTTCTTCTGTCTTGGCCGTTCCCGTCATCCCCGACAATTTTCTTATACATACGGAACAGATTTTGGTAAGGATAGAAGCTGAGGTCTTCGTTTCATCTTGAATTGGTACACCTTCTTTAGCTTCAATTGCTTGGTGAGTCCATCAGAATAGCGGCGACCTTCCATTGTCCGACCTGTAAATTGGTCAACAATCAAAAATTTCCTGTTCTCACTAACCACATAGTCAATGTCCAACAGCATAATATAATAATTTGCACGAAGAGCATTGTCAACAAAGTGAGTCAGTGCTACATTCTTCAATGTCATACAGGTTTTTCTAGTTTGAAATAACTTTCTGCCTTTTATCAATCCCCGAATCCGAAAGTCCAATAGTTTTAGACTGAACATCAATAATATAATCATCTTTGTTTAATGATTTTACAAAGCTATCCGCCATATGATAAAGCTGATTTTGTATCAGACGAGTTGGTCCAGACACAATTAAAAGGGTGTACGAGCTTCATCAATCAAAATAGAGTCCACCTCATCAACCAAAGCATAGTTAGTGGGCGTTGCACCATATTTTCAGCACGTACTACCATATTGTCAGCGCAAATAATCAAACCCAATCTCTGCATTCGTTGAATAGGTAATATCGCAAAGCATAGGCTTCTTTCTTTTCTGCTGATGACTTTTGCGGCAAGGTTAATACCAACAGAAAGTCCCAACCAAGAGTACAATTTCACCCATTTCAGTTGCGTCACGCTTTCTGCTCAGAGTACTATTTACTGTCGACAACGTGTACACCCTTTCACCAGACAAAGCATTCAGATAAACCGGCATGGTCGCTGTCAAAGTTTTCCCCTTCTCCAGTACGCATTTCGGTACATCTCCATGGTGTAAAGACAATCCCTCCCATAATCTGTACGGGGTATGGGAAGAGGCCCAACACGCGCTTTGCCCCTTCACGGACAACAGCAAAGGCCTCGTAAAGCAAATCATCTAATGACTCGCCATTTTGATACCGTTGCTTGAATTCATCCGTGTGCTTTTAACAAAGCTTCATCTGACAAAGCAGCCATTTCAGTCTTTATATAACCATGACCTCTTTGCCATTTTTCTAGTCTTCTTAACTCACCTTTATCGTTTTCGATAATTGTTCTTAAAATATTCGCCATTTTTCTTCCTTACTTGTCATAATTTTTGATTTAAAACGCTCTCTTTCATTATAGCATTTTTGCTACATCTTTCAAGGAAAATTGAAGATAAAAACGGCAGTTCCATTTTGACACCGCCGTTTTATATTCTTATTCTTTTAAGTGATAAGAATAACTAGCTACAACTTAACATTTTCATGCCATCTGAGAAAATATTTCAATTTCAGACTCATTTTGATTAGTGTATGTTTGCCAAAGCTATGATTTGGAATGAACTGTGCGCACTAATACGAAATCACGGTATAACCTTTCTTCCTGGGCATTACGAGCCAGACTTTTTGTCAAGCATACCGTACTGCTGGTCTGATGATATTACGGGTAACTTGTTTCTACATTTGACAAATTGAATATCTGAAAAATAGTGTTTAAATTCACTTGCTACTTCTTCCATCTGCTAGTGTTTCTTTAGGTAGATACGTGCATAGCAACTCACTTCATCACCAATACTACAAGAGCACCCATCGCGCACCGGCACTAACACGCGTAACATTCCCATAACAAGGACTAAAACCAGATTACCTGCGCAGTTCACTCGTCTCGACTATCTGCAAGCGCAGTTGATTAGCGACTTTGTTATAATGATTTTTGATTGTTAAGAAACCAAAAGCAAAATAATAACAAATTGAAGAGTTCTTGGCCGGAGATATCTCATGCAAACGGAAAAGCAACAAAATCGCAGCAATTCCTGTGTAACAAATCGCTGCACCTAGAAGGCTATTTCGTTACAGAATATTTTCAGAAATGTTTTCCATGCTGTCTGCGCCAAATGTAGGACTTCATTCCTGTTTGAGCATAAAGCAGGCCAGCTACACCAATCGTATAAAGGTGGAATGAGCCGCTCAGGTAAGTTCCTGTTGGAAAACTTCAACAGAAAAATTGCACCAATAGCCAAGGTCAAAATCCCATTTGAGTAAGCCAAGGCGAGCGCCCTTTCTCCAGTATACATAATGTGGCTATATTTATACGTATTGTGAGATAGCATGGAAAGGCCGAAAAGCCTGTATTAGCCGCCACAGCGAATGAGAGCTGTTGATCAATCGAAAACATAGAAGTTGTCCAAGAGGTGAATTTCCTAAAATAGCCTGTGCCATTTGAGCAAGCGTCGCTAACACCCTTTATCGGAACAATTCGCAATCCAATAATTTAAAAAGGTAATGCCAGCAAACATGTAAAACCCAAGAATCGCTGCCACACTGCCAAAGTTTTTTGCCGCATTTTCAGCTTTTGGTGTTTTGAAAAATGGGACAGAAATTTGAAAATAGCTTCACACCTGTCAAAAGAGGCTGAACCGCTCGTAAAAGCACGCGTAACAGAGCACTGAGCTAACACCTGAGATGGATTTTTCCGATAGGAGCCGTTGCATGATAGGGATAAATTTCCAGCAATAATTGCAATAAGCCAAAGCCAATCAAAGAAAACAGTACTTGCGATGAACAAATAAACTGGTATCATCAGAGAAACTGCAGATTCTCGCAATCCGCACAGTTCATTAGCATTAAAGCCAGCACTAAAACAATCGAAATGTGCAAATTGTACGGATGCAAAGCAGGAATTGCTGACGTAATCGCATCCGATCCAGAAGAAACAGATACCGCACGTCAACATATAGTCAACCCAGCAGACTACCACCTGAAATCAGACCAGCTTTTTGGTGAAGATTTTCCGTTGTAACCATATAAGCACCCACCTTGTGGATAGGGCGCCCAGAATCACCTGACGATATGAAATAGTCAAATAGCCAATAAAATCAGCACCACAATGCCAATTGGTAGCGACCCTGCAAATCACCAGCAGATACGAGATACCAACACTAAAACAACTTGTCTCGGGACCATAAGCAATCGAAGATAAAGCATCACTTGATAACATAGCTAGAGCTTGCAACTTTGTTAATAGGTTTTCTTCTTCTCCTCATTGCTTGATTTCAAAGGGCGCCCGATAAAAATATTCTTCAGCTTGGAAAACATTTTTCTCCTAAATTTTTCAATATCAGCCATTATAACGATTTTTTCTGAAACTTTTATCGCGTCAAATGACATCAATACTAATATAACTGACAATTCATATACCAGTAGAGTATGAAATAGACCGATCATAATGATGGGTCAAGCAGATAGGACAAGATAGGACAAGATAAAACAGAGAATAAAATGGTCGTTCTCACTATTTCAACGCATAGTAAAAGGAGCCGTGGCTTTCCCCAACCTCTGATTTTTATATCATTTTTACGGATGACTGACAATCATTTCAGATCTTGTCCCTCAAAAGTCCAAGCCTCCACGTCGCTTGGTGAGGATAAAATGAGTTCCTTTTGCAATTGGATAAGTTTTCTCATCTACTGTCATCATCCCTTTGTCCTGCCAGCACACTCACTAATAAATAAGGAGCCGTTTTCAAGAGTAACTTTTCCTGATACTTCCCTTATAAACAGCAAAAAGTCACTGGCCACTAGCAGCGTTGAGGTCAAATCATCTGCTTTCAATATAACCCGGCCGGCTATTAGCCGATTCCCAATATTAAGCACATCAATGGATTTTTCCAAATGCAATTCCTGCAAATTACCTTGGGCATCTTTTCGATCAAAATCATAAACACGATAGGTTGTATCACTAGATTGTTGAGTTTCTAGAATCAGAATACCAGATCCAATCGCATGCATCGTTCCACTTGGCACATAGATCCCCAGCCTTGACTGGCACTGTCAGAGCGTATCCATTCTTTTCTTTTTCAATCTGCTGGCGCAACTCTTCTCGTGACTTGGCATTGTGCCCATAAAATAATCTCTCCTCCTTCATCTGCAGCAATCACATACCAGCACTCCGTTTTCCTAATTCTCCTTCTGTGCTCCATAGCATAGTGATCATCCGGATGAACTTGAACCTCAACCAATCATTGGCATCTAAGATTTTCGTTAAAAGTGGAAAGACAGGTTCGTTACTATTTCCAAACAGCTCACGGTGTTCCAGCATAGACTTTTATCCAAGCCCATACCAGCAAAAACGACCATTCTTTATGGTAGAAAACACCATGTGGATGAGCCGAAATCGCCCAGTATTCGCCCACTTTGTCACTGGAATTTCATAGCCAAATTCATCTCGCAGCTTCGTTCCACCCCAGATTTTTCATGCATAACAGATTGTAAAATAATGGTTCCGACATCATTGCCTCCTTTTTAATATAGATAACTTAAATATTTTTAACATCTAAAAGAGAATACCCTCGTGTCAAATCGGTGCGACTTCTTGAATACTCAATTGACGTCCAGTTTCCAAATAAACAACTTGCTCTACTTGCAAAATTGGATCCGTCTCTTGGCAAGACAAGTAGGTCTGATCGTATTCATCTGGTTTTTCCAGCTGTAATATGGCGATAACTTCGGCAAATTTTAAGTTTAATTCGTCCCATAAATAAGCATAAATAGACTGACAAAATGGTCTCATCTCAATCCTGGCACCAACTCACACGGCATATAGGTATGTTCCAACACATAGGGTTTCTCATCAAGCAGACGCAACGCATGATTTTATAAACCGGCGCTGTCACTTCTAGCTTGCAGGCGCTCTGCAATCTCGGCTTCGAAATTCAACTGTAAATTGAACAATTTTACTGGTTAATGTTCGATCATCATTTTTGAAATCTTGACTCAGCCATTGTAATTATTCAAGCTGAAATTTTTGAATCTTCTTTATCCCAAAAAGAGGAATTTAACACTCGTTCCATTTCCTTGTTTGGATCAATCCCTCAATAGTTAGAATCTCAATGGCTTTTTATAGTCATTCGGCCACACCGAACTCTTTTGATAATTCAAACTGAGTAGGCAACATGGAGTCTACTGGGTAGACTCCATTTGCGATCTCGATCTCGAAGTATATTTGTTATTTCTTCGTATTTAGGCATAAGATAGCTCCCGCGAATCTCTCTTTCATCTCATTATAATACAGAATCAGGTTGTTTGTCCAGCATACGAAGGAAATGGATACCAGATAAGACCTACAATGACCATATCCACCAATTGAAGAATACCTCCCAAAATAGAATTGGTTGCTAGTATTCTGCTCAAAGAATATGGGCACTGTCCAAGGAACTGCCACTCCTGTTGGAGCCGGAACAGTCCCCAAGGCCATCACAATATAGTTAAATGCAGTAACAATAATTGGTGCCAAGACCCACGGAATCAAAAATAGTCGCATTCAACACGATTGGCAAACCAAAGATAACTGGTCTCGTTAACATTGAAAATTCCAGCACCTAATGCTAGCTGACCCACGTCCTTATACATTTTCTTTTTCAGAACAAAAAGCCATAATGATGACAACTGCTAAGGTCATACCCTGAACCACCAAGTCCTACAGTAAATGTTTCCATAAACGATTTTTGAAATGATATGCGTAAATGCTTGCCGGGCTTGATAAGCTTCAATTGTCCAACATCAAGGTATTCCAAATGGGATCCATGACAGAATTGACAAGAGTTTGTCCATGAAGCCCAAAGAACCATAAAAAAGTTGCACAAAGAAGATTGTCAAGCAAAAGTTGCTGCTCAGATACTGCGCCCCAATCCAACCAATGGTATTTGAATAACCTTGTAAATAATATCATGAAGATTTGCATTGAAAAATCCTGTCAAACCAGCATTAACAAACAGGAACACCACTAGAGTTAACATGGCAGGAACTAAAGCCGCAAATGATTTGGCTACTGCAGGCGGAACGCTATCTGGCATTTTAATCTGCCAACCTTTTTCGTCGCCCAGCAATAGATTTCGCTGCTAAGAATGCAACAAGCATCCTGAGAAACATCCCTTTGGCTCCTAAACGATCTAAACTAAGAACCCTGAAACCTTTGCTCCTTTTATCCGTCATCGTGTAAAACGGTGTCAAAAGAAGGAAACTAGAAAAAGGAAATAGCTCCACCAAAAATCCCTTCAACTTTCAGCAACTCTTAGACAAATAATAGCCAATACCAAACGTCACAAAAACTGTCATAATTGACATTGTTGCATTTTGTCCACTGCCAAATAGATTAGACAAAGTAGCTTTCGTTGCATCATTGAAAAACGGCAAATTGTTAAATACGACTACAATTGAGCCAAACATCGTTAATGGAAAGGAGAGCATAAAGGCATCCCGCAAAACAGTCAAATAACGATTGGCTCGCGAGCTTATTTGCCAATGGCAATAACTTATCACCGATTTGATCTAGAAACTTGTTCATCAATTATCCTCTTTTTCTTTTTGATACTTTAACTATACTATATTCTTTAAAAAATGTCTATACTTTTTATCAAAAAGATTGACTTTTTTCCACAAAAAGTATAGAATTGTGTTATAAAGATTTTTAAAAGGAGAAAAATATATGACATTTTTAACATTTCCAAAAGGCTTTTTCTGGGGAACTGCTTCCAGTGGGCTGCAAAACAGAAGGTCGATTTGACGGTGATGGAAAAGGAGAGAATATCTGGGATTATTGGTACAACAAAGAACCTGAAAAATCAACCATATTGGACCTGATAAAGCTTCCTATAATTATCAGTATTACAAAGAAGATGTACAACTAATGAAAGCAACTGGACACAATTCTTTCCGCACTTCTATCCAATGGAGTCGGCTAATCCCAGAAGGTGTTGGTGCTGTTAATCCACATGCCGTAGATTTTTACTAATTCATTCATTGATGAACTGATTACAAATGGGATTGAACCATTTATTAACTTATACCATTTTGACATGCCAATCGGCACTACAAGCAAAAAGGCGGTTGGCTTAATCGGGAAAACGGTTGATGCTTATGTAAACTTTGCAAGAACCTGCTTTGACCTGTTGGTGATCACGTCAAATATTGGTTCACCCACAATGAACCCATTGTCCCTGTCGAAGGTGGTTACCTCTACAATTTCCATTATCCAAATGAAGTCAACATGAAACACGCTGTACAGGTGGCTTTTCACGAAATGCTCGCCAGCAGCTTAGCTGTCAAAAGCCTATCACGAAAAGCAAGATGGTAAAATTGGGATTATCCTCAACTTAACCCCAGGCTATCCGCGTGATGAGAGAATAACCTGAAGACGTCAGCTGCTCAAATTGCAGATGCTTTCTTTAATCGCTCTTCTTAGATCCTGCCATCAAAGGCGAATACCCTGCTGATTTGATTTGCTACTCATTAAAGAATTGGATATGATGCCACGAATACACAGCTGAAGATTTTGCAGACCATTAAAGAAAATACCATTGACTTGCTTTTGGTGTCAATTATTACCAGCCACGCCGAGTTAAAGCAAAGGAAAACCCTGCCGATAAAGACCCGCAGAATCCCTATGCCAGATGATTTCTTTGACTACTACGATATGCCAGGTAAAAATGAACTCTTATCGCGGTTGGGAAATCTATGAGAAAGGGAATCTACGACATTATGATGAATGTTCGTGATAACTCATGGAAATCTTCCTTGCTATATCTCAGAAAATGGTATGGGGTTGAAGGTGAAGAACGTTACATCAACGCAAAATGGTCAAATTTGAAGATGACTACCGTATCGAATTTGTTAAAAATCATCTTCGCTCACCTTCATCAAGCTATCCACGAAGGAGCCAATTGCTTAGGATACCATATGTGGACTTGTATGGATAACTGGTCTTGGAATAACGCCTATAAAAATCGCTATGGCCTCATTGCTGTTGACCTAGACAAACAAGGCAAGAACCATTAAAAATCAGGTTATTTCTTTAAAGAACTGTCTGACAAAAATGGTTTTGAAGACTAACGAGTTGATATTAGTAGAAAAAGCTGGTACAAAATGTACTCAGCTTCTTTTTGCTATTTTTACCTAGACTGACAAAGTTATGATCCTTGAAACAGGAAATTTAACGGTTAAAATCTTATCACAACTGTCTACGGAGAGAGCATTCTACTCAATCTCCCAATATAACGAATTCTTCACAATCGCATTTATCATTCTTTATGATATCAGCTAGCTAACCCCTTGAGGAACAAATCGAAAACACTATAAAAAGAGGCTGATGTGCGATTTCTATTCGCTCAGTCGATGAATGCTATTTTTAACACGTAGGACATCGCCTTGTTTTCACTTCTGCTCTTCTAATGTCGCACTTTTTCTATTGTCTCTATAGATATTTTCCACTAGTAACGACAATCACTTCTTCAACCTGTTGGTGGCGATGCCAATCTTGAATACCCCCTGATGGGATCTTGTTTGTATGTACTCAAATTCTGGGTATAAAAATATTGGACTTCTGTTCCATTTTTCTTAACTCGAGAAAGAGCTTCTTTACTGTTTCTGATTTCAATTTCTTGTTTCATTATTTTCCTCCACATCAAAAACTCTTTTCCGGTCAAAGTTTGACTAGAAAGAGTCTCTATTGCAATTATCGTTTGTCGTTTCCTTTTATGCATACTCTGCCTCTTCATCGAATTGACTATTGTAAAGATCACGCTAGAAGCCATTTTCTTCCATCAATTGATCGTGATTTCCCTTTGTTCAATGATATTACCATCACGCATGACCAAAAATCAAATCAGCATTACGAATGGTCGACAAGCGGTGAGCAATGACGAGCAAGTCCTTCCTCCATCAACTTATCCATCGCTTTTTGGATCAATTCTTCTGTCCGCGTATCAACAGACGAGAGTCGCTTCATCCAAAGATAAGTAAGGGAGCATCCCTTAGAAGTGCACGCGCGATAGTTAGCAATTGCTTTTGCCCAACAGAAAGACTGACTGTGTCATCCAACACTGTATCGTATCCTTTTGGCAAAGTCTTGATAAAGTGATGAACCCCTGACAGCTTTAGTCGCCGCACAACCGCTTCATCAGAAATATTCTTCTGATTGTAAATCAAATTTTTCTTTAATCGTTCCCTCAAATAAAATCAAGTGTCTTGAAGGACCATTGAGAAAGCATCATGCACTTCAGAACGTTTCATCTGCTTGGTATCAACACCATCAATGGTAATCCGCCCTTTTCTCAATTTCATAAAATTTCATCAACAGATTGACAATCGTCGTTTTCCCAGCACCAGTCGGACCAACAATAGCAATCTTTTTGGCCGGCTTTTTGCCTTTGGGCAGAAAAATCATGAATAATTGTTCTATCCGGATTGTAGCCAAAGAATACATTATCAAAGGTAACATCCCCTTTAAAGTTGCAGGAGCTGTTGAGACTTGTGCTCACTGTTTTCCATTTCGGCCTCTGCTAAAAACTCAAACACACGCCCCATAGCAGCACTAGCTTGTTGAAGAGTAGTAATCCCTTGTAGCAATTTGGGACAATGGTTGAGAAAAAAGTCCGTACATATACCATAAAGGCAACAATCGTCCCCATCGTGACATCACTCATTCAATGCCATGCTCGCTCCAACCAATACGACCATAACATAACCGAAGTTCCCTGTAAATATCATTAACGGCATCATAATCCAGAAATAAATTGGGACTTCCACATACTATTATAAAGCTTTGTATTAAGCATTTGAAAGGCTTTTTGATTCCTCGGTAGCATTGTAGCTGACAATGACATTGTGACCAGAATACATCTCTTCCACATATCCATTGACACTAGCAAGATTCTCTTGTTGTAGCACGGAAAAACCGTTGTGATTTGCCCATAATCAACGCAACAAAGACAAAACCAATCAAAACCGATCCAATCGTTACAAAGGATAGAAACCACGTTGTTATAAAACATCATAAAGAGAACAGCAATGAGAAGCAAACTTGATGAAATCACTGTTCCTAAACTTTGTCTCAGTGATTGTCCAACAGTATCCACGTCATTAGTGACTCGTGAAGAGTGTCCCTTGCGAATGACTATCAAAATACCGCAAAGGGTAATTTATTAATTTTTCTCGCAATGGCTGTCCGTAAACGTTTTGAAAAATGCTGAACGACGGACGAAATAATAAAGGATTGCATATAATTTAATACAGCACCCACCACTATATAAAACTGCTAAGAAAAGAGCAATGTTAGAGATAGCCTTCAGATCAATCCGACTTCTCATTCCTTCTGTGATGAGATTGGTAATTTCTTTTAATTTGACCGGACCATAAACCGTGATAACACTAGATAGTATACTCCCACAAACGCAACGAGCAAGGGAAACTGGAATCTTTGATATAGGGTTCCACTTGGCTAAATAAAAGATAGATTTTTATTTCCATTTTCCAATTCCTCCTTTGATAATTGTGAGTAAGCAATTTCTTGATAAAACTTCGTCTGGTCTCCCTAGTAGCTCTTTGTGAGTCCCTTGTCCAACAACCTTCCTTTTATCCAACACCAAGATCTGATCAGCATCCATGATCGTTGAAATCCGCTGAGCTACAATCAATCTGGTTGTAGCTTTCACTTTTTCCACAATTCTTCCTCGCAAAATACGGTCTGTCTTATAGTCCAGTGCTGAAAAATGAATCGTCAAAAATCAGAATTTCAGGTTTCTAGCAAGTGCACGTGCAATCGCCAGCCGCTGCTTTTGACCACCAGAGAAATTGGTTCCGCTTTGTGCAACTCCTGAGTGCAGACCACCTTCTTTTTCTTCAACAAATGATTTCGCTTGTGCCAAGTCCAACGCAGACCATATTTTTCATCATCCAACGGACTTTCATTGCTTTGTCCAAAGTCTAAAATTACTCTTTATATCACCAGAAAAGAGAACAGCTTTTTGTGGAGATGTAGCCAATTTTATTATGCAAATCTTCCAACTGATAATCTTTTTACATTCACGCCATCTACTAAAAATTCTTCCTTCTGTCACATCATAGAAACGAGGAATTAAACTACTCAGGGGTTGATTTCAGAAGCAGTTGATCCGATGAAAGCCACCGTTTCGCCCGCTTTAGCTGTAAAGCTAACATGTTCAATGACTGCCTCAGAGTTTTTAGTATAGCGGAAAGAAACATTGTCAAATCCACTTCACCTTTGATATCTTTAGCTGTTTTTGGTTGCATTGGAGATTCAATCGTTGAATGCAAATCAAGTACCTCATTAATACGCCCCGCAGACACCAAGGTACGAGGAAGAACGATAAACAGAGCAGCCATGAGCATGAAGCCCATTACGACCTGCATAGCATAGGACATAAAGACAACCATGTCGCTAAAGATTGGCAAGCGTTCTGATAAAGCTGCATCTTGAATCAAGTAAGCACCAATCCAGTATATTGCCAAGGTCAAACCACTCGAAATCCCCATCATAATCGGATTTAAAATCGCTGCAGCCGATTAACAAAGAGATTCAACTGAGTTACTTCATCATTTGCTCCTGCAAATTTATCATCTTGATAGTCTTCGCATTGTAAGCCTGAACAACACGAAGCCCTGCTAGACTTTCACGCGTAATACTGATTAACTTTGATCAGTCAATCGTTGAATAACAGATTGCTTTTGCAGAAACCAGTCATCAAACTGTCGTCATAATCATATTCACAATAACTGCGACAATAACTGCCCACAGCCAGTATTCTGATTTCCCAATGATTTTTGTAATCGCCCAAATCGCCATAATCGGCCCACGAGTCACGACTTGAGTCCCATAGTAATCATAAGCTGAATTTGCGTAAGATCATTGGTTGTCCGCGTTAAAAGACTGGAATGAAAAACTCTTAATCTCAGCATTTGAATAATCCAGTACACGATTGAAAATATCTGAACGCAAGCTCGTTGTAAAGCTAGCTGCCAATCTAGCACGCAATAAAACCACACTACCACAGCACTGAGAAAACTAGCAAATGACAATCCAATCATTTTCAAGCCCGGATTCCACAAATCAGAAATAACTGTTCCTCGTCTGTAGAAGTTCCGTAATTTTTGAAATATGAGTTGGAACCTCTAAGTCCAAGTAAACTGCCAAACAAGTAAACAAGATACTGATGATAATCATCCCTACTTCTTTAACAGTTAAACGTCTTTAAAACAATTTAATCCATTCGCTTCTCCTTTTTCTAATTTTTCAATATTCTGGTAAAAATCGCCCCATTATTTGAGTCATCAAAATCTTCTTCTGAAATGCCAGTCAATAAGCGCGATCCATCTCATCAAAGAAATTCCGAATTTTATTCATGCGCTCTTTTTGATTCTGATGTCAAACGAATAATCTATACGCGTTTATCTGTGCTCACTTCGATAAATCAGGCCATTTTAACCATCTCGCTTCATTCAGTTACTAACATTGACTTGGTAATTCCCAACTCCTGCTCAATATCTTTAATAAAGGTCATCTTGCCACAATCTTCTCGGTGATTCACAAAATGCAGTACTTGCCCTTGTGGACCCGCCATAAATTACAATCCCTCGCTCTTTGGCAATTTTGAATCATCAGATGTGTCTTCCGTCCAAATCGCTTGAATTCCAATAATGCGTTTTCCATTTTGACTTTCAATTAGTTCTCCAGAGAACCAATTAGTTTTCATGGGAACTATTTTTACTACAATTCAAATGAATGTCAGCAATAAGTTTCTATGAGAACTATTTTATTAGAAATAAAATAGCTGACCAAAAATTAGCCAGCTATCCTTATTTTTATATAAGACGTTTACTTTTCAGCTCTGTCATGTTTTCCAGTATGAAGCTCTGTGATACTATCATGCCCTGGCAACTCTGGCAAACCTAAAGAATCCTCATGAGTAAAAGGCTTCACGCAAACCAGATGTCCAGGCGGTTTGCTCTAGTTGTTCTGGACTAATTTGGTGTACAATTTCATTGCTACGACCTTCTTTATCTTTTGCCCAAAACAATGGATCAATCAATGTCTCCGCGACCAACTGCAATCAAATCAGTCGGAGTCTGTGCCATCGCATCCTGCGCTTCTTCCTCGCCAAACACCACCAACAATAATTAGCTTAGTTTTGATTATCTAGAATGGATTTAAAATGCTCAGCATAAGTCCGATCAGAGCCAACAGGTTTTGACGCATATCCTTCCCAGAGCGACAGATGAATGTAATCCAACCTCATATTTGATGACTTCTGAATCAAGGCTTGGGCTTCTCTGTAACTATGAACTGACCTCATCTCCGTGAATTTCTTCCGGGACTGATCCGATAACCTACGATAAAAATCTTCGGTGCATTCTTCTACTACTCGTTTCACTTCTTTTACGACCGCAGAGGAAAAAGTCATGCGTTTTTCTAAAGAACCGCCCCATTTATCCTCACGCACATTTGAGAAACTTGAAAAATTGCGCAGAGATAATGATTTTGCGCCATGAATTTCGCTCCTGAAAACTAGCCTAATAGCTTGCTTAGTGGCACGTCCAAAATCTTTACATCCTTCAATCTCAACATTCGTCATTTCACGAAACTGGATAAGACAAAAATGAAAAATCAAGAGCACTGGGTGCCAAAACCTCCTCACCTTTTTAACAGCGCAACCAGAAGCCTCGCGCCCTCCATGATGAATCTGTAAAATAGCTTTGTTGCCATTTTTCTGCAAGCTGTCGCAAATCTTTTAGCTCCCTCTAGATGATCATCGGGTAAATCCCTAATTGTTCAGGATAACCCGGTCTAGAGCAAGGTCCACCTGACTCCACTCACATAATGGTATTCAGCAATCAATAATCCTGCAGCCTGCGAACGAGCATGATAATAGCGCAAGGTATCATCAGAAACAAAAACCACCTTTCAAACCACTAAAGGTTAGCATTGGTGGCATAACAAACGACTGAGAGAGCTGGAGCACCATGACGGAATTGAACCTATCTATAAGACTTTTTGACATGATAAATCCTCCTTAAAAATTTTAATTTTGATTCCACTATTATTTTATTAAGCCATTATCGCAGATAATCACTCATTTAGCTAAGCATATTCCCCAGACTTCATTTCCAGAAAATCCACTTTTTGCATCACAAATTAACCATTCTCGACACTTTTTTAAACTATAAACATTGTTCATCAAGATTCATTCGACAAAAACTTACAAAATTCGAGCATTTCTCCACTATTAGTCGATTTTCTCCGACATAGCATATATTACACGTTTTTCTATATCAAAATACCTTCCAAGTGATCCAGTTTCATGCTGACAAATTTGTGCTGGAAAATCTTTCAAAATCAGAGTTTGCTTTTTGCCAATCCGATCCAAATATTCAACCGTAATCTCCTTATAACGCGTCGCCAGAGCAACTCTCCACATAGTGACAAACACGATTCTTCTACTTGGTAAGGTGATACTTTCTTTTCAAAATAGGATTGAACATGATAATTGGCACCATACCATACATAAAAATAATCGCTCGTTTTTGCACCCCAATCATATTGGCCGCCATTCCGACACACCTATCTTGATTTGCATTTAAAGTATCTAATAAATCCTGACCAATTTTGATATCTTCTTTGGTCGCTAATTGCGCTTTCTGTTGTAAAAATAATAGATCTTTTACAATTGGTTTAATCATTTCCCTCCTCATTAAAAAAGAGCAAGTTCATTCAATATCCTTTTACATTGCTCTCAATTCACTTAATTATCCTTTGACTTTTTCACTGACTTTAGCTAAGACAAAATTTCCAAGTGTTGCTGAGCCATTCCCAGCAACAGCTGGTGTCAGCAATATAGCTACGCACATCAGGTACTGGCAGATAACCATTCAAAAGAACAGTGAATTTTTCTACGAACGCGATCCAGCATATGCTGTTGCGCTACAAAGCCCTCCACAAAAGACAACAACATCGGGACGGAAAGTCACTGTTGCTTGAATCGCTGCTTGTGCAATATAATAAGCTTGAATATCCCAGACAGAGCTGTTTAGTTCTATATTTTTCCCTCGAATGCCAGTACGAGCCTCTAAGCTAGGTCCAGCAGCCAATCCCTCCAAACAACTTCATTATGGAATGGACAAACACCATTAAATTCCTTTCTCTACATCCATCGGTGTTTCGCAACATAATAATGCCCCATCTCAGGATGACCTGTTCCACCAACAAATTCACCCACGTTGAATAGCACCAGCACCAATACCTGTTCCAATCGTATATCAAAACCAAATTTTCAATACGACCACTCAGCATTGTTTTCGTAGCTACTATTTCACCGTACGCAGAGCTATTAACATCTGTCGTAAAGAAAATCGAGGTACATTCAATGCACGCCGCAAAGCACCGACAATATCAACATTTGCCCAGTGTGGCTTGGGTGTCGCTAATAAAACCATACGTTTTTGAATTTGGATCAATATCAATCGGTCCAAAAAGAACCAATGCCAATCCCGTCAAATTCTCAAAGCGTGAGAAAAATGCAATTGTTTTTGTCCAATGTTTCAATCGGTGTAGTCGTTGGAAATTGCGTTTTTCTCAACCACTTCAAAATTGTCGCCACTCAACTGCACAAACAAATTTTTGTACCACCAGCCTCTAAGCTTCCATAATTTTGTCATTTCAAAACCTCTTTATATTTTGTTTTATTCTCTCTTCATTATAGCATATATTCATGTCACTTCTGAGTACAAATTTCAGTTATTCTTCTCTTTTTCAAAGAAAAAGCGAACAAACATTCATTTGCTCGCCTTATCTTACATTAAGCTTTCAACTCAATGACAGCCTCTCCCTTAGTTACTCGCACCCTCTGCACACAGGAGTGACAGGAAACATAATCAGCTGTATTTGTGATCAATCACCATAGTTGTACTCATCGAGACCAGCAGCTGCAATTTTAGTAGCATCAAAGGTTCCTAGAACATCACCTGCTTTGACCTTATCCCCTTGAGCAACCTGTTGATTAAATCCTCTCACCATTCATTGAAACAGTATCAATACCAACGTGAATCAAGATTTCAGCACCATTTTCCGTTTTCAAACCATAAGCGTGACCAGCTGCAAATGCAATCGTTACTTCTGCATCAGCAGGAGCATATACAACCCTTCACTAGGTTTTACTGCGATTCCTTGTCCCATAGCACCACTTGAGAACACTGGATCATTAACATCTTTCAAATCAACGATTGAACCAACGATTGGAGAAAAGGATTGTTTCATCAGTAAGAACTGGCGCAGCAGCTTCATTTTAGCTTCGACTACTTCTTTAGCTTCAGTAACTTCTCTCAGCATCTTTATAACCAAATGCATAAGTCAAGCCAAATCCAAGACCAGTTGTTACAAGTACCATAAAGATATATTGAAGAACTTGTCCATTCAGATAGAGAAGCGTACCTGGAATAATAGTAATCCCAAATCCAGTACCAGCAAGTCCAAGAATAGAAGCTAACCAACCATCAATAGCACCAGCTGCAAGACTAAGCACGAATGGTTTACCATAACGTAAGTTCACACCGAAAATAGCTGGTTCAGTGATTCCAAGACCCTGCAGAGAGGCTGCTGGAAACGCAAAGAGCTTTTTAATTTTTAGATTTTGTTTTACACCAACTGCCAGCGTTGCACCCGCTTGGGCGGTCATCGCCGCTGTGATAATCGCATTAAAGGCATCTTTTCCTTCATTTTGCAATCAGTTGTGCTTCTAGTAAGTTGAAGATATGGTGCACACCTGTTACCACAATCAGTTGGTGAATACCCCAAAGAATCAGACCTGCTAAACCAAACGGTAAGGCAAGAATAGCTTTTGTTGCAGCAGAATGACATTTTCAAGTGAATGGAAAATTGGACCAATGATAAAGAGACCCAGAACTGACATCACAAGGAAAGTCAAGAATGGCACAACAAGCAAATCAAGCACATCTGGAATTTTCTTATGCAACCATTTTTCAAGCTTCGCACCAAGTAGACCAATAAAGAAGGCTGGCAAAACTGAATTTTGATAACCAACGACCGGAATAAAAACCAAAGAACATGATTGGCTTGGCATCACCAGAAGCAACAGCCCAAGCATTTGGAAGAGCTGTATTTACCAGCATCAAGCCAAGTACAATACCAATAACCGGATTCCCACCAAATACACGGAAAGCCGACCAAGAAATCAAAGCAGGGAAGAAAGCAAAAAGCTGTATCTGTCAAAAACGACTGTATAAGTATAAAAATCTGATGCAGCAAAAAGCTTTTTGAGGTTGTCC
>BNJT01002745.1_pt1 | contig 52250 bp, 52 predicted proteins | sample 8540491 | NCBI WGS metagenome assembly BNJT01 (sample SAMD00202455, study PRJDB9452) | human saliva metagenome | host: Homo sapiens | reverse complement strand
TGCAGTTATTTCCAACTGCTAACATGCACGGTTTCTTTGATTTACCTTTGCCTATACACCGCTATTGGTGTCATTAAATACATTGTAAGATGGACGAAAAAATCAAAGATCAAGAAGCCCTTTTGGTGAAAGATTCCAAGGACGAGAATCTCAAAGCCATCTCAGGGACAGATGAGAAAGGCGGACTGAAGACAGTATTGTCCACCGCCGAGCATAAACAGAGTTTCCTGAAGTTCGACAAGCAAAGCAATGCTTTGGAGAACTTTCTCTCCAACTCCATACGGCAGTTCAAGCCCCCACACAATTCCACTTCTTCAAAGTCCTCTTCGAGGGTGTTGTTGCCAGTGCACGAATGCTCACCGAGATGCTCAAAGCACCGGATGCTCCCTCCAATAATGCCAGTTCGGGATAAGTAAATTCCCTAAAAAGTTGGTAATTTCAACATTATTTTGCAACCTTATGGTTGAAAATCAACAACTTACAAACATATATAGCGATGATTACCACTGACAAAGTTACTGAAATATTCTGTGTATTGGATGACTTCTGCAAGAATTTAGATACCGAATTAACTAAAGATCTCCATATCGCCCCATGGACTAGGGATATAAGCGAATGAGAAACTGCAAAGGGCAAATGTCCAAAAGCAAAATCATGACCATCCTACTGTGCTACCATTTTGGCTCATTCCGCAACTTCAAGCACTATTACCTCTTTTTCATCGAGGAACATTTGGCAAGCTACTTCCTCTATGCCGTTTCCTACACGTGTTTCGTGGAACTCATGCCCTGCGTATTTTTCGACCTGATGCCCTTCATGCGCATCCAAGGTTTTGGAAAGTGCATGGGCATTAGTTTCGTCGACAGTACAATGATTCCAGTATGCCACAACATGAGAAGGAAATTCAACAAGGTGTTTGATAAACTTACCAAGAACGGAAAGGGAACGATGGGCTGGTACCCTGGTCTCAAGCTGCATCTGCTGTGCAACGAGATAGGCGACGTACTCATGTTCTGCCTAACTCCCGCAAATGAAGACGACAGAAACCCTAGGGTGTGGAAGGTCTTCACCAAAGTGCTCTACGGCAAAGTTTTTGCCGACAAGGGGTACATCAAGCAAGAATTCTTTGAGAACCTCTTCAACCAAGGCATCCACCTCGTTCATGGGCTCAGTCGAACATGAAAAACAAGCTTATGCCCTTGTGGGACAAGATGATGCTCCGCAAGCTATATATAATAGAATGCATCAACGAACTGCTCAAGAACAAGGCTAACCTTGTCCACTCACGCCATCGTTCCGTACATAACTTCCTCATGAATCTTTGTGCGGCATTGGCTGCATACTGTTTCTTCGAGAATAAGCCCGAGGGACTGCTAGTGCGCATTGAAAAAGAGTAGGCAATTGGAACTATTCTAAACAAACCCTTATCCCGAACTGGCGTAGAAACTATATTCTAATAAAGTGATATTTTTAGGCTTTACCATAAACTAAACATAATAGATTGTTTCCCATAAATTCCTTTTTATTTCCTACTTTACCCGAAAACTTTTTCATCTCTTCATATACCTATAATTTAGCTGCTTGATAAGAGTATTCACCATTAAAATTATCAAGCAATGGAATCAAACAGCAATGACAATTACGTGCTGGTCTTGGAAGACCGCACGGAGGTAAAGAACGAAAAGGAAGCAGGAAAACTCTCCGTAGTTTCTGGTATTGACGACAAGGGAAACCTCAAGACCACAGAGGCTGCCGCTGCCAATCAGGCAGCGTTCTTGAAGTTCAACAACAAGGACGGGCTTCTGAAGAACTTCATGACTAACTTCCTCAAACAGTTCAATAACCCGACTCATTTCGGGTTGTACAAGGTCGTGGCAGACAATGTGGAGCAAGGCGTGGACAACCTGCGCACCATGCTGCAAAGCCGTGAAAAGTCCGAAAGCAAACAGCAGCTGGCAGAGATTGGAGTGTCCTTTGAGGATTATTTTACCCCCATCAGAAGAATGCTACTGCCATCGATGAGTCGAATATTGATTGGAAGCAACTCGATAATCTCGGACTTACCCGTGAGCGATTGGAGCAGAGTGGAGAATTAGAAAAGATGCTCAATTGGCAGAAGAGCAATCTCTTGACGATTGCCGTACCTATTGGAGACACTACTATCTACACTGAAGCACGCCTTGCGTTCCGTACGGACGATAACGGCAATGTCGGTTTGGCAATTCATCCTTTGAGAAAAGAACCACAGCTTGATTTTCCCTATATGGGCTACAAGTTCTCTCCCGAAGAAAAGGAGGCACTTCTCACTACGGGCAATCTCGGTAAAACTATCGAAGTAACTCCCAAGAACGCTGAACCTTTTTCTGCTTACGTCTCTATCGATCCGCAGACCAATGAAATCATAGCCCTGCGTGCCGACCGTGTAAACATCCCCAAGGAAATCAAGGGTGTAACCCTTTCTGACGCTCAGTATAAAGACCTTGTGGAAGGCAAGGCCGTGAAGGTGGAGGGCATGACCGCCAAGAGCGGCAAGACATTCGATGCAACCCTGCAGGTCAATGCCGAGCGAAAGGGCATTGAGTTCATCTTTGGCGACAACAAGAGTTTAAGAGAACGACAGGAACACAAACAGACACTGCAGCAAGATGTCCCACATAAGCTCTGCGGCTTGGAGTTATCAGAAAAACAGCGTGAAGCCTTGGATAGCGGTCGTACACTATATCTAAAGAATATGGTAGACAAACAGGGACAACCCTTCAACGCATACGTTCGCATGGACAAGGAACAGAATAGGCCACGCTTTTATAAATGGAATCCCGACAAGAAGCAGGAAACCGGTAAAGAAAAAGGTCGTAGCTGTGGCGGAAGAACACAAAACACAGGTAGCTGTCAATAACCACGGCAAGACGAATGAAGCCACCAAGAACGTGAAAGAACCACTCAAAACGGGACAGACACAGCCTACTGCCGAGCAGAAGCAAAAGCAGGACGAGAACAAGCAGAAGAAGTCCCGTGGACGTAAGATGTAACCCTTAATTCTATTATCGACTATGACAACTTGTATTATCGCCGAGAAACCCTCGGTAGCCAGAGATATTGCCCGCGTCGTAGGGGCAAATAGCAAGCAGGACGGATATATGGAAGGCTACGGTTATCTCGTTACTTGGGCAATGGGACACCTCATCGCCCTTGCCATGCCCGAAGCCTATGGCTTTTCTACCTATAAAGCCGAAGACTTACCCATCCGTCCCAATCCTTTTCAGTTAGTGGTACGACAAGCGCGCAGGGACAAGGAGTATATATCCGATCCAGCTGCACTCAAACAGCTCAAGGTGATACGTTCCTGCTTTGATAAGGCAGATCGTATCATTGTCGCCACCGATGCAGGGCGAGAGGGTGAGCTTATCTTCAGATATATCCACCAACACTTAAACTGCCATAAGCCTTTCGACCGCTTGTGGATTTCCTCCCTCACCGATAAGGCTATTCGTGAGGGACTTTCCAATCTCAAACCTGGAAACTATTACGACAATCTCTATCATTCTGCCAAGGCAAGAAGCGAAGCTGACTGGCTGGTAGGTATCAATGCAAGCCGTGCGCTTTCCATTGCCCGCAAGGGCGGCTATTCATTGGGACGGGTGCAGACCCCGACATTGGCTATGGTCTGCCGTCGGTACATAGAGAACCGTGATTTTTCTTCCATACCCTATTGGAAATTATCTGTTTTTACAGAAAAAGAGGGCATGTCGCTGAAAGCCGTTGGCATTACCGACTATGAGAATGAAGCATTGGCACAGACTGCTCTCGCTACACTTCGCAGTCAGAGCCGGCTTACGGTAGAAACAGTCACAAGAAAGGTAATGCATACCGCGCCACCACTCTTGTACGACCTTACTGCCTTGCAGAAAGATGCCAACAGATGCCACGGCTTTTCTGCAGACAAAACCCTCTCGATAGCTCAAAGCCTCTATGAGAAGAAAATCACGACCTATCCCCGCACTGGCAGCCGATACATCAGCGAGGATATCTTCGAGGAAATCCCCGCCCTGCTACGCAAGATAGGCAAGACGCTGTCCAATCCGCTTAACCGCCATTCTGTGGACAATACCAAGGTTACTGACCACCACGCCATCATACCGACAGGTGAAACACCATTAGGATTGTCGGCAGATGAAACAACTATCTATCAAATGGTAGTTAATCGCTTCATAGAAGCCTTTTCTCCTGATTCCGAGGAAGAGCGTATGCAGGTACGGTTCACGGATGGCACCGATACCTTTACTTGGAAAGCATACCGACAAATCTCTTTGGGTTGGAAAGCTGTGCAGAAAGATAAAGAAATAGAAGCTGAAAAGAAAGAAGATGGTGATGAACATATTTTGTCTTCATTGCCGAACTTAACAGAAGGTGAAGTCCTATCACTTGTCAATGCGGACATCACCGAGCATAAGACCAAACCTAAACCTCTCTACACAGAAGCAACACTGCTTTCTGCTATGGAGAATGCAGGCAAGGAAGTGAAGGAAGACGATAAGCGCAAGGCAATGGCAGAGTGCGGTATCGGTACACCAGCCACCCGTGCCAACATCATCGAAACACTTATCCTCCGTGATTATATCCGTAGGGAGAAGAAATCCATCATACCTACCGAGAAAGGTCTTGCAGTCTATGAGATTGTTAAAGATAAGAAGATTGCCAATGCTGAGATGACAGGCAGTTGGGAACTTGCCCTTGCTGCTATTGAAGCAGGAAAGATGCCATCTGATAAGTTCTCACAAGGCATCAACTCATACGTGGGAACAATCTGCGAGGAACTCCTCTCGCTTTCTTCAGAGCAGAAGTCCTATCCTGTCTACCGCTGCCCAAAATGCGGACAGCAGAGTGTCGGCATATATGCCAAGGTAGCCAAATGCAGACATAAGGACTGTGATTTTCATATCTTCCGTGAGGTTTGTGGCACGCTTCTCACCGAGAACTACATCCGGGATTTGCTAACCACAGGACGTACACCCATTCTTAAAGGGCTAACCAGCAAGGCAGGAAAGAAGTTCAATGCCCGACTTGTTCTGGGTGAAGACTACGCCACTTCCTTTGAGTTTGAGAACAAGAAAGGAAAACAAAGAGGAAAATAATCCCGACAGAAACGGAGATTTACAGATATAGATCGGGAGGTAATACTTATATCTCCCGACCTTTTTACCTCCACTTATTAAAAGAAAACACTATGGCATACAATAAGAAAGAAGTCCTGCAAGCCAACACGGAAGCTATCCGTGTGGTCTTGCGCCTGGAAAAAGAACGCCGCGAAGCCACCGAAGCTGAGAAAAGTATCTTACAGAACTACCAAGGCTTCGGTGGCTTGAAATGTGTACTCAACCGCACAGACAACCCCGATGATATACGCTATTGGAGCAAGTCAGAGCAGAATCTCTTTGAGCCGACACAGCAGCTCAAACAGATGATTTATCGTGAAGCCGTAGATGCTAACACCGCCAAGCGGTATTGGGAGAGCATCAAGGCAAGCGTACTGACCTCCTTCTATACTGATACTCGTATCGTCTCTGCCATCTCTGATGCTCTCACTTCTGTAAATGTACCCATACGTCGATGTTTGGATCCTTCGGCTGGTATGGGTGCCTTTGCCGAGACCTTTGCAAGTCAAGCGGGTGTTGTAGATGCAATGGAAAAAGACCTGCTCACTGCTCGTATCAGCCAAGCCCTGCACCCGTATGGAAAAGGAAACATCTTCGTTAGAAACGAGCCTTTTGAAGCTATTGGAGAACTGGAAGAAAAGAACAAATACGACCTTATTACAAGTAACATTCCTTTGGAGATTTCATGGTCTATGACCGAGAGTATAGCAAAGGTAAGGATACACTAAAACGTGAGTCCACACGTGCCATTCACAATTACTTCTTCGTGAAAGGTCTAGACTGCATCAAGGAAGGTGGCTTGCTGGCATTCATCACCTCACAGGGTGTATTGGATAGTCCTCGCAATGAAGCCATACGCCGTTACCTCATGCAGAACAGCCGCCTTATCTCCGCTCTCCGACTGCCATCGGGTATGTTTTCAGACAATGCAGGAACGGACGTAGGCAGTGACCTCATTGTCCTGCAGAAGCAAACAGGTAAAGAAATCAACAAGGGAATTGAGAAGCAGTTCGTAGAAACCGTTTCTGTTCCCAAGGAAGAAGGCTCTTCTGTCGTCTTCAAGCATAACTCTCTTTTTGTAGGAGAATGGAAGGACATTTCTCATCGAACCATTGCCACAGAGCGCATAATGGGTACAGACCCTTATGGAAGACCTGCATGGGAGTATCGGTTCACGGGAGGGATTGAGGAAATGGCAGAAAGTCTCCGAACACAACTCTCCCTTGAAATGGGACAACGTATCGACCGTAAACTATATGAGACCGGTATACCGATGACAGAGGCAGAGCGGGAGGCAGAAGCGGAGAAACAGCTTCGCAAGTTAGGTATTACCATAAGTCGGGAAGAAGAAACTGAGAAGACAAAGACTGAAGACAAGGGCATAAACGATGCCTATAACCTCATGCCCGACAGTATCAGGAAACAGTTACCAAAACTTTACAGCACAGAAAAGGAACTCATTGGCGATAAGGTTGCCTATGCACGCTATTTCTTCCCGATGGGAGCATACACCGCCTACCTTCTGGAATATGATCCTAAGAGCCGTATTGGTTTCGGTGCCGTCACGATGGGTTATGGCTGGGAACTTGGTAATATGTCCCTTGATGAGATGGAAGGCGTGAAAGTAAGAGGACTGGGCATAGAACGTGACCTATACTTCTCCCTAAGAAATTGCACGAGATAGCCGAACTGGAAGAAATAGTCAGGGGACAATATACCAAAGAAGAAGTGGTGGCAGAGGAAATCAAGGAAGAAGTGGTAACAAAAAAACAGAGACAAAGGATAAGGTTAAGGAAACTGTAGCCGTTGCTTCTGAGAACGATACGCAGATAATGGAAGATACCGTTTCTGGCGGAGAGACAATTCCATTACAGCCGTCATTATCAGAATCTGACCCACAACAATTCGTATCAGAACAGCCTTCCATAACTGTTGAACCTGCGCCCGAAGGCGTACCCGCCTTGACACTTCATCATCAATACGAGCAGGAACAACAGAAAAATCCGTACGGATATTGAAGCCCCAGAGAGATGAACGGACAGACGATATTCTTTGACGACGATCATCATCCAGTGGTGGACAATAACATGGAAGACATCGGACAACCAGAGCAGCTGTCACTATTTGCCCCAGAGGAATACAGCCTTTGGACAAGAGAAGTTACCCGTGTGAACCATGAAATCAAGGATAATTCAGGAACTTCACAGACACGCCGTCCTATAACACAAACTGCTCCCCAGAAACCATCGGAGTCCAAGAAACAAAAAGTCAGTAACCTCTCCTCAACGTCGTACCCGTAGTAGCAGGAAAGCAGCTTCTATCTCTTCACGTGAGCCGTCACTTTTCGACTTCATGAACGAAGCCGAGGAGCGCAAGCCGCAGCCAATAGCAGAAGTCAGAAAGGAGTTTGACGCTTCCCCACGCCCTTTTCTCTCTTCGCCGGACTCTCATCTAAGAGACGGCTCCATTGTCGTGCAGAAAGGTCAGGTGGGGTTTCTTTCTGACCTGAAGCGACATCCCACCTTCAACCCGATGGACTTGCCGTATGCGCAGCTTTCCCGACTCAAAGCCTATATCGAGATACGGGAGTGCTATCATCGTCTCTATGACTACGAGGCAGAGAACCATGCAGAAGACAGGGAAGACCGCAGCAGGCTCAACCACCTGTATGATGACTATGTTACACGCTGGGGCTACTTTAACCAAAAGGCGAACACCGACATCATCAAGATGGATGCTACAGGCGTGGAAATGCTGTTCTTGGAACGCTCTGAGAACGGCAGATACGTCAAGGCGGACATCTTTGACCATCCTACGGCATTTTCCACCACGGAACTGACCGTTGCCACAGACCCGATGGAGGCACTGGGTGCATCGCTCAACAAATATGGCACGGTGGAACTTGACTACATGAGTTCGCTTTTACCTGATATGGAAGAAAACGACATTATTTCTTCCTTGGAAGGTCGCATCTATTTCAATCCCGAAGAGAATGCTTACGAGGTGGCGGACAAGTTCATTTCGGGCAATGTAATAGAAAAGGCGGAGCGTATCGAGTCGTGGCTCTTGGAACACCCCGAACACGAAGAGGCAAAACAGAGCCTTGCTGCCTTGCGTGCAGCCACGCCAACACCCATTCCATTTGCAGACCTTGACTTCAATCTCGGTGAACGCTGGATACCTGCCAAGGTCTATGGCAGGTTTGCTTCGGAGTTTTTCGGGACGGATATTGGCGTATCCTACCATTCCAATATGGACGAATACAGCATTGTATGTGACCATAAGAATGCCAATATCTGGCACAAGTATGCCGTACAGGGAGAGTTCCGCCGTTATGACGGTATCAATCTCTTAAAGCATGCCCTACACAACACCATTCCCGACATCAACAAGAGCAAGGAGGTGACGGACAAGGTTACGGGAGAGACGAAAACTATCAAAGTAAGGGACGGACATGCTATCCAGATGGCAAATGCCAAGATTGAGGAAATCAGGCAGGGCTTTGTTGATTGGCTCGGACGTACACCTGACACGTTCAAGCAGCAGTTATCCGACCGTTATAATCGTCTCTTTAATTGTTTCGTGCGCCCCAACTTTGACGGTACGCATCAGACATTTCCCGACCTTGACCTCAAACGATTGGGTATTGATGACCTTTACAAGAGCCAGAAGGATGCCGTGTGGATGCTCAAAACCAACGGTGGCGGAATCTGCGACCATGAGGTGGGAGCGGGCAAGACACTCATCATGTGTACGGCTGCCTACGAGATGAAACGATTGGGACTGGCAAACAAACCGATGATTATCGGTCTGAAGGCAAACGTCTTCGATATTGCCGACACCTTTAGGAAAGCTTATCCCAATGCTAAGGTACTCTATCCAGGCAAGAATGATTTCAACAAGCAGAACCGCCAACGTATCTTCAACGACATCAAGAACAATGACTGGGACTGTATTATCTTGACGCATGAACAGTTCGGCATGATACCGCAGGCCTTGGAGATACAGGAGGCGATTATGCAAAAGGAACTGGACTCCGTGGAAGAAAATCTCGAAGTGTTGCGACAACAAGGAAGAGACATCTCACGTGGGATGCTCAAAGGCTTGGAGAAGCGCAAGCAGACACTTGAAGCCAAGTTACAGAACATACAGGACAGCATCGCAGAAAGAAAAGACGATGCCGTAGATTTCAAGATGATGGGTATCGACCACCTCTTTGTAGATGAATCGCACCAATTCAAGAACCTGATGTTCAATACCCGCCACGACCGTGTGTCGGGCTTGGGTAATCCAGATGGTTCACAGCGTGCCTTAAACATGCTCTTTGCCATTCGTACCATACAAGAACGGTCCGGAAAGGACTTGGGAGCCACTTTCCTTTCAGGAACGACCATTTCCAATAGCCTGACGGAGTTGTATCTTCTGTTCAAGTATCTGCGCCCACAGGCTTTGGAGAAGCAAGGTATCAACAGTTTTGACGCATGGCAGCCGTCTTTGCCAAGAAATCTACCGACTACGAGTTCTCCATCACAAACGACATCATTCAGAAAGAGCGGTTTAGGACGTTCATAAAAGTGCCCGAACTGGCTGCTTTCTATGCGGAAGTATGGGAGTAGAAAGCAGAATATGGCATAAAATCATATCTGACTGAAATACAGCGGATATTGCTTGTTTCTTCTTAGGGTTGCATCATAGAAAACAGGCAGAAAAGGGAGCGAAAAAGGAGGGAGTTCAGTTACCAAATCGTTCGAGAAAACGATGAAAGGAAAAAGGACGGCTGAAAAGTGGTAACTAAAACGGCGTTTTTCTCTTTCATTATCAATGTTTTGCACCACTCAAAGTTCCTCAAAGAAGTGTAATTTTGCAAGTAAAAAAACAATGGAAAAAAAGAAAAAAATTCAAGCTGCTTTTCTACCTCAAGAGAGGTACGCAGGACAAAAAAACGGAAAAAAAGTCCCATCATGGGACGCATCAGCGCAGGAAGCTCTATGGTACAGTTCAGTTGCAAATGCTCGTGTACTCCTCGTTTGTGGGACAGTCGCAAGAACCGACTGCTGGGCAAGAGTGCCGAAGCCGTATCGGTAAACAAGGAACTTGACCGCCTTCAGGTGAGTATACACAAGGTTTATGAGTCTCTTTTCGGGTAAATCCGATGCTCCCATCACGGCAGAGCGAGTACGGGAGCTTGTATTCGGACTGAAACAGTGAGTCACAGGGACTGCTTTATCATACGGACGAGTATATCGACCGCTTCCGTGAGCGTGTGGGCATAGACCGCAGCGAAACGCAGACTGAAAATGCCTGTTGCTCTTTCCACAAGCATCTGGCAAACTTTCGTCAGGTATCGCTACCGTGTGGAGGATATTCCCGTGCAGAAAAGCCGACATCGCCCTTTATCAAAGACTTGGAGGACTACTTTTCGCCAAAGAAAAGGGATTCAAGCTCAACACTTCGGCTGGTTATCTCTCCATGCTGGCTTCCCTTGCTCAAAGACCTGCATAAACGGCACATCATTGACATCTATCCTTTCATCAACCATTCCATTCGTTGGGAAGCGGGTACTCCACGTTACATCACGAGGGAGGAGGTAAAGCCGTATCGCAGCCTTGGGAGATAGACGAACTGCAAGGCTATGAGAAAAGTGTCGAGGGACATGTTCCTTTTTCTCCTGCCTGACGGGACTTTCCTATACCGACGTGTATCACTTGACGGAGCAGCACATCTTTCACGAAGTCGGGAATGACTTGGATACGCAAAGCCGAGAATAAAGACGGGCAACGTATGCCACATCCCCCTACTTCCCGAAGCCGCTGCCATTATCAAGCGTTATCGGGGTATTCACACGAGGGCTTTCCGACACGAACCGCCCAAGGGGTATCTGCTGCCCATACCCGGATGCGACACGGTAAACATACACCTCAAAAAGATAGCACGGCTTTGCGGTATTCAGAAAAGACGCTGACCTATCACATGGCACGGCATACCTTTGCATCGCAGATGACACTGTCGGAAGGCGTGTCCATCGAGAGCGTATCGAAAAATGCTCGGACACAGTCAAATCAAAAGACCACGCAAGTGTATGCGGAGACTTCTCCCAGAGCGTGTCTTTCTGGACATGGAGAAAGATACTCTCTCACAACTCGCACATTATCAGACTGACCAAACTAAAAACCTGCAGAACAATGAAAAGTACATTTTGCCATACTATTCTACATAGATAGAAGCAAGACCAAATGAAGACGGACTAGTGCGTAATCCGTTGCCGTATCACCTGTAATGGAACGTCCTCATCGTTTTCCACGCAGTTGCAAACTTCTCCCCGACGAGTGGCTATGCCCGAAAGATAGGGATGCATCAAAAGTGCGACAACAGGTAATTCAAGCGGCATCAATCATGCAACTGAACTCAATAGATAAAGTGACTTGCATTCACTCTATGAACGTACATTAAGGGAAGAAAACTATATCACGGCGGAATACCTCAAGGAGCAGTTATATGCAGCAAAGTCAGCCCTCATGCCCATCACTTACAGAGCTATATCAATCTGTTTGTGAATAGCAAGGAGGAATTGCAGGGCAGAACCTATAGCAAGGCAACCGTCAGGGCTTTTAAGGACAGCTACAAGAGTTTTGTTCAATTTCCTGCAAAAGTAAGGGGGCAAGGGCAGGACTGTATCCCACAGAGGTGGACAAGGACTAATAGAGGACTATCGCCTTTATCATGCTTCAGGGACTTGGGAAACAAGGAAAGCAGCTGTCTCGGCAACCGTCTGCGCCACCTGCATCAGGGTCATTAGCAAAGGCATTGCAGGAGCGATACGTTCGTGAAGACCCTTTTGAACTCATAGACATAGAAACGCCCTACCTACGAGCGCAATGCACTCACGGCGGACGACCTGCACAAAACTTCTCTGCATATCGTCCGCACCGCTCGACAGACAACCATTGCAGACTTATTTTCCTCTTGGGATGTTTTACGGGGCTGGCATTTTTCCGATTTAAAGAAACTCAGAATGGATGATGTCTATACAGCTCGGTGATGGGACGCAGGTACATATCGCTCTGTCGAACAAAAGACTCAGAACAGAAGTATTGTTCCTTTGTTGCCCGTTGCCGAGAGAGATACTCGCCATTGTCAGCCACGGACGAAAGGGAGGGGCTTTTGCTCTTTCGTGAGTTTCCCCACGCAACAGTAATTTCAATCGCAAACGATTCAGGGACATCTATCATCAAGGCTGGGACTGTCACCGCATACCCAAAGCGACCTCGCACACCGCACGGCATACCTTTGCCACGACCATCTGTCTGGAGAACGGACTTGCCGATAGAGACGGTGAGCAAGATGCTCGGGGCATCGCTTTCATCTCCACGACCGAGACTCTATGCACGGGTGACCAAGAGCAAGATTGCCCAGGGAAATGCAACCCCTGATGGGTAGTGAGCATCACAAGGGTACTGCGTAAAAGGCCCTTGCGGCTGTGTCCGTCAAGAACAGCCGAAAGCAAGTCAAGTCCCATAATTGGGATGTAACAGCCGTAATGAATGATTCAAATATCAAAAAGTCCAACTTTTTTTAACATGAAGAAAACAGATGAAACAGAAGAACAAACAGGAACTTTCCTACTTTTCGATTGAAAGTTAAGAAGTTACATGAGTGAGCATCACCCCGAAAGATTGCAAGATACGGAGTTTATCACTGCACGGGCAGATATGGCTCTCACAGTCTACTGCGATGCTGTAGTGCAGGGCTTTTACGCACATCGAAGCAGAGAGCATAGCAAGCGAGGCATTGTATCAAGGCTTTGCACTTTTCCAAGTACGATACGCTTGTATCCGTGTTGGAGAAACGAGTTTGAGAGGGAACTGCCTGCACCGCTCCCAGAGAAAGCTCGTACCTATACTGTTGTCGAACAAGGCTGTTCAAGCCACATTCGACAAGTTCGGTTTGACGGACACATTTGGCTTCTGACGAGCAATACGACCGTCTTTACACCGAACTCACAGGCACGATAGTGCTGCTCATCAAGAGCAATCAATCTGCCAACGGTCAGGTCAGACGGAGGAAGCAAGCCTGAAAGGCGTTGTAGGCAAAGGCGGCGCACGCAAAGTTCCCTGATGCCGTTTCTTATCGTGCAAAGGTACAACGGCAGCCTGTCTGCCCTGACAAGGTCGAGTCCTGCGGATGGAGAGAAGAATCTCCACCGCAGGATTTTCTCTGTTTCAAGGTGGTATTGCCATTTTCTGTATCCATGCGGTCGTATTCATCTCTCCCAACCTTGCAGGGCTGGGCTGCCGTAGAGAGTATAGGCACGACAAGAATACGGCATACTCAGGCTCTTTTGGACGCAAGGCGTAACAACTAACAACAGATAGGACTGACGATAATACGGACAATCTATTGTTTGTACAATTTGTTGTCATGACTATCTGTTGTCAAAACTATATATCGTCAAAAATAATCTATCGATAAAACTATCTATCGACACTTCGACATCTCGATTTGTCGAACTATCGAACTGTATCGATAAAGAAACAACTAAGATAATAAAAAGGAACGAGCCGGCACCTCATCTCATTACCGCAATAACACAGACGGATTTCCTTTGTCTTTTTCTATTGCTTTTCTCTATTTCCCTGCTTTATCCTCATTTCTTGCAGTGGTGCTTCCGAGGGGTTTACTTTTTGCACTCGAGAAGTACGGCAATGGACTGCATAACAGTTTGTTTGCTGAGTAACAATAAAAGTAATCAAAAACAAAAATTAAGGCAATGAAACTCATTATCATCGACCGCAAAGCGTGGGAGCGACATCGCTCGAATTTGCAGACTTTATCCATCAGTATGGAAACAAACTCATCGGTAATCCTCCCCGAAAGACCGAGCAATGGCTCGACAACGAAGCCGTGTGCAAGCGTTTGGGCATCAGCAAAGCGTACCCTACAATCATACCGAGATACGGGGCAAAAATCCCTTTCTCCATGATTGGACATAAGTGTTATTACAAACAGACCGACATCTGTGAAATGCTGAATGCAGTCAAGGATTGAAATCAAAGAATGAATGAATTATGGCAGAGAATGAAATCATTACGCAGGGAAGACCCTCAGATGCAGTTGTTTTGCACAACTGATGGAAGGCACTATTGAAGAAAGTTGGAGCGGTATTGCTCTACCGCCCGTCCGATGCTGAATGGTGAGGTTTACCTGTCGGGTGAGGAGGTTTGCAAACCATTTACGGCTCAGCCACGCACGCTCCAAGAGTATCAGGGAAACTCAGGAACGCTGCCTATTTCTACAAAAATCGGAGGGAAAGATACTCTACAAGCAGAGCGACATACAAGCTATGCTTGAAAAACACTATAACCCGATACCCAAGAAATTATGGCAAGAATAGATGAAAAAAGGAAACAACGCTTGGAACAAGCCATTAGAGATATGGGAAATTATGGCGTTAAGCTCCGCAAGCCCGAAGAGTTACCCGATTTTGACCAGCCCTTCGATTATGAAGAGGAAAAGAGAAGGTTTGAGCCTGTTGATAAAGTTGAGGAACAAAATGACAAGGAGAGTAACAAGGATTTTTCTCAACCGTCCTATCAAGAAACAGCGTTGTCGCCAACAGAAAGGGCTACTTCTACCGAAGAATTTCATCAAAGAATGGGAAAAACAAAGGACAGAAAGCAATTATCCGAGTTTCAGGGGAAATATCTCCAGCCCTTTCGCAACAGCCACCGCAAAGCCGTGTATGTATCAGAGAAACCCAACGAAAGTTAGACTTCGTGGTGCGGAGAATCGGTGAGCATGGAGCGAGCGTTTCGGGATATGTCGAACAGGTACTGCGGGAACACCTCGACCAATACAAGGAAGATGTGGAAAGATGGAGGAAACTCTGAATTACTGCATTCCTCGAATGCAAGCCTACGCCGAGTTACTGTATTCAATGAATGCAGTAACACAGCAGGGGCTTATAATCCCATTTTCTACATCAGCAAGGTGTGTCTTTGTACCACAAATTGCCATTTGTACCACAAAGACCCTTGCCCCTGAAGAGGGATTAAATCACTCCAAAGTCGTGATTAGAAAGCAATGAAGAAGCAAAAACAAAAAGAAGCCAGACGGCAGATGTGCCACCTGCCCACGATGGGACAGATGGCACATCAGAATACCTAATTCCGAAGACCAGCAGAAACTTATCAGACTCTATCGCAAGTCGGGAGCAAAGACAAAGAGCGACTTTGTCCGAGCAAGGCTTCTTGGTGAATCTTTTAAGGTCATCACCCAAGACCCTGCAAAAGAACCTTACTTGGAGAAACTCTCAGAAATCGTTGCCTTGGCTCATAAGATAGGAGTTCTGTACAACGAAGTCGTGAAAGTCCTCAATACTTATCATTCTGTTGCCACTGCTCAACAACTGCTCGGCAAACTCGAAACCTATTCCCAAATTCTCATCAGACTACAACAGCAAGCAGTACAACTGACAAAATCCTTTGGGAGTAGAGAAGAATGAATGCTGATAAATCATAACACCCATACTCGTATCGTACCGCGAATGTCCAATCCCTCTTTGGATGATACAAAAGGGTCACTTTGAACGATTACATAGGACCAGTTTCAACGATTTTTCCACTCTGCCCTAATACTTTATCTTTTGGAAAGTACATTGATAATCAGATAATTATTTCAATAACTCCCGATTTGGAGTATTACCCCACATTTATTATTTTTTTATTTTGACAATTCCCGATTTGGGGCATTACCATGACCATTAACAAACACAAAGTCTGTATAATCCCCTATAACTAACGTATCTTTTGAAATTTTCCGTATTTTGTAATCAACATATGGATAGAGCTTTTCCACAGGATGTGGAAGTTTCCAATAAATAAAAACTCGCATGCCATCAACATCAAACACTTTAGGGAATAAAATGTCCTGTTGGGAAGTAAATTCTTCATCTCCTTTCTTATTATAAGAATTGAATCTTAAGCCTTCTCTGGCAAATTTAAAAGAAGAACCAAAATTAACACCTATCCAATACTTTACACTGTCATCAGTTAATAATTGGATAATTTCTGAATTGCTAAGTTGCCCATTGCCAGATTCCATTGTTTTATGAATAGAATGGCAAGAGAACATAGTCATTATACCTATAATAAACAATATTTTATTTTGTTCCATACACTTACAAGATTATTTTGATGCAGGTACAATAACTTCTTGCAAATTAAATATAAAATTCACCATATTATTTTCAAAACTGAAAGTCGCAGTCCCTATAAACGCATCATTTAATCTATAAATATAATTATCAATTTGGGGCTTGGACAACTTTGGAATGGCTTTAGTAAGGCTATAATAAGCATAGGATGCCTGTGATTGCCTGTAGCTCTCTGGAACATTATTCCATGACTTATGGTTAGTTTGAGAAATAATAGCCTCAACTTCTCCAATTGTCCCTCCATGGGTTTGAGGATTGTATCTGTGTATAAGGAGGAAGCGAGGTATAGACAAAGGAACGACTGAGCACTACAAGGGTGTCGCCATGCGAAGCGATGTCCGTAAATTTCTCCTCATCCTCCAGTGACATATTCACCTCATGCCATTTGTTATGCACTCCATAGCGATAAAGCCCGAAAGGTGAGACAGCAAATATCCTTCCATTATCAAGCCTTATGACATTTTTGATTTGACGATAGTCTGCACCTTCTGGCAACCCCTCATTGAAATCCTTGGAGTCGGTAAGCCAGATGCCACCATTGCCATAAAGCAACAGTTGGCGACAAGAATCCACATTCCTCATGGAATCTACCATTAAATCCTTGCCAATGTCAAGCGTGCCTCGTAGCAATCCACCATTCCAATTCCGAAACTCATAACGACTTGGCAGGTACTCCTGCTCACGTTCACCTCCTTGATGAGTGAACGATGATTGAGCAGGATGCCTGACACGCAGAACATCAGCATGAAGAAGCTCAAGCCGATACCAAGCCATTTATGTTGTTTTCTCCAAGTTCCTTTCTTCATTGATTTCCTTATCTGATTATCTATCTTATTTCTTTTCTTTCTTCGCCCTTGCATCCTTGACAATCTTTCCTGCCAAGAAACAAAGTTCTATCACCATTACCACCCAATGCCAAGGATATTCGCTCGGATGTGCAATGAGCTTCCCGATGATGCCCGTGCGATTAAATGCCTCTACCGCTATCCAGAACACGATGACCGTTGCCGTACCCATTCTGATGTTTGCTCCCCACGATTGCAAGTGGAGTTGCTTGCGAAATACGTATGGGGCGGAAAGCAAGGCACCGAAGGCTACACCGAAGGTGACTGGACTCTCACGACCAAACAATTGAGGATCGTAGAGGTTCATCAGCAGGAGATAGCAAGTCCAGAGCATTGTGTTGATTTCCATGAAGGTAACAATGCTGGTGTGGCGTGTCATCGGGCGAGCGGCGATGAGTCGCTTGTTCTTCCCCAAGAAGAGCGTCTGCCACCAGTTGAGGAAGTTGCAGGCATTTCGGGAACAGAAGATGTAGAGCAACATCACCATTGCCCACAAGCCAAAGGTGGCAGGGAGCAGAAGATATTCAGGGCGGCTCAACACTTCTCCTGTCACTGGGTCAATCTCAGCATGTGTGCCCCAACGATGGGCATAATACATGAAGAGGAAATCCACCCAACCCGTCCAGTAGAACATGCCACCGATAAGTCCGAGCAAGGTTTGGCGAGTCTGTCCCTTGACGAAAACACCGACCACCACCATCACCAAGCCCACGAATCCCACAGCCATGCCAGCACCCAACAGTTGCGTGCCGTCGTAGTTGTCCTTCAATACTCGTGCCACCAAGTGAACCATGGGCATGCTTCCCAATATCACGCCCATCGACACGATGGATTTCCACCAATATAGTTTCTTGTTACTCATGGCTTTTCTTCTTGTGAGCTGCAAACATGATATAGACGAGCAATGCCACGAATGGCACGAGGATGCAAATCATCTGGGTAGTATACTTCTCCGGCTCAATCCAAATCTCCTTGAAAAAGTCAAGGCGACCAAGCACTTCCACAGGTACCCAGAACACGACAACCGTTGCGATTGCCATGCGGATGTTTGCACCCCATGAGGCAAGACGCAGTTGGCGACGCAATATAAAGAACGAGCCTATGAGGCATCCCACTCCTACGAGGAACGTAACGGGATGGTGGTCGCCGAGGAAACGCTTGTCGTAACAGAACATCAGCAACAGGTAAAGCCCCCAGAGCATCATATTGAGCTCCATAAAGGTTACGATGCTGGTGTGGCGTGTCATGGGCTGGGCGGCTATCACCTTACGCTTTGTGCGGAAAACGACTTTCTGAATCCATGTGATGAAGTCGCAACCGTTGCGGGTGCTGAACACATACATCGTCATCACCATCATCCATAATCCGAACGATGCGGGCATGATAAGGTATTCGGGCTTGGTTACTATCTCTCCGTTTTCAATCTCGGGCTGAACACCATAGCGACGGGCATAATAGAGAAAAAGAAACTCCACCCAGCCTGTCCAAAAAAGCAGTCCACCGATGAAACCCCACAATGTCTGCCGAGTATCTCCCTTTACGAACACGCCGATAATGACAAGGATTAAACCTACAAAGCCCATCATAAAACCAGCGATGTGCATGGCTCCCTCGCCCATGAATTTTTCCATGAGTATCATCAGTGCGTGTCCCAATGGCATGGCGAAGAGAACTAACAGAAAGGCTATAAGAGTTTGCCTTGGATAGTATTTTTGTTTATTTTTCATTCTTTTCTTTCGTTTTAGTCAATCTGTTATTTGCCAACAGATAAGAAGATAGTGCAAAAAGCTCATTAGCTTTTCTCAGATTGGTAATTAGCTTTTTCAAAATTGGTCGTGAGCTTTTTGAAGGATGTTCATTAGCTATTTTTCTGTTGCCTATTGACTTTCTCGGGATTGCTCATTAACTCCTGTCTGATTGATAATGCACTTTTTGAAGTTTCATAATGCACTTTTTTGAGTTTCATAATGCACTTTTCGTTGATTGGTAATACACTTCCTAAAACCTACCGGAGTTCATCACAATAATAGCTCATCTGTCCGCCCGTGTCGCCTATTTCGACATCGGCTTTGTACCAACTGATGATCTGTAATTTGAAATATCGCTCTCCGTCGGCAGTGCGTACCACGTATGTATGGAACGAGGGTGCATATACAGGTGGCGGACCTGTGAAGGTCATCGCTTTTGCCAATATGGGGTTAGCATCTGTCTGTGTCGATGCAGGACCGCGATTGGGATCGAACCAAGGATTCTGTTCAAAGTCGAGTTTATTGGCGATGAGATACTTGTTCCAGTCGTTTTGCGACATGGTGATATATACCGAATGGTCATCCACCACCCATTGTAAATTGGTTGGCAATTGCGCCACCGTTTTCCAAGTGTCGTAACTGCCGTATCCTAAGTCGGCGGCTCCGCCTTTTCCATTACCCGATGTTCCGCTATTCGTTCGCATACGGTAGCCGCAAAAGGCAATGTCCCAGTCGGTACGTTCCCGCTGTTCGCCCTCTTTAATGTCGCCATTGGGCTTGTCAAGGTTGAATATTTTTCCTGTGCGCAAATTGATGTACAGCCAATCGTTGGTAATGCCAGTGGTGTATCCCGTAACTCTTGGCAGCGTTTTGCCCGTAAACTCCTCCGCATCGTAACTCACGCACGAGGACAATGCTGTCGTTAAAGCGAAAAGTATGAATATGTATTTTCTCATTTCTTTCTTTTTAATGATTTTACAATGTCATCAACAAGAAACTCCACTTGCACATATCCCTTTGCACCGCTGGTGGCAGGAACATTGAACATAGTGATGCCCGACCCCAAGGTGTGGGGCACATAGTTGAAGATGTTATCTACTCCGAGCGTAACTTTCACTTTGTTGTAGAATGTCTGCACCACTGCCAAGTTACAGAGTGCATAGGTAGGCAGCGTGCAGCGGAAATAGGCATCGTAGCTCTTATGATGTTCTTCCACCCACACACGATCTTGCACATCAAAGTTTTTCTCGCCCATGAGCGATGCACTGAAGATGGTTTTCAAGCGGTAGTTAGGCTTGTTATATACATAGTCGATGCTTGCCGTGGCAGCATGTGGCGACGTGGTATTCACTTGTATGCCATCCTGCTTGCTCACGTTTACATAGCTGTAAGTTCCGTTCAGGGTAAAGTGGTCGAGGAAATGCCACTTCAGGATAGCCTCGATTCCGTACAGACGCTGACTGCTGAGATTGGTGTATTCGAAGTTGTACTGCATATCGTAAATATGCCATACGCCCTCTATCTTGTTACGGAACTTATTAATGTAAGCATTTACATTCATGAAGAAACCATTATGGGTGTATTCTGCTCCCAAAGAGAAATAATGGTTCTTCTCTGGCTTCAGGTCTTCGCTACCCCTTATCTGGAACATTCCGAGATGATCCCAGTTGAAGAACAGTTCCTTGATGCTGGGCGCACGATAGCCCATGGAGTAGTTGGCACGTATTGCCCAATGCTCATCAGGCGAATATTTAACTGCAATCTTTGGCATATACATAAATCCGAACGCCTTCGAGAAGTTAGTGCGCACGCCTGTCGACAGCATCCAATGCTTGTTTGCCGTCCATTCATCTTGCAGGAAGTATTCCGTCTCGTGCAGTGCCCGAGTGGTCATCTTACGGTTTACAAATCGGTCGCTGGTGAGTTCATCCGAAGTATGTTCCACTCCAAGTATGATGCTGTGTCCGCTAAAGTAGGTACTTGTCAGTGTGAGACGTGGCTCGAATATTTTACTCTTGTACACCTTCTTGCGTTCATCGATACGCTCGTGCCGTTTGAAACGGTCGTAGAAATCGTTGTGTATGCTAAGGTTTACGGTAAACCAGTCTTTTACATTATATTTCGCCTTAACGCCTGCCATGAAGTCGCGACTCTGCGAGAAGGTCATGTCTTGTATCAGGTCGTATGAGTTCATGAAGAACATCGAACCATACACCTGTACCGACAGGTTTCTGTTAGGCTCGTAATAGAACTTCTGCGCTGCCGAGATATGCTCCGTTCCCTCAATACCCATTGGTGAACGGACGGCAGTGCCGTTTAGCGTGATGTCGTGAGGGAGGAATGGGTTAGCCTCCTTTGTGTAGGTCTTGCTGTCGTTCTCCGCCTGATACAGATAAAAGGCATCGCTCTCACTATACCATACGTCGGTTTGTGAGGTGAAAGCCTTGTGCTTCACTCCTGCCGAAAGCCATGCTTGCAGGTTAGGGCGGTCGCTGTTCTTCTCAAACATATATAGAAAATCTTTTGGAGACGGTGTCTTGTAGTTGCGCTCGTTCATCTGTGCCCAGCGCATACCTGCCTGAATATCCAATGGTTTGGTCGCTTTTTTAGAAATAAGATTGATGACCGCACCCGAAGCACGACTGCCATACAGAGTACTGCTGGCACCCTTTACAATCTCCACACGGTCGATGGCGTGCAGATTAAAGCGTTCGTAGTCGAGGTTGCCTGCCATATCGCCCGTCATTCGTTCACCGTCTTGCAGAAAGAGAACGTGGCGCGCGTCGAGTCCCTGCATCGAGATTTCGTTGCCGAAACCCACTTTCTGAATGTTGAGTCCTGGTGTCTCTTGTTGCAGGGCATGTTGTAGGTCGCTGTACCCTGCATCAACGAGTGCCTTTCCGCCCAATACCTGTGTGGTAATGGGCGAAAGTTTTACGGGGCGCTCTGTTCGTGAACCTGTTACAACGACATCGTTCAGGTGCAGCACGTCTTCGCGCATAACAATCTTTATGTTGTTTTCCTGTGGCGGCACACTTCCTTTTACGGGGACGAAGCCCGTTGCATGGACATTATAGTATAGTTCCTTTCCCTTTTCTATACTTAATATCACCTTGCCTTCAATGTCGGTAATGGTATTCTTAACATCCAACATCTCTTTGCTCGTGGCATATTGCACAGTAGCCCCTACCAAAGGTTGCTGCGTATCTTTCTCAAGTATGGTTATCCTTACCCTGCGCTGTGCCTGTGCGCTTATCGCCAAAAGCAGGCAAAGGAGTAAGAATAAGAATCCTTTCTTCTGCATCGTTTCTTTTTATTATTGAAAAAGGAAGTGAAAGCACTCACAGCCCCTCACTTCCTTTATTGTCATATTTGTAACGTATTACAATCCGTGTTCCTTCTTATAGGCTGCCAAGTCCTTCTCGTATTGGGCAAACTCGGCTTCGTAATTGTTGATACGGTTCTTGTCGATGGTCTGCAAGAAACACTCGGAACGTACGTTCATCATGTTGTAATCAACTATGAATGTAATCTGGTTTGTTTTCACATTCAGATAGCCTTCTACACCTGCGCCACTTCCTTGCTGTACTCCGGAATCATCTTTAGGATTTCCCGTAACGCTACCGTCCTTACCCTTAAACTTTATCCAGCCATCCCCTTTATATTCGTCTTTTTCCCAAGAGTTGAGTTGCATAAACTTACATTTGCATGAGAAATACACAATCAATGGCATCTTGCCTACGGTAAAGCCATCGAGCGTCAGACGAAGACTGTCCTTCTCCCAATTGAAATTAAATTTAGTAGGACATCCTTGGGGCAGGAGGGTCTTATCGACCGTGTTCATTGTCGCTTTTGTGGAAAGGACAATATCTCCTGACAAAATATCCTTTGCCTCTTTTAGGTATTCCTGAGCGGGGGCTTTTTGTTCCAAATTGTCATCACTGTTACAGGAAGATAAACCCAATGAGAACACTGCCAAGAGGCAAAGGATACATTTTACTGTTATGAATCGCATGTCGCCTTGTTATGGTTATAGCGTACCGTTAAAAGTAACAGAAGCAGGGAAGACAGGAACGAAATTTCCAACCTGCGTATGTGTCAAGAACGAAGTGGAGTTCATTATTTACAAGAGAGCCTGTAAAACTGGATAATTTAATATTAATGGGTAATCCACCATTCAACAACATCAATTTACCGGCATAACCGCCTATGGGGGTCGTTGCTGTAAGAACTCCGTTGTTGACAGAAACTTTAAGTTCTACTTTGATTTTTCCCGGCATCTTGCCAATAGGTCCCACTGTACCTGTCAAATCATACAGGTTACCACCAGCGCTTGTCAATGTAAAGCTCTGACTTGTAGCATCATTGTATAATTTCCCATTCATAGTAATGTTACTCAACGTACCATTGTAAGTACCTGTCTGCGCATTAGAATTTACTGCAAATCCTAAAATGCTGATTACCGTCAATATGGTAGAAATTAAAAAAATGTCTCATCTTTTTTAGTGTTTTGTTAATTATTAATTAGTGATGACCATTCAACTCCATCTCCTATGTAGCCACCACCACCGATCAAGACCTTGAGATACTTCTTGATAAAGTCTTTTGTTTCCTGTCTGTCAAACACGTCTTGCGTACACGCAAAAGAGGTTTTTTTATCGTAGGTATGAAATTCCGTCAATTCCGGATAGGTAACACGACAATTCGCAGATAAACCACCAAGTTCCAAATTGGATATCATCTTAAATTTGGACAAATCTACCTGTTCTAAACTCTTCATATTCGCAAATGTTATCATATAAGATCGCAATCCGCTTTTTTTTCCGGTAAAGCTATCTTTTTTTCAAATCCGGGCATTCTACAAAAACAAGTGAGGAACCACCGGGACCATCCTGTTCCTGCTCAATCGCTCTCTGACCAAACAGGGTACTATGGCTTAAATCTATTTCGCTAATACCGCTAACCTTTACCCATAGGAGACCTGTCATGTTTGTAGCATCCTCAAGATTGATGCCTTCAGAGGCATCCACGTCTGTCAATGACAAGGTCATGAGACCGCTACAGGGTCTCAGGTATGGGAGTTTCGCTTTGTTTGTCAGGTTTACAGTAAGAAGTTTGCCGTCCCAATAAGGATTGTTCACAATATATTGTACCCTTCCAGTGTTTTCAGCAGTGGCTACTCCATACCACTTATTAAATACACAGGCATTCGACCTATCTTTGTTGCTTAACCGCTTGCTGATGTCAATATGAATACCGTCTTCATCAAAGATGCTGGAAAAGTATTTTTTTGAAATTAGCCCTTATATTCTCATCAGGTATCTCGCGAATGGTATTGTATTTCTGCAAGTCGCCTTTTGCTGTTTCCATCTTCACGTCTATACTTCCAGACTCAATCTCTGCCTTCTTCTCTCGATAGAAACGCACAAGGTCTTTGATGTTGAACTTTGCTGTCTGTGGCAAGTACAATTTTGTGATTTTGTGCAACTGTGTTACGGTTTCATCACCATTCTCTTCCGTCTTTACATTCACCAGTCCTTCAAAGTCATAAATGTCGTTGCCCGTCAAATCTACACCGGTAATTTGTGCTGGCAGCTGAGCGAAGTCGAAAACAGGTCCATACCCGTTATTGGAGAGTTTTACATCTTTTAGGTTTGGAAGAATATCAAGACCGCTGAGATCCTTCAGGTTTGTACCGCTAAGGTCAAGCGATGTGGTATTGTTGGCCAAATCGTTGAGTTCCAACTTACCGTCTTTGTCGAACTGATAACCTTTCGATTTCAACACAGTCATCAATTCTGTATTTTTAAGGGAGTTTGTGCTGTAATGAACTGTATTATCATCACTGCTACATGAGGCAAGTCCCATCACAAGGAATACCAATACTGGTAATGTTAAATTCTTTACTATTTTCATTTTCGATAATAAATTAATTGTTTTGAGTTGCAAAGGTAGGAGCCTTGTTTGGATTTCACAATACCTATTTCTTATGATTTTATTTTTATTTTTGCAATCCTTATTTATTAGGATTTTGCTGTTTGTGAGAATTTTTATCTGTTTTACTTTTGGTAAGGCTAAAACGGTATCGCAGCGATACGAGGGCATAACTATGTATCTGCGGTCGGAAACTCTCGTGATACCCGTAACCTGAAACGGAACGGTTGAGGTCCCTTCGCCTATTCAGAATGTCGTTCCATTTGAATGAGAGCGTGGCTTGTTTCTTCCTGAGAAAACGCCACGATGCTCCCACGTTCAATAGCCACTGGTCATCATCTGTGGTTGAATAGGTTCCTCGGCGCAGATGACAATTTGCATCGCCCCATATTTCAATGTCGTGGGGAAGTTCTACTGTGCCGCTGATGCCACAGTCGTAGTCAATGGTATTTACATGGGTGTTTGTCAGTAAGTTGTTGGAACGGTAGAGTTGCCAACTGGCGTGTAGGTCAATATTCCCCCATTTCGGCTGGTAGTTCAATCGTAGGCTAACCTCATTACCCGTTGTATGTGTCTTGCTCTTCAAAGCATTACCGTACGTTTGTTCGTGAAAGAGATAGACGTGGTTTTTAAAAGAAGTTCTCATAGTACCAGAGAGCATCAGACGCTTCACTTGTTTCTGCCATTGCAGCATCCCGTCCACAGAATAATTTCCGTTGATATTGACAGTTCTGTATGTCCGTGCGCCAGTATTTGAGTCATACGTTACTTCCTCTGCAAAATCATTGAACGAGTTGTGGTAATTGCCCATAAAGGTAATACCATATTTTCTCTCATTTAATCTGATGGACAGTTGTTGTTGATAGGCTGGCTTCAACTGCGGATTGCCTATCTTCACGGACAGCGGGTTGCTCTTGTCATCAAGTGTCAGCAAAGCCTGTATGGAAGGCTGTTGTGTGTTTCCGTTATAACGCAGTTCAACTTCTATTTTTCCGTTGTTCCACTTTGCGCCGAACTTGGGCTTGTATTCCGTAGCCTTGACTGTATAGTCCACTGTTTCCGAATTGTGTTGCCGGCAGATATTCCTGCGTTGCCATTCTACATCAATGCCACTGTTTATCTTCCATTGCTTACCCTTATAATCCATTCTCAGGGTGAGTTCCTGCCCACATATAGATAGTGTGTTCTCATAACTTAGGCTATCTATGTATGGTCTATTCGGTATAGTATAGTCGTAAGTGTTGCTTGTGTTTCTATCCTCTTCGTGATGCAGTCCGTACCCTGTCTGCAATTTCAACTGTTTGCCAAAGGATGGGTATATTGCAATGATATTCTGCTTTCGTTGCGCAGGGTGGGCAGTTGTTGGCAAAGATTGCGCAACAGTAGTGAATCTCCGCCCACAGCGTTGCGCAGGTGGTGGAATTTCGTCAGTGAAAGGCTGGTATTATTAGTTTCATTCGAGTTACCGCCAAGTGTCGCCTTCACGGTAAATGATGCCCCAGCCTTGCCAATCCGCCGTGTGAGGTCGGCAGATACATGGTAATTCTTTCCATTGCTTTTTTTGTGTTATTTCGCAGCGTTCCCGAGGTCAGCGTGTCCGCAGCCGTATTGCGCTCATATAGGTATGTTGTGTTGTCAGTCAGGTTGTCTGACCGTCCGAAGTTTCCATTTGCACTTATATTCAGCAAAGTCTTTTTTTGTCTATGTTATACTGCAGATTTATGTTTGCGGCATTACTGTGATTCTTGCTCAAGGAAAGCAGCATTGATTCCCGATATTTTGTTCCCGATGAAAGATATTGCTCATCATAGTCATGATTCTCGCTTCCATTGTGGAAGGCATTGAGTGAGAGGCTTGCATTGAGCGTAATTTTTCTTACCAAATTTCTTCACGATATTGCCCGACAATATGTTTTTGGAAATTGTTTCCCCAATGTTCATATTACTAAGATTGTCAGAGCGCAAAGTCAGCGAGGTGTTTTTCGCCATCGGCATTGAATAGATTGCCCTGTACCTCATCCCTGCGTCTGTCGCGATTGCCGTGTTCAGCCGTTAGTGTTCCTGTCAGGCTGCCATTGTAGGTAGATTTGGTCTTGATGTCCAGCACATAATTGTCGGCACCATCATCTACTCCCGTCATTTTCTCCAATGCGCTGAGCATGTCATACAGTTTCAGTAGTTCCACTGCATCGGTTGGCATATTCTCCAACGCTGCGATAATGTCGTTGCCCATAAAGGTCTCGCCATTGATGTTTACGCCGTTCAATGGCTTTCCTTTGAATGATAGTTGCCTGTTCGCCTTGTCGTATTCCATGCCCGGAATATTCCTGATTAAGTCTTCCAAGTTAGCACCTTTCCTTACTCGAAGGCAATCAGTATTGATAAACGTGGTGTCTTTTCTTATGGAAAACAATTTCCGCTGTCCAATAACTTGAACTTCATCGAGTTCTATCGTTTTATGTAATGAAGAAACATGTTTTTCGAGTAGGGTATATAGTATCACCCACAACTAAATTCAAAAATAGTAGCATTAGCAGTGGGAAACAGCAGAAGTAGAATGATGAAGATTAAAAGAATTCTTTTGATTATCATTTTGCAAAATTACCATTGTTCATAGATATATGCAATACCTTAAAATGGCGATTTTATAGAATTAGAAATGTCTAAGGTTGATTTTCATTGAAAAAACAACGTAAATACTTTGCTTATATGAATTATATCGCTATCTTTGCAACATCAAACAGAGAGTTCTTTGAGACTTTGCAGAATAAAGAAAGGGAAAGAAACTCGCTCGTTTCTTAGTCGTTCACCTTATCAGATTATATATTCTGCTTTTTATTAGTAATCAGTCGATTACATTCACCCCCATTACTTTTATGCGGAGATTTGCGATTTTCGTACTGCCAAGGACATCGGTATTGACCGTCCGGAGAAGAACGAGATACTGCATAACATACCGCCTACACCCGAGCAGGAAGTTTTTATCGGCAAGCTGATGGAGTTTGCCAAGAGTGGCGATGCCACGCTTTTGGGACGAGCACCTCTGAGTGAGAGCGAGGAAAAGGCAAAGATGCTGATTGCAACCGACTACGCGAGGAAGATGAGCTTAGATTTACGCATGATTGATGAAAATGCTTACTCAGATCATATAGACAACAAGGCAAGTCACTGTGCCAAGATGCTCAATGACTATTACCAAAAGTTCGACGCACAGAAAGGTACGCAGTTCGTTTTCTCTGATTTAGGTACTTATAAGCCCGGTGGAGATTTCAATGTCTATTCGGAAATCAAGCGTAAGCTGGTAGAAGACTATCATATCCCGTCCTACGAGATACGCTTCATTCAGGAGTGTAAGAACGAGAAAGCCAAGAAGGCGATGGTAGATGCCATGAACCGTGGTGATATTCGCATTATTTTCGGTTCTACCTCTATGTTGGGAACTGGTGTGAATGCACAGCAGCGTGCCGTAGCCATCCATCATTTGGACACTCCTTGGCGACCTTCTGACTTGGAGCAGCGTAACGGACGAGCCGTGCGCAAGGGAAACCTTATCGCCAAGGAATTTGCGAACAACAAGGTCGATGTGATTATCTATGCTGTGGAACGTTCCTTGGATAGCTACAAGTTTAACCTGCTGCATAACAAGCAGCTCTTCATTAATCAGTTAAAGACAAACACGCTGGGTAGTCGTACCATTGATGAGGGTTCGATGGATGAGGACAGCGGCATGAACTTTTCTGAGTATGTAGCAGTACTTTCGGGCAACACCGACCTTTTGGAAAAAGCAAGACTTGACAAGAAAATCACCACCTTGGAATCAGAGCGCAAGAACTTTCTCCGTGAGCGTGATACAGCAAACGGCAAGTTGGCAGAGATTGAGAGTTCTGTATCCTTCCATACAGACAAAATAAAGGAGGCACAGTCAGACCTGGCTCTATTTGAGCAGCGTGTTGAACGTGATACGGAAGGATTTCCCGTCAATAAACTGACTATCAAAGGTGTGGAAGACAGCACTGATATCAAGATCATTGCTGCACGTCTGCAGGAAATAGACGAAAAAGCACGCACCAAAGGAGAGTACAACAAAATTGGCGAAATCTATGGTTTCTCCATTATGGTCAAGACAGAGAGTACTTCCAAAGACTTATTCGACTGTTCAGTGAATCGCTTCTTTGTGAAAGGGCAGGAGTCTATCTACTACACTTACAATAATGGAAAGTTGGCAACTGACCCGAAACTTGCGTGTCAGAACTTCGTTAATGCCTTGGAGCGTATTCCAAAGGTGATAGAATCGCATGAGAAGGAAATGGCAAAGGTTGTGGCCAATAAAGAAGTTTACACCAACATTGCCAACAGTTCTTGGAAAAAAGAGGACGAGCTTCGCTCACTTAAAAGTGAAGCTGCTGAATTGGACAGAAAGATTGCGCTTACCCTTGCTCCACCAGAGGGGGAAAAAGAGGAAAAAGAGGAAACAGAAGAAATGAAGCAAGGAGAGGGTTTATCCGACCATTATTATTCTGGAGGAGTAAAGAACGAAAGCTATCTTGTCCAAGACAGAGAAGATAATAGCCGTTTACAGAGTTTTAGACCCAAATGGAGGCACTAAACACATGCCGAGGGGCTAAATAAAAGTCAGACATCCGTATTGAATGCCTGACTTTTATCATTATACCTGCAAATAACCTTTTAGCTTATCTATTCCTTCTTTGTGCTTATCGGGAGTCTGTTTCTTAAGTTTACCTATATTCAGTAATTTCCATTGTACAGATGGATATTGGCTTAAATCACCTGCGCAACATTTCTCCCACTGTGGTGTTCCCTCCTCAAAGGAAACGAGGAATTCCTTGTCTGTATTTGTAAGGCAGTCATTTACCTTTTTAATAATGGATTTACGAGCCTGCTCATAGTCTGTATATGTAAATGGAATATCTGACATTCCCTTGAATTGGTTTTCAAGTGCCTCCTCTTGGTTTATGCTATTAGGAGACAGAGATTCTACGATAGGCTTGTCGCTTCCCAATAAACATAAGATAAGCCCGTCTTTTACATCTTCAAGTGTTTGGTCTTTCATGTATTTGCAGTCAAACATGTCACGTGGGTGCTGGCGGCTGAGGGCAGCTGTAATCTTCCCCCCATAAAGTTGAGAATAAGGAACTATACGTGCCTTACAGCTGGCTTGAAACTCTTCCTTCGCTTTCGGACAGAGTTCCATAATTTCAACCTCTCCAAGTATGCCCCGTTTTGTACCATTTACCTCTATTTTCACCGTAGCGCCATCATGTGTGCACAGCAATTTCCATACTTCGGATTTATGTTCCACATGTATTCCGGGAATGGCACGTTCTATACTTGTTTTCAGTTTTCCGAGATGTTGATTTATCTTTTCCAAACTCGCCGTGCGTGGCTCTATCGGAATATAGGTAAGGTCAATATCAACCGAGTAACGCGGCATATTCTGGTGGAACAGGTTAATAGCCGTACCTCCATGAACAGCAAAGTCCGTTATCTTGTAAACCAAAGGCATAATGCGTAGTAACAATGCCACCTGTTTTTTATATTGTTGATCATTCATAATCGTTTAATTCTTTTGGTACAATCATCTTATATTTGCTGATATATATACCAGATTTGACGAGTTGAAGTTTATGTGTCCCCAAATCTATTTTTTTGTAAGGTCTAAATCTTCATACCAATAATGCCCCGCTTTCTCAGCCATATATAGAAACAGCCTCTTCATTTTTGTAATGTTTTGTGGATTCCAATAACGATTGGACGACATTCGGACGCAGAGTAGTCAACTGTTCCATTATATAAAAATAAATCCATATAGTTATATTGGCGTGGTGTTAACAGCAGACATTCCATAAAAGGCCTGCTCAGGGGAGGATATAAGCAGCCTCCAGTCCAAGTATGTTAAAGTTGTTATCTGTGCACTGATAAACACCTCTGTTTTGAAAAACTTAAATTCACGGTCGAAAATGTCATGCTTCATCCATTGTGGCATTTTATCACTTGCCGTTGATACCATTAACAGGGGTTTGCCCATAGGAACATAATGGTTAAAGCCCCAAAGCTCCAAAGCAGAATGCGCTGCAACACGAAAACTCTTTCCTACTTGTTCGTTAAAGGACTGCAAAGCACCAAAAGCGGACAGTGTGTCGCCTGTGCGGTACATGACTCCCTTACATAGAGAGGATAACCAACCGGAAGAACGATATCTGCTCAACAACTGCTCGGAATAGCCATGCTCTACAAGCCATGTCGCAAACAGCAATCCGTTCTTTTTGCCCGGATTGAAGCATTTGGTTTATTTTTTTTCCTTTTAGTACACTCATAGTTTACTTGCTGTAATTAAAACCAACCGCAAAGGTACAAAAGACTTTACTAATTACAGTCGATTGGTTGAATTATTTTCCCGAAAGTAAACTAATAGTTGACTTGCAGGATAATATTTCAACCATAGTGAGGAAAAAAAGAGGATGAAATAAAAACATGAACATTTCCAACATACTTGTATAGAACTAACTTCTACCAACCTTCTCGCTTCCGTACCATTTCATCTATCTCTTCTCGAAGGAAAAAGTAACCTGCCATTGGCTTTGAGATAGGGAATTTTTTTCCTGCCCACACCCAATTATAGATGGTCTTTTTGTTCTACTTTGAGTATCTTGGATACATCTATGATATCCAGATATTCCGGTTTCAGGGGTGGATGGACAGTTGTATCAACAGATTGCTCTTGCAGAATCAGCAGGCGGTCGAGTTTGTCCTCGACGCTTATTAGCTTGTCAAACAGGCGTTTTTGCCAAGTGTCTTCGGTTTCATAATCTATGTACGGCATAGTTCTCCTTTTTGATAGTTACCATTGGTATCTTGTGCCAAGATACGTTGTTCTTTCATATAGGCGATGTATTTCTTTGCAGTTCTGTCCTTGATTTCCATTTCGCGCATCAGAACCTCACAAAGTTCTTGGTAAGTGAGCTTGAAAGAATTTCGGAAGGCTTCTTTGACAACGGCAATGAGTTCATCAGTCTTGCGCTTTTCCTTGTCCTCTTTAGATTTCTCGCCACGATAGACGTGCATGTCCTCAGCCTTATCCCAGCCGAAAAGCATCATCGGTACGTCCAACGGACTTCCGTCACGGACTTTCAATGCTTTTACCACTGAGTATTCGGGATTATCGTCTTTCTCTATGGAAAGAATTCCCGCTGCTTTGCGCTGCAATTCTGAGCCGATATGCCCACGGAGTTTAATACCATTCGGTACGAAGTGTAGCACGCAAATGATACAGGTATTATAAATCCCTGCCAAGCGATAAAGCTCGTCCACAATGGCAATACTTTCCGTTTCATCGTTGGCAGAACGTATCAAGTCGGCTATTCCGTCAATCACCACAAGATGGATACCTCCATGCCTGTGATGAAACAAATCCATACTCTCACGGATAAGTTTCAGCCTGTCCTTACGGGACATAGAGGCAAGGTACAGGGAATGGCAAAACTCCGGTACTGCCGTCAAAGAAGCCCTACGCAGTGTCTTACCCAAGTTCTTGTGCAACTGTGCCTCGGACTGTTCAGTGTCATAGTGTAGGGACCGCTAAGCCTTTGGGATTGGCGGTAATCTCCAATCCCAAGGTCTTTTCTATCGGCAATCGTTTTTCTCCCAACGCTCCGGCAAGGATGGCACCCACATAGTTGCTCTTGCCCGTACCCTCACCTCCGGTAATGCAGAACAGGTTATCCTGTGTGCCGAGTGGCACACCGTTTACTGCTACTACTGATTTGGAAATGTCCGGTGGATTCTCATAATCAATCTCACAGGAACGTAACATCATCATGGTTTGGCTATATAGATCTGAGAACATCTTGGCAAGCAGCTCTTTCAGTTCCTTTGCCCCGTTGCCTAAGGCAAAGAAATCAGAAATGTCTTTTTCAGACTTCGTACCACTTAGCGGAAGTGAAAGGTTCAAGACCTTGTATTCCACCAGATGTTCAGACTGTTTATGTGCCTCCCGTACACCTGTTTCATCCGCATCATATAAGAGTATTATATGCCTAAAAACGAAGCTGAAGGCTCTCAATGATACTTGTCGGTATCTGTGCGGTTTCACTGTTGAAACAAATTGCATTGAAGCCGTGTGCATACAATGAGAGTACATCTTTTTCTCCACCTGTAATGAAAAGCATATCTCCTTTGGCAGGGATCTGCTCCATTCCAAAGCAATAAGTGGCAGGTATCCGTCCACCATAAAGAAAGCGGATTTTTGGACTGTGAGGTCGGTATATCTTTACATAGCCATTTCCGATATAGGCAAATATAGGTTCCGTAGGTGCTCCATAAAGTTCAAATTTCCTGCCTTCAGCAGATACACTTTCATAGCGCTTAAGACTCCGTACACGAAAGCGTCGGAGTGTATCCTCATGGATGCCGTAATGTGCCCAATAGTTCAGTAGACCATCGTCAAATGGCTGTATCTCAAAACTATATGGACGTTCTTCCGTACACTTGTTCATATCAGCCTTAGGAGCGGGAACAATAGTTTCTTTATATGCTGACGTGATATGGCTGCTATGCTTTTCACCATCACATAAAGAATACAATCCAAGTTCTTGTACTATCGTTTCCAATACTTCGGGAAAACTTGTTTTCAGGTTCAAATTACGGAGGGTTGCCACAAACCAGAAGCAATCCCCAGAATAGGTGGTATCTCCATGATCATAGAATTTGTAAGAAGAAGTTTTCCTGTCGTAGTAGATATGGCAGGAAGCCCGCCTATCGTCATAGAAAGGGCTTCGGAAGTTGCGATGAAGGTTTACCTCAAAGCCAAGGAAATGTGAAAACACATTCAAACCTCCTTGTGTAAGTAAAAGAATCTGTTCCTTTTCTATCATAATTGTCGGTTTTTAGGGTTAATACATGAACTCATGATGAGATTGTCCTTGAAACGGTTGAGCCGACCAAGAATCTCGTCGTTTCTCATACCTGATACGCGGAGCCGGTTACATTTCGTGGCTATCACGATAGACTTGAAGAAGTAGCGTACATCGCCACCCTCCGTGTAGCGATACCGTACCAACTGCTTCTTGCGCCAGCGGTAAAGGGTGGACTCTGAAACATTCAGAGTCCCGATAAGGTCTTTCGTGGTCATCTCCAGCTCGTCGTCAATGTCTTGAATAAGACGGGAGGTGCGCTCAACATACTGCTCAATACGATTGAGCTTGTCTATCAGTTCCTGATAGGCTTGGCTTTCTACTGCGATTATTTCCATCTTTTCAACTTGGTGCTTTTAATTGTTATATCCATCCCAGAATTCGCAAGGTATTGCATAAGAGAGTTGTAGGCTTCTTTTGTATACACCTCAACGTGTACTTCTGCAATAGGTATGGGAAGATCTTGTCCATTGCTTGCGAGATATGCAAACATCTCGTAAACATTTATCTCCAAAACAGTCGCATAGTTTACTATTTGGAGAAAATCCATTGTAATCTGACCAGACTCCCATCGGGATATTGTGCTTTCATCAACTCCCAACCTCTCAGCTAGATACGCCTGTTTTTAGATGTTTGTTCAATCTCTCATTTCGAAGAAATTCCAGTAACTCTTTCATAAACATAAAGTTATAGAAACATCTTGGCACGAGCAACCCGTCACACGCAAGTTTATGTACCCTCTGCAAGTCGTCATGCACCAGATGCATTTTTTTGTTTGGTGGCGGATGCAAAGGGTTTCTATATCACTCATAAGATAAATATAGTAAACTTATATAGAAATAAATAATAACATAATTCACCTTTTTATTAGTGATAAAGCTATAAAAAGGTCAACCGATATCAGACAATCATACACAAGTCCTCCAGTGCAAGGTGCAAGACCCTTTATATATAAGGGCTTGCACCTTGCACTGGAATGTGTAGCAGTAAAATCTCTAAATATTTATGGTACAAAGATTTGGAGGTCAGTACAATTTTATATACCTTTGTACCCAAGAAAAGAGAGCGGTTGAGCTTTCAATAGGTAGTCAGAATGGTAGTCATTAAGCAGTCAGAATACTGCTACAAAAATGCTACACTGATGATTTGTCAAAACATATAGAAAGTTTATATACAACGAGATACGAGAGTTTGGTTCACAAACCTCTCTCTCCGCAAACAAGGGTGTAAATCAACGAATTACGTGATTTACACCCTTTATTACACCCGAAAAGTTTCTCGGTATTCTTGTATGATTTATTGCGGCACGATGTCAGGGATTCTATTCTTACGTATCATTCAGAGCTACTAGAATAAGACTGTCATCAATTACTACGGCTCAGTAGGAAAAAGATGGGGAATTTTCTTTATTTGATATCTTTTTCTTTCCTTTGCATTATGGAAGATACTTATCTATATCATTTAGCATCGTTGGTTCTCCCTAAGAATGTATTGGAATACTTCTCTGTAGTTAAAATAGAACCTAGTCCTTCATTATTGCGTATCCATCTTGATGAGAAGATGGAGAAAGAACTTTCCGATGACCTTCATTTTGAGTCTAAAGGCTTTATGGACGCCGTTGAGGTTACCGACTTCCCTATTCGTGACCATAAAGTTATTCTTGTTCTTCGCCGTCGTCGTTGGTTAGATACGCGTACAGGCAAGAGTTTCTCTCTTCCTTTACAGATTGATATTACAGCCTCCGGCACTCGTTATTCCAAAGAGTTCGGAGCTTTTTTAAAAGAAACGTATGGAGACATCCCCAGTGACCTGCCGTACGCTTGAGGAATTTTATCATATCGATGGACATCAGTTTGAGAAACAATATAAGGAGGTGCTTAGCGGCTATAGGGATTGGAATCAGCTAGATCACGCTGAGGACTGGCTTCTGTTTCCTGATAATATTGGTTCACATCTTGCCATAGATGAGACCGCTCTCTCCAATGGAGAACTTTATACGATAGTAACTAATAGGGATAGACATGGCAAGAAGGGCTGCCTTGTAGCAGTGGTTGCTGGAACAAAGTCTGAGAAGATATGTGAGGCCCTCGATAGGATAGATGAACAAAAAGCGTGAAAAGGTCGAGGAGGTAACACTAGACTTGTCAGACAGTATGCGTAAGATAGTACGCCATAGCTTCCCTAAAGCCAAACGAGTCATTGATAGGTTTCATGTTCAAAAGCTTGCCTGTGATGCTGTACAGCAGATGAGGATAGACTATCGTTGGAGAGCCATACAGGAGGCAAATGATGAAATGCAGGAAGCCAAACTTATAGGAAAGAAGTATCAACCTCGCACCTTTGAGAATGGAGATACGAAGAAGGAACTGCTAGCTAGGAGTAGATATCTTCTGTTCAAGTCTTCCGAGAAATGGACAGATTCACAGAAACAGAGAGCTAAGATTCTCTTCGAACTTTATCCTAAGCTTCAGACGGCCTATGGTCTGTGTCATTCCTTAAGAATGATTTTTGCCAAGAATACCATCAAAAATGCAGCAAGGTTATCAATGGCTAAATGGTACAATAAGGTGGAAGAGGCAGGCTTTGATTCTTTCAATGTTATTGCAGCTACATTCTATGAGCATTATGATGATATCCTTAATTTCTACAACAATAGAGCATCAAATGCAGCAGCAGAATCTTTCAACTCAAAAATAAAATTATTCAGAACCAATCTGAGAGGAGTCAGAGACAAAAGTTTCTTTTTGTTTAGAATCAAAAAACTATATGCATAATCCCCACCTTTTTCCTACTGAGCCTCTCTGGCTCATCAGCATACTTTACATTGAAAGCATAGAAAGAGCCGTCGTCGCAAATGACACTCATATTGGTTTCCGTCTCAAAGTCCTTCACTGAAGCCTTTACACGCAGTACATTCTCGGCATCCTCTGCCTTCCCTGCGATGATGTTCTGCGAACCCAAGTCTACATATCGGATGGCAGAAGGGAAGATAAGATGCACGGTCTTGTCAAAGGTAACGTCAAGACCATAAGGCAGTACGACACGCCCCGTTGGTATAGCACGGCTCATACCTTGAAAAAGCTCTCCCGAAGTAAGCGGACGGCTTGGTGTCAGACCATCATTGTTTTCCTGTGCTGTGGCTGTTGCTCCCACCATGGCAAGCATAGCCATTGATAAAATAATTTTCTTCATTGTTCCTTTTGATTTGATGTTATTTTTTACTTATCATTTTTGATTGTTTTATTTGGACTGAACCAAGAAAAGGCGGTAGCCACCCTTGAGCGTTACCTTGATGGTGCGAAGTTTCTTCTGAAGCAGCTGACTTGCACCCTGCATCACCCCTCGGGCAGCCTCGGAGATAATCTGGTCCTTGGCAGAGGAAGCGAAGGTAAAGGATGTTCCCATTGAACCACCGATGTTCGCCCCGACTTCCTTAAGCGCATTGATGTCCTCCGAGCCTGGTATATACACACCCTCCTGTCCGTCCATGTCGTATGCCGAGAGCTTGACGGCTATGATATGCCCGCCCACCTCAATGCTTTTGATAAGCAGGTGCATACGATTACCTTCTATCTTAGCGACGGCTATGAGTCGGCTCTGTCGTGGAATGTGCAGCCCCTGTACCTTAGCAGTTTCCAGCAGACGAAGGACCACATTGTCGCCCTCCTTGAGAACAGTAGTCCTGTCCACTACAACTTTCAGTGTATTGCGCAACAAAGAAGGAGAACTGCTGGTAAGCGAATGGAAACCCAAGTTGCGAGCCTTCTTGCCGTATTCCTCCATAAAGTACACATCGCTCATAGGCTGATCAAGTGAAGAAACTATCTGCCTACGCTCTGGCAGAACTTCCATTGCAGGCTTCTCATTCTGCATGGTCTTGCCTTTAGCGGCTTCAGAGCCACCTGCTGCCCCTTCCGACTTCTCCTTTCCTGCCGTCAGACCATTATTGAAGGTAGGTGGAGTTGATGCTTTAGGGAGATACTTCGCTGCCATCTGATAGCTCTTTTTCCATCAAGGCAAGCTGTCGTTTTTTTCTTCATTGTCCTCCCTGCTGTCTTTGGCTAAGAGTTCCTTCTTAAGAGTTCTTTCGTTAAAAGCATAGGTTGGAAACAGAATAAAATCTTATATCCTTATACGATATGATTATCCGAAGTTAGGCGGTCTCACAAAAAAGAGTAAAGCACAAAATAAAGATGCAGAAAAGACAAGTTAACACCACGTCTTTCATCTTCTACAAACAACTTATCCCCATACCAATCAACGTTTATAAACTCTTTTTTTATGCAGTTCTAAGCTAACACATGCTCTTTTTGGTTTCATAAAGACGCCTGTTCATCGAGCAATAGATGCTCTTTTGAAGTCTAAATAACGCTCTTTTGAAATCCAAACAAGCACCTTTTCTTACAAGACTTTATAACTAATTGATTTACCATTGTTTGCAAACTCGCTCTTTACTCAAATTTTGCCTTTATTGATAGATGTTTTATCCGAAATAATGTCATTCTTAATCCATTGTTTGCCATCAAAGTTTTTCTGTGTTAGAGGGCGATAATAAAGTAGGTAGTTGACAGTCTTATCTATGCTTTTTTTAATAAATCTTCGGTTCTTCAGTTAAAGCTATACGAAAAAGTATCCACGCATTTAACGAAAGAACCTTTTTACTATTTGTAATGATATACTGGAGAAATATGTTCTATTAAGTTATTATGAAAAAGGTTAGCATATAATAATAAAAAGGTTGTCTCTTTTGTTTGAAATATAAAAATTATAAATGTAACTTTGCGCAGTTATAAGCAAAAGGAAAAAAATGAAGTAATATCTTTTTTTAGATATAAATAAACTCATAATCATCATGGAAGTAAATATAAAACAGGCTTTGAAAGTTTTTCTTTTTCTAAATCATCATTTGAGATGATTTATTTTTGAGGCATTTGCCAATGCTCTTGATGCGGGTGCAACTGATTTTTTTATATTGATATAAAAACAAGGGAATGAGCTAAATGAGTTATCCCTAGTTCTAACAGATAATGGTATAGGTTTTCACAGATGAACGTTTTCGAAAATTTGGAAAGCTTTTTGATGTTGAAGAAGAGCCAAGTCATAAGGGATTAGGACGCCTAGTCTATTTGTGCTATTTTGGCAAGGTACATGTTGAGAGCTATTTTTAACAATTCTGTCAGAAGAGTTTTTTTGATTTTTGATGAATCCTTCAAGGGAACAAGTCAAACTATACATACGGGTAATGAAGACAATGGTACGGTATTGACTATGACGGAGTTCTTAGGAACAAAACTTGGAAGAAATGATTATATAAAAGCCATCTTATATAAAGAATGCACTATTGGAAAATTTCTATATGAAGTTCTATAAAAGCAAAGTTGGCAGGTAAACAACTCAATATCTTTATTCGCTTATTTGTTGATGGGCAAATCGTTTCAGAAGAAACAATTACCACTGATAGTATGCCTTCTTTCTCTGTTAAGGAATTAACTACACAAATAGATTTTTTTTAATAGTATAGACCTTTATTACTATGTCAGAGAAGTAGAAATAAAAGAGACAAAGGTTATAACAGCATTAGCTATTGATGACCGTAGTCATAGAGTAGAAATAATTGCAGATGAAAATCTACCTAAAGGTTATGAAATGATATTTTTGCTCATTTCTGAATCATTTCAAGGAAATATAGATGGAACTCGTCAGAATCTTACCATCTCAGACAATGAATTGACTATAATAAAGACTATTTTTTTAGGAATGGAATATCAGAAGTCATAAAAGAGCAGTTCCCTCAAATAAATAAGAATAATGAGAAAAGAGTTACATATTTAAAACAAACCTTTCCACATCTTTGCGGTTATTTTGATAATAATGACATAGGATATTCTTCGCAAACTGATATTCTGAAAAAAGCTCAAGATAAGTTCTTCAGAGATCAGAAAGAAATTCTTGGTGCCAAGGAGTTAAATGACGAACAATTTAACAAATCATTAGACCTTTCTGCACGTGCTTTAACTGAATATATTTTATTCAGACAGAATGTAATCAAAAGAATGAAAAGGATTAGATAAAAAAATAATAAAGAAGAAGAACTGCATAATCTTATAGCACCTAAATACGCAGAATTTCATGGACAAGATGTTGTTACAGATATGTATAGAAATAACGCCTGGGTCCTTGATGATAAATTTATGAGTTATAGCACTGTGCTTAGCGAAGCTGAGATGTCAAGAGTAATAGATGTTCTTACTGAAGGAGAAGTTCGGAATAAAGATAATGACCGTCCAGATATAACGCTCTTCTTTTCGGGAAATCCAAACGAATCAGACAAGAAAGTAGATGTTGTTGTTGTTGAATTAAAACGTTTAGGCTTAAGTGCTGAACAAAAATTCTATTGTTGAATTTCAATTGGATACTCGAACGCGCAGACTAGCTGAATATTATGGTAATCGTATACAGAGAATGTGGTTTTATGGTGTTGTTGATTTCGATGATCAATATGAATTGCATCTAAGGGATGATTATTTCAAGCCTTTATTTTCAAATGGGAAAATATATTTTCGCTCAAAACAAGTGTCTTTAAATTTAACAAGTTCAGAAAGTGTTATTCAAAAATGCTTACATACTTGATTTTTTTCTGCTATGGTTGAAGACGCAAATTCGAGGAATTCGACATTCTTAAAGATTCTTCAACATAGTTTCGAAAACGAGAGCAGTAAGTAAGAATTGTTTATAGTTTTATATTGTAACTATTCAGCGATAATAAACGTTGAATATCAAGAACTTATAAACGTAACATTGTGGCAAAAAAAGGCTCGAAATGATATTCTTTATTAGAATTTGTTTATGTTTTTTTTGTAACTTATTGATAATCAATAATAGTTTATACACCTTATCGCTGAATAGTTACTTTATATTCTACACTTGTGACGGTAAAGAGTTCGGGCAGTTCCACACGGAAAGCCACCGTGATATCGGCATCCTTGCTCACCATATAGCCCTACTCAACGGAGAGCAGCGGGAACTTTGACTCCAAAGTTGTTATCTTGCTTTTATTTCTCATTTCTTCGCTATCTCTGGTTGAAGGTTACGGATAAGGTGGCAGACCGTACGGCGGTTCACAAGGTAGCGTGGGTGCATACGCACTGCTCCTTTTTTCATCAGCCCATATTGCCCATACTTTCTATTCATGGTGAACGTTTGCCATACCACAAGGCTGGCACCCACTACACCTATGACAAGACAGGTAATTTGGCTGATGCCACAGAGATAGAGAATGACCACGAGAATGAAGACAGCCAGCAAACCTCCTGCAAAGAGGAAGAGGTACTGCGCCTTCAAGCCCTTGAACTCTACCGTCCGACCTACACCCTTGTTGATTTCAAATGCAGCCATCGCATTACAGGAAGAAACTTCTCAGGATAGTGGCAGCCACAATGAGGAAGATACACACACCGAACCAAGAGGCTGCGGTCTTGCTCGTATCGGGGTCACCACTTGAGAACTTGTTGTACACTTTAATGCCTCCTATCAACCCCACTACTGCCCCTACGGCATAAATGAGCTTCGTGCCGGGATCGAAGTAGGAGGTTACCATTTTTGTAGCTTCATTGATACCGGCAATACCATTGCCTTGTGCGTATGCTCCTATGGTGGCAATCATCAGCAGGAGCATCATCAGTGTAATTTTTTTGTTCATTTGTATGTTATAATTTTAAGTGTGATAAAATTGCTTGTTCTTAAAAAGGAAGGGGAAAGAGAGGCACATTTTCATGTGGAAACCTTGTAGCTGTTAATGAGCCGTTTTCTTTTCCCGCTTCCATCGTTGATTGTTTACAGATAATATGAAAGAGGCTTGTCGTCGTCATTATCGGATGAAGTGTCAGAAGCGCTTGAATCTGCCGGGTATTGAGTTTTGAGAAAACAACATTGCTTGTTGCTCGCTTTGTTCTTCCGCTTTACGGATTTTCTCCAATAGCGAAGTTTGCTCACCCTGCATCTTGGCGATGTTCTCCTTGTACTTATCCAATGAGATCTGAGTCTTGAAGCTGCCGAATGGTCTCTTTGACTTCTTTCTCATCAGCCTCCTCACAGTTCTTTGCCCATTTTTTTGCAGGCGGACTAAGTCACGTGCGAGGACGGACTGCCCTGACATCTCGGTTTCGTCCGATGTGAGCTCAATGGGCAGAATTAATTCCTCACGGGCGACCTCATCCTCATCAACTCGCTCCATCTCGAAATCAACGTCCATCTCGTTGTCCTCTTCCTTCATGTCCTCTTTCTTTTCGGAGTTCTGAGGTGCAAAAATTATTACTATTCTGCTCTGAATTTTCAGATGAAGAAGCAGAGGGAACTTGTGGGATAATAGGGGAAATGGAACGGCTTTTGCCAATCAGTACAAACTCGGCTTGATCTTCTGTTCCTTCTCCTTTTTGTCCGTCTTTTTCCTTCATCGCTTCATTCTCCTTAGTCTGCTCATTGCCCTTTTTATTTTTCTTGATAAGGATGCCATACGGAGATACATACCGCATATAGAAGTACAGGATACCTAGCATTATCCAAATGATGATGAGTATCAGTATAAAACTGAAAAGTATTGTTTCCATCATAGTGTTATTGTTGTCTTGCGTCTTTGTTTTGCTGCCGCACTGTTGAGCAATTCCAAATGTTCACGCAGGTGTTCCCTAAGAATGTTGTCTATATATGCGGCTATGGAAACACGCTCCCCCAAGTCCTGCAACACGTTGCGCAGGTTCTGCAGCGTTTCCAGATTAATGGAGAAGGCTGTCCGCATTTGGGAGCGGACGGAATGAAAGTACAGGGAACGGTAGTCCTCTATGGAAAGGGAGGACACGCCGGGCTTTTCCATTCTCGACTTCCTTTCCCGTTTCTGTTCCGTGTTCCCCGTTTGCTCTCTTTCTATTCCATCTACCGGTTTTTCTTTTGCTGTTTTTCGTTTCTTTCGTCTCTTCTAAATTATTGTCTTCCTCCCTGATGTTGCAGGGGAGGACTCAGTATCCTCGGAAGGGTCGAAGGAGTTTGGTATCGTGACAGGTTTTACCACGACATTGTCCTCTGCCATTTTCTTCAGCTTGTTTTCCAGCTGTTGCTTTCTTTCCTCAATCGTTGCCATTTTCTGTTTTCGTTTTTAGTTTGAGACGTTGAATTATCTCATTGACGAGTTCGTCCAGCCCTGTACCCATTCGTAATCCCCTTGCAGGAGGCTGATAGGTAGAGCGGAACACTCCGCGCAGTCCGTATGTGGAAAGTTCGTGAGAGAAGCGGTGCGTGGCATATACATAGCCGGGCAGGAGCGTGAGTTCGTATTCGTCGATGAGCTTTGTATATTCATCGATGATGATGTTCCTTACTCTTCTGTCCACCTTGTTCCAGAACAGGATAATGTCCTTTATCCGGGAGTCGGACATCGAAACTCCAATCTCCGTGATAGTCTTGGCGTATGCCAGACATGAAACCAGCGACTGAATATCGGCTTCAATCGGAGAAAGGATATAGTCCATCTGAAGGGACAGTTCCATCAGTTCGGTTGTTCCAGCATGTCCCGGGAAATCAAATATAACCAACTGGTACTTCTCGTTGCTGATACCGTCGATTTTACTTCGTGCAGTCCTGACGGCTTCCTTGGGTGTAGACTTGTAAATTCTGTATGCTTTTTTGCCGAGGTGATGAAAGTACTCCTGCATGGATTTGGAAAGCTCTTCGCTCTCCTGAACGATACTTTTCTCACGTTCCCTCAGTTTGTAGAAAGAGTCTTGCGACAGGTCGCAGTCCATCACGAAGAGGTTGATGCCTTGCTCGTAGTACAATATGCTGCTTACGATTTCGGCAAGAGTACTTTTTCCCACTCCTCCCTTTTGGGAAGAGAAGCCCAGAAAAAGGGGGCGTTGTTCTTTGTTCTCCATAATGATAATTTCTTAGTTCATATTATTTGTCTATTTGATGTTTGGATATTCTCTCATTATTAAGAGTCATCAGCAGACAGTTTGCTCTGACTGCGTATGGTTCGGGCGATAGTCCAAAAGGACGATTTCAAGTTCTTACAATTTGTTGTATTGACAATAGTTTGTCATGACAATAAATTGTTATGAATATGTATTGTTCCTTCTTGTCATCTTTGGTGCAAGCCAACGGTAATATGATATATCTTTTGCTTGTGTTATCATACCATTGTTCGCTCGTTCTGATTGCAAAATAAATGATATTTCTGCTGATTTTATTACAGCGATGAAGTGCAGGGAAATACGAGGAAAAAGAGTGAATATCTCTGATAATGAGATATTTGAAAATCTGCCGTAACTTTGCAGGCGAGAATAATACATGGAGGTAACGTCCCGAAGCAGACACCCCAAAAGGGTGGATACTTCAATCGTATCAACTCTTGATATTGGCAAGGTGTGTCTTTGTCCGACAAACTCCGTTTTTGCCGACAAAGACCCTTGCCCCGAAGGGGAGAGAATTACTCCAAAGTCGTAATTAGATAAGGATAAAAACAATGAACGAAAAGATAGAACGATGGGACAGATGGGATACCCGTCTTCCCAAGCCCAAAGACCAGCAACGGGCGATTGATTTGTTCCATAAATCAGGTGCGGAAACCAAGTCGGATTTTGTGCGTGGTCGAATTCTTGGAGAGAGTTTTAAGGTCATCATGGTGGATAAATCCGCCGTGGAATATTACCGAAAACTCTCGGAATTGACGGCACAAATCCATAAGATTGGCGTGCTGTATAACCAAGCCGTGCGTGCCATCAACAGTTATCACAGCGTGAAGACTGCACAGATTATGCTTGAGAAGTTGGAGAAATTGTCGGCTCAAATCATTGCCTTGCAGGAGCAGGCAATCAATCTTACCATTGACTACCGCAAAAGATGATTGCCAAGATTTCAGCAACTGAGAACCTTGGAGGGGTACTCGGCTATAACTTCAAAAAGGTGGAGAAAGGGGAAGCAAGCATTCTCCTTGCCGCTGAATTGTATCAGGACAAAGAGGGAACTTATACGATGGCAGAGGTGTTTGCCGATATGCAAGCACTTATCCCAGAGAAATGCCGAACGAAGAAGACGGTGTTTCATTGCTCGCTCAATCCGCACCCGGATGAGAAACTATCCGATGAAACACTGACAAAGATAGCCAAGGAGTATATGAAAGCACTCGGCTATGGTAAGCAACCCTACATCGTGTTCAGGCATAATGACATCGCCCGTGAGCATATACACATCGTGTCGCTTCGAGTGGACGGAGAAAGAAAGAAAATCAACGACAAATTTGAAAAGCGAAGGAGCAAGAAGATTACCGATGCTTTGGAAAGGAAGTATAACCTTATTCCGAGTTCAAAGGTTAGTGAGAAAGTGGTAACAGAAACGCCCAAGGTGGATACCACAAAAGGAAATATCAAAGAGCAGGTCGCAAGTGCCCTCCGCATGGTGCTGAAACATTATCGTTTCTGCTCCTTGGGCGAGCTCAATGCCGTACTGAGTAAATATAATCTTGCCGTAGAAGAAGTAAAGACGGAGTTTCGGGGAAAGAAATACGATGGACTGGTCTATGTTCCGACTGATGACAAGGGAGACAAGGTAAGCAGCCCTATCCACGCCTCGGACATTGGACGTGGTGTGGGCTATACAGCCGTGCAGAACAGGATGCAGAAGTCCAAACAAGCTATCAAGCCATTGATATCAATCATAAGGTACAGGGTGTTACAAACAATGCGTACCTCTCCAAAGACAGAGGAAGAACTTCAGCAAAGACTGGAGGAACAAGGCTTGCGTGTGTTTATCCGAAAGAACGAAAGCGGGCGCATCTATGGCATTACCTTTATTGATGATAAAGCGGGCATTGCGCTCAATGGTTCTCGATTAGGTAAGGGATATGCCGCCAATATATTTAATACCTATTTCTCCAATCCTACGCACAACCCATTCTTGGATGAAGCGCTGTATGGTAATCCGTCTGTTCGTATAGAAGCATCGCCAACCGTTCAACCCTTGCAATCAGATACGGAGAACGCCGACAATCTCATCGATGAACTTATCGAGGATATGGCAGATGGTTCTTTCCTACCTACGGGCAACGATGATTGGAAGGAAGCGGCATGGCAACGCAAACTGCGCAAACAAAGTAAGGTAAAACTTAGACGAAGAAAAACATTAAATAAACGAGTATTTCTATCTCCCTCCCTTCGGAGGGGTTGGGGAGGCTACAAAAACATAGCATTATGGCACAAGAAGATGATTTAAGGGCATTAGGTAAAGTCATGGACTTTATGCGAGGCATATCAGTGATATTCCTCTTGATAAATTGTTATTGGTTCTGCTACAAGGCTTTTCATGTCTGGAGTTTTACGCTTGGAATCATTGATAAGATACTGATGAATTTCCAGCGTACCACAGGATTGTTTTCATCCATCCTCTGGACAAAAACTCTTTTGTGTGGTTTTCCTTGCCTTGTCCTGCCTTGGGACAAAAAGGCGTGAAAGAGGAGAAAAATCACGTGGGCAAAGATTTGGACGGTGCTTTTCTCTGGCTTTGTCTTTTTTTCTTTCTCAATTGGTGGCTGTTGGCTTTGCCCATCGGCAAGGTCGGGGTAGCTTCCCTCTATATATTTACGCTGTCCGTTGGCTATATCTGTCTGCTGATGGGTGGCGTATGGATGAGCCGACTACTCAAAAACAACCTGATGGACGATGTTTTCAATACAGAGAACGAGAGTTTTATGCAGGAAACTCGGTTGATGGAGAATGAATACTCCGTCAATCTTCCTACACGCTTCTACTATAAGAAGAAATGGAACAACGGTTGGATCAATGTGGTCAATCCGTTCCGTGCCTCAATGGTACTTGGAACACCGGGGGCGGGTAAGTCCTACGCTATCGTGAACAACTACATCAAGCAGCAGATAGAGAAAGGCTTTGCCATGTACATCTACGACTATAAATTTCCCGACCTTTCAGAGATAGCTTACAATCACCTGCTTCATCATTTAGATGCCTACAAGGTAAAACCACAGTTCTATGTCATCAACATTGACGACCCACGCAAGTCGCATCGGTGCAATCCTATCAATCCTGCCTTTATGACGGATATATCGGACGCTTACGAAAGTGCCTACACCATCATGCTCAACTTGAACCGTTCGTGGATACAAAAGCAGGGAGATTTCTTTGTAGAGTCACCGATTATTTTGCTGGCTGCCATCATTTGGTTTCTGAAAATCTATGAAGACGGGAAGTATTGCACGTTTCCACATGCTATTGAGTTCCTGAACCGTCCCTACACACAGATATTCCCGATACTCACCTCCTACGATGAACTTGCCAACTACCTTTCTCCTTTTATGGACGCATGGGAAGGCGGAGCACAGGACCAGTTGCAGGGACAGATTGCCAGTGCCAAAATACCGCTTTCGCGTATGATAAGCCCTGCTCTTTATTGGGTAATGACGGGTGACGATTTCTCTCTCGACATCAATAACCCTAATGAGCCGAAGGTGCTGGTTGTAGGTAATAATCCCGATCGTCAGAATATCTACTCGGCAGCTCTCGGTCTGTACAACAGCCGTATCGTAAAGCTCATCAACAAGAAGAAGCAACTCAAATCCTCAGTGATTATCGATGAGTTGCCAACCATCTACTTTCGTGGGCTTGACAACCTCATAGCTACTGCACGAAGCAATAAAGTAGCCGTATGTTTGGGCTTTCAGGACTTCTCACAACTTACCCGTGATTATGGCGACAAAGAGAGTAAGGTGATACAGAACACTGTGGGCAATGTCTTTTCCGGGCAGGTAGTTGGGGAAACAGCTAAAACACTTTCCGAGCGATTTGGTAAGGTGCTTCAACAACGCCAATCTATGACCATCAACCGCAACGACAAGTCTACGTCTATCTCCACACAGATGGACAGCCTTATCCCTGCAAGCAAGATTTCAAACCTCACACAAGGTATATTCGTAGGTGCGGTATCCGACAACTTCGACGAATGTATCGAACAAAAGATTCTCCACGCAGAGATTGTGGTGGATAGTGCAAAGGTTTCTGCTGAGATGAAAGCCAACCAGCCAATACCAACAATAGCAGACTTTACAAACGAAGATGGTTCTGACAATCTCAAAGAGACTATCGAAGCCAATTATAAATGTATCAAGCAGGACATTTTCACCTTAGTTGACAACGAATTTGCCCGAATTAAAGCCAATCCTATTCTCAAACATTTGATAAAGGATGACAAATAATCGATACTGTATTTCTTAAACTTAACGTGAGTTCGACGAATTCAGAACAATGCAAGCTGTGTGTCAATGGTCCTTTGTACATTGATGCACGGCTTCTTTGGGAAACAGGCAATAGGCAGCAATTGCTCCTAATAGGTTGACGATGAAATTGTCAAAGCATCTATGTCTGGAGTGTTCCACCTGCGCAATGTTCTTTAGTTCATCATTCACCGTCTCTATAATAGCTCTTTTTCTGAGTAAAAGTCTGTCTGAAACACTCATTAACGCTCCTTTCATGTTACTTTTTCAATTTGGTAATAAGCTGTATTCCGTCAACGAATAGCCTTTGAAAGAGGTTCTTGCCGATGTAGCCCTTGTCGCCGAATAGCTTACCATATATAAAATCTATGAATGCTTTGTACTCCAAAGGCTTACGGTCATCAATATCTCCTGGCGTTATCATAAAGTTGAGAAGTTCTCCTTTCTCATTGCAAATCAAATGCAACTTGAAGCCAAAGAACCAACCCATAGAGCATTTTTCCTCTTTGAGCTATGCCTTTGAAAAACCTTATGAATATGTATTCTTTGGTTTTTTTGCAGACACGCAGTGGTGTGCTGTCAACGAAACTTATACCCGTGCATTTGCCCAACAGGACCTTCTTGATAAACAAGGTTAAGGGTAGGGCTACATCCCTTTCCAATTCTACTATACGGTTATAAGAAACAACTTTTGGAAACAGATGGCGAAGCTGCTTGCATACTTTTTCAAGATAGAAATGTTTGAAGCAACGATAACCAGAATCGTGGAAAAAGAATCATTATCAGCATAACTTCTGCCTTTGATATTGTAGAATTTCGATGATATTTCCTTTTTCCTGTAGGTTTTAGCGTATATTTTGCTGTCATTGCATCAAAAAAACTTGCAGAAGTCATCTGCCATACAAAAATATTTCAGTAACTTTGTCCTCGGTGATCATAGCGATTTTTTTGTTTGTAAATGTTTGTATATTAGTTCTTTAAAGTTACAACAAATTTCGCTAATCACCAAATTTATAGACACTTATAATTCGTCGAACTCACGTTAAACTTAGGACATTTACAGAAAAACATGAATCCCTAAAAACAATGTTTTGATTGGTCTAAACTCTAAATTCCATTACTGGAATATATGACTTCATTAATGCCAGGTTCTAAAAATACAGCGAAAAACGATACTATAAACAGCACTTGAACCTTTATGAATTCAATAGCATCGCTATTTAGTTCTTAATCATCAACCTTTACGATATAATCACAATGTTGAAACTATTTATCAGCTTTTTTTTATCTTCTCGTTTCACTGCGTTCAAGCCACAACCAATGCGCAACAAACATTGATGGGGCTCGATTCTGTATTGCAAAAGCGCAATAGTTATGAAGAGAAAAAGCGAGAAGAACTGAAAAGTTTATATACTTTGGTAGCTAAGTCTACAACCATTGAAGAGCGATATAAAGCCTATTCGATGTTATACGAGCAGTATAAGTCATATCAATACGACTCTGCTATGGTGTATGCAGAGCATTGTGAGGCCATTGCTCAACAGCTTTCTAATCGCAATTATGTGTTAGAAGCGGGGCTGTATGAAAGCCTTTTGCCTTTTATCAGCAGGACTTTATAAAGAAGCTTTCGATCAAATGCGAGTCTTAAAGCACAACAATGTAGATCCCAAATACAAAGAGTTGTATTATAAAATGCAGGTGCGTTTATACTACGACATTGCAGATTATAATCAAAGTAAAGCCTATCGAGACAATTATTGTGCGCAAGGTCATATCTATACCGATTCGCTTTTAACGCTATTAAAGCCCCAATCGTGGGAGTGGTATTATGCTATTGGCATGCGAAGTCTTAAGAAACACAACTACACAGCGTGCATCGAGCCACTATTAAAAACGCTTTCGTCGCCCGATATCGAACTACATACCAAAGCAATTATCACCTCTTGCCTTGGTTGGGTATATAAAGAGCTTGGCGATGAAACGCAAACTGTCCACTATTTAGCCCTTGCAGCCATTTATGATAACATGTCGGTGACCAAAGAAAACACCGCTCTTAGGGTCTTAGGGGGCTTTCTTTACACTCGAGGAGAGATCAATAAAGCCATTGATTATGTGCAACTCTCGCTCGAAGATGCCAACTTTTACGATGCACGTCAGCGCAAAATAGAAATTGGAAACATTCTTCCCATCATCGAACAAGAACGCTTAACCATGCTACAACAACAGCGAAACAGCATGGCTATTGCCGCTTTCGTAGTCATTTGCCTTCTTCTTGGCTTGATATATGGCGTTTGGGTGATTAAAAAGCAAATGAAAAAGCTGCACAAAGCGCAAGAAATTATCGAAGAACAGAATAACAGCTTGGTGCAATCGAATATGAGGTTGAACGAGGCAAACAAGATAAAAGACGAGTATATAGGGTACTCTTTCTATCTAAATGCAGAGTATATTTCGAAACTCGAAAAGCTTTATAAAGGCATTGAGCACAAGATTATAAGTAGACAATTCGTCTCTTTGCGTCAAAGTGTAAACGAATCGGTGCTCGAAAGCGAGCGAAAGAGTATGTATTCAGACTTCGATGAAACCTTTTTAAAGCTCTTTCCGCACTTTATAGACCGCTATGAGCAACTCTTTGAGCCCACAACTCAACGTCGTTCGATGCTGAATGAGCATCTAATAACAGAGATGCGCATCTTCGCTCTCATTCGTTTAGGCATACAAGACAGCGAAAGAATTGCTAAATTCTGGCCTATATGACAAAAATGTGCTTAAAATCCTTGTAACTATCTAATAATCATTATCTTTGTTCTATTTATATTTTTATGGCAAAAAATCTGCTTTTATTGTGGCTCAAAATCGACTATAAAACGTGGTCATCTTAATGGTAGTCAACGCTGGTATTGTAAGTGCTGTAAGAGGAGCTTTGTTGGACATAATCGCCTTACCAATACCATTGTCAATAATCGTTATTCCAAGGGTAATCTAACTGTCAAAGATCTATCAGAGGAGTACGGAGTTTCAACCGAGACAATTTATAGAAAAACTCAGTAAATCTTATAAAGAAGAACTTCCCAACCTTCTTGTTCGCCCTGTAGTGGTTTTTAATGGATGCCACCTATTGGGGACGTAATTTTGGTGTCGTCATCATGAAGGATTCATTGTCTGGTAATGTACTTTGGTTTAAGTTTATCAATAGGCATGAACGTCTTGAAGACTATAAGGAGGGCATAAGCTACTTGGAGTCACTTGGATATACCATTCAAGGGCTTGTATGCGATGGTTTTAAGGGACTTAGGCAAGCTTTTTCCCAATTATAAATTCCAATTATGCCAGTTCCATCAAGTAATGACTATAAAGACAAAAACTAACTTCAAGACCCAAGCTTGAGGCTTCAAAAAGAACTGCTTGAAATATCCAAGATGTTATGTCATACGGACAAGGAGTCCTTTATTGGGGCTTTAAAGGAATGGTACACCAAGTGGGAGGATTTTTCTTAAGGAACGGACAACAACAGAAGATGGAAAAATCACATTATACTCATAAAAGCTCTACGTAGTGCTTTTTTTGAGCCTTAAAAGGAATATGTCGTCATTGTGGACATACTATGATTACCCTGAGTTGAAGATGCCAAATACAAACAATGCCATTGAATCACTCAATGCAGATTTAAAGACAAAATTGAACCTACACAAGGGGATCAGTATGGAAAGAAGAAAGATCTTCATCCAAGACTTTATAAAGTCCCATTCTCCTAAGAAATAAAAAGGGGAATGGGAGATTTTAAAGCACATTTTTTTGTCACATAAGAGAAAACGACGCTAAAATAAGCACATTTTTGTCATATAGGCCTAAATTCTTAAACTATTCGGTTCACACCATCAACACTTATAAAACCCGAGTGAAGAACAAGTCGTGGGTAGAAAACGATTTGTTTGAACAGAAAAATCATGGAGATTTAGTTCTCATTCCAAGCTTTTTGCCGTTTCAATTCCTTGGAATGGCTTTTCCTCCTTGCCACTATCTTATCCCTTTTTGCTTGCCTGTTGGTGTGCAAAAAGGGTAGAGTGTGTGGCCTATTTTTAGAACTTTAAGTAGGTAAAAAGCACCGTCCTCATCTATCTTTCTTTCCCCTTTTTTTCTCTTCAAGTCGTAGCCGTTCC
>BNJT01002424.1_pt1 | contig 52295 bp, 50 predicted proteins | sample 8540491 | NCBI WGS metagenome assembly BNJT01 (sample SAMD00202455, study PRJDB9452) | human saliva metagenome | host: Homo sapiens | reverse complement strand
TGACTATACGTTTGCAGATATTGCTATCTGGTCTTGGTATGGACAGTTAGTTCAAGGAAAACTTTACCAAGGTTCTGCAAAATTCTTAGATGCCTCAAGTTACCAGAATTTAGTAAAATGGGCAGAAAAAATTGCCAATCGTCCAACTGTTAAGCGTGGCTTGGAAGTAACTTATAAAGAAATCAAATAGCAAAAAAAGTCATCTTCGGATGGCTTTTTTTGCTACAGTTGAGGGAAAAGGGCTTGCAGTTATCAGCTTTTTGTGCTATAATTGCTATAATATAGTAAAGATCAAGAGGAGTGTGAGGAAGTGGAAAAGAAAATTGTGAAGGATATTTTGTTTTTATCTCAGGTGTCTCAGCAGGCAAGTCAGGAAGACCTTTATCTTGCCAGAGATTTGCAGGATACACTCTTAGCAAATCGTGAGACTTGTGTTGGTCTAGCTGCCAATATGATTGGGGTGCAGAGGCGCGTGATTATCTTTAATCTTGGCTTGGTTCCCATGGTCATGTTTAATCCAGTGCTCCTGTCCTCTGAAGGACCTTATGAGACAGAAGAATGCTGTTTGTCCTTAGTAGGTGTGAGACCTACTAAGCGTTATGAAACCATAAGGGTTGCCTATCGTGATAGCAAGTGGCAGGAACAGACCATTACCTTGACAGGATTTCCAGCTCAGATTTGCCAGCATGAACTGGATCACTTGGAAGGACGAATCATTTAGGAGGAAAGCAAATGAAACGAATAGTCTTTGAACTTATTTTTATCGCAACGACCTGGTATATATTTTTACCGCCCCTTAATCTAACCAGCTGGGAATTTCTCTTTTTCCTCTGTGGGCATTTGCTTCTTGTAGCAATCTTATTTGGCTTTGGCAAGGGAATAAATCTGGTCAAAACAGTTCATGTGCGCCACGGAAAGGCGGAAGCTGCCTTGAATTTAGAGAGTTTCAAAATCAATCGGTTAGGGAAAATTCTTTTAGCTTCCATTGGAGGAATTCTTCTCTTGGCAGCTTTGGTTTCCTTGGTGACTTCTAGCATTTTTCAGGCTAAAAATTATGCCAATGTAGTCACGGTTACGGAAAAAGATTTTACTGAATTTCCTAAGACTGATACCAGTAAGGTTCCTATTCTAGATAGAAGTACTGCTGAAAAATTGGTGACCGCTACTTGGGTTCCTTAACGGATAAGGTGTCGCAGTACGTAGCGGCAGACACATATACCCAATTGACGATTGATGGGAAGCCTTATCGGGTTACGCCACTAGAATACGCAGACCCTATCAAATGGTTTAACAATCAGGCCAAGGGAATCGGCGAGTATATCAAGGTAGATATGGTAACAGGCAATGCTGACTTGGTGGACTTGAAGACACCAATCAAGTATTCGGATTCAGAGTATTTTAACCGCGATGTCAAACGTCACCTGCGCTTTAAGTATCCAACCAAGATCTTCAAGACTCCATCATTTGAGGTGGATGATGAGGGTAATCCTTTCTATGTAGCAACGGTTTACCAAAAGCAATTTGGACTTGCGGTTCCCCGTCCTGTTTCAGTCATCATCTTGGATGCCACAAATGGAGAAACCAAGGAATACAGCTTGGCTGAAGTTCCAGAATGGGTGGACAGGGTCTATCCAGCTGAGGAAACCATTGAGCAAATCAACTACAACGGCAAGTACAAGGATGGTTTCTTGAATGCCATGATTTCCAAGAAAAACGTGACCCAGACTACCAAGGGCTATAATTACTTGTCTATCGGTAATGACATCTATCTATACACAGGTGTGACATCAGCCAATGCAGATGAAAGTAATCTTGGTTTTATCCTTGAAAATATGCGGACAGGAGAAGTCACTAAGTACAGCTTGGCTTCTGCGACAGAAGAATCAGCCCGTGAATCAGCCGAAGGTGCTGTTCAGGAGAAATCTTACAAGGCAACCTTCCCAATCCTCATCAACCTCAATGACAAGCCTCTCTACATCATGGGCTTGAAGGACAATGCTGGCTTGGTCAAAGAGTATGCCCTGGTAGACGCAGTCGAGTACCAAAATGTTATCGTTGCTACGACAGTGGAAGAGCTGCTCAGCAAGTATGCCAATAAAAACGACCTTGAAATTGACAATGCAACGACAGAAAGTATCAAGGGTCTGGTAGCAGACCTCAAATCAGCTGTTATCAAGGGCGATACCGTCTACTTCTTTAAAGTTGATGGCAAGATATACAAGGTCAAGGCCTCAGTATCAGATGACCTTCCTTACCTTGAAAATGGTAAAGCTTTTGAAGGTCAAGTAGGAAAAGACAATTATCTCAAGACCTTTAAAGTCCAGTAATACTCTTCGAAAAATCTCTTCAAACCACGTCAACTTTATCTGCAACCTCAAAAGCTGTGCTTTGAGCAACCCTAGGACTAGTTTCTTAGTTTGCTCTTTGATTTTCATTGAGTATAAAAAAAGGTTTATTTAAGAAAATATATGTTATAATAAGGTAAATTAAGCCTAATGGAGGACAAAAGAAATGGGTTTTTATGTGATGCTTGCTTCAATGTTACTCGGACTGCTCGCTTTGAAGATAGGTTTTTCTCTGTTTAAGGAGAAAAAAGATAAATTCTTATCTATCTTAACAAGCTTTAGCTGGAATATCCCTTGTTCTCGTGGCTATCTGGTTAGGATGGCCAAAATAACTAAAGAAACCTCAGCTCAAAACGAGGTTTTTTTAGATGAATTTCTTGGTAGCGGCTAAAAAAATATGCTACATTATTAATATGAAAAATTTTTAATCCCAACAGCAAAAAGAAATGAACACAGACTTGCCAAGTATCGAAGATGTCCTTTAAAAACCAGAAAGTCAGGCTGTACTTGATGCCTTGACCCTCTATTCTGCTAGTCAATTGGAGAGTTTTTTTATAAGGTTTCAGCCGAGAAAGGCTGCGGAAGAATTTCAAACATATTCAGGCTTTGAAAAGGCAAAGGCTCAACACTACCCAGCCCTGAAACTTTTTGATGGGACTTATGTACCGCCATATCAAGCGAGATAAATTGACCGAGGCAGAACAAGCCTATCTTGAAAAATCATGTCTTTATTACCTCGGCTTTGTACGGGTGTCGTTCCAGCCTTGTCACCTATGCCCCTCACCGTTTGGACTTTTTGATGAAGTTAAAAAGTCGCTGGTAAGACTTTGAAGAGCCATTGGAAGGCAGCCTATGATGAAGCTGTGAAGCAGGAAGAAGTGATTTTTCTCTCTTGTCATCAGAATTTGAGACTGTATTTTTCTAAGGAAATCAGAGATAAGATGCTGACCTTTAAATTCATGGAGGACAAGGGCGGTCAGCTGAAGATTCACTCAACCATTCTGCAAGAAAAAGCGCGTGTGGTGCCTTCCTAACGGCTTTTGACAGAAAATCAAGTACAGACAGTAGAGAGGAAGCTCGTCGCTTAAGTCTTTCTAGCAGAATTTGTCTACAGAGAAGACCCGCTCACAGCCACAGGAATTGGTTTTTGCTAAGGAAGTAGAATAAAAAAATTCAAGAAATTACCTTTCGAAAATGGGGATAATCTACTCTAATTTTTTTCGAAGGTGATTTCTTTTTATGCCTATGATTATAGGTGTTCTTGTAGTAAAAAAAGACTTTCAGTCTGGTTCGGAATTTAGATTTTACTTTTTACTAATTTTAACTAATATAGTATTGATTTTTTTAAACCGGTTTTTGATATATTAAAATTGGTATAAAGAAAATATTTATATGTTTAAAAAAATAAGCGAAAAATAATGAAGGGGGTTATTTTTTTAAGATGAAATGCAAACGCTTACTTTTTAAGCAGGAAGGAAAAAAATAATGGATAAAAGGTTATTTGAAAAACGTTGTAAATATAGTATTCGGAAATTTTCATTAGGTGTTGCTTCTGTTGTCATTGGTGCAACATTCTTTGGAACAAGTACTGTTTTAGCAGATACAGCACAAACTGGTTCTACTGCAAATATGCCAGCTGATTTAGCAGCAGCTCTGGCAAATGCAAAAGATGATAATGGACATGATTTTGAAGCACCAAAACCTGGAGAAGATCAAGGTTCTCCTGAAGTTACCGAAGGACCAAAAACTGAGGAAGAATTACTGGAGAAAGAAAAAGAAGTTGCAGCAAGTTCAGCAACTGAAAATGAACTTCCAAAAGATTTGCGTGAAAAACTCGATAAGGCTGAAGATAGTGGACATTCTGCTTCAAAAGATGATTTAGCAAAAGAAGATAAAAGTTTAGTTCCAGAAGATGTTGCTAAAACAAAAAACGGTGAATTGAACTACGGTGCGACTGTTGAAATTAAGAGCGAAGCTGGTATTGGTAGTGGGGTTGTTATCGGAGAAAATCTTGTCTTATCAGTATCTCATAACTTTATCAAGGATGTTCCGGATGGCAATAATCGTAAGGTAGCAGACAACATCGAAAGTGATAAAGATGTGTATACAGTTTCTTATGAAGGTGCACCAGACGTTAAGTTTAGTAAAAATGATGTAAAACACTGGGACCGTGAAGGCTTCCTAAAAGGTTATAAAAATGACTTAGCCATTGTCAAACTTCGCAGTCCACTTGCAAATGCTCCAGTTGAAGTTGCGGATAAACCATCAACTATCAAGACAGGAGATAAGGTACATGTATTTGGCTATCCAAAAGGAGAGCTTGATCCAATCCTTAATACCACTGTCGAAGATATTAATGACCATGGAGAGGGCGTTCGTGGAATTAGCTACCAAGGAAGTGAACCTGGTGCCAGTGGTGGCGGAATCTTTGATGAAAATGGAAAATTAATTGGGATTCATCAAAACGGTGTATCTGGTAAACGTAGTGGTGGTATTCTTTTCTCACCTGCTCAATTAGAGTGGATTCAAATCTATATCAAAGGTATTGAAACAACTAAACCAGCGGGTCTAGATGCACTTGATAAACAAGTTGAAGATAAAGAAGAAAAACCAAAAGAGGACAAACCTCAGGAAGAAAAACCAGCTGAGAATAAACCATCAGAAAACAAACCGGCAGAAAATAAACCAGCTGAAGCAGCAACGGGAGAAACTAGCGGCGCTACTGCCGAAGTGAAAAAAGAGTGGGACTCAGTAAGCCGTGTGAAAGGGAATGTTGAAGTCGTTGAAGAAGGCGGAGTACGCTACAACAAATTAACTTCAACAACAGCTAACGACAATGGAGCAAACGAAGCTTTATTTGAAAAAGCTGGATTACAGGCGGATGCGGAAGGAAATGTAAGCGTTGACTTAACGTTCAAGGCAAACACTCCTCCAGCTGAAACACGCTTTGGGGTATATCTAAAATATAAAGATAATGACAACAACATCTTTGTTGGGTATGACAAGGGCGGTTGGTTCTGGCAATACAAAGGACCAAATGTAAACACTTGGTATAGTAAGACTCGTGTAGAAGCACCAAATGTAGGTGAAGAAAACCACCTATCTATCGTTTACAAAAAAGACGGTCAATTAAATGCTACAAATAATGGACAAAATTTATTTAGCACAGAAGTCGTTCCAGAAGCTGTCAAGAACGCTTTAGCTGATGTGAATAAAGTTTACCTCAAAGCTGGTACTTACGGTACAGAATTATCTTCTGTATCGATCAAAGCGGATAACCAAGATAACATCAAACCTGAAGAAGAAACTCCAGCTGTGGATGATGGGTTACGTCGCAATGACCAAGATGTTCACTATGAAACTTTACAATCAGAACAATTAAAAGCGATTATCGACACAGCGTTTCCACGTGTTAAAGAATATGAATTAGATGGAAAAACGTTAACAGGTCAAGTTCAAAAATTAGATAAAATGTCAATCAACGGTGTATTAGTCACTCCAGAAGTTCAATACCGTAAGATTGATGACACTACTGCAGAATATGTAATGAAAGTAAGAAACGATGATGAATTCATCAACGCTGAAATCACTGTAAAATTACAATTAGTCGGCAACGAAATGCACTTCGATGTGACAAAAGTAGTGAACAAAAACAATGTCGAAATGGGTAAACCAGTCGACAATGTTCGCAAATTAATCCAAACCATTGAATTCCCAGGAAACACACTTGTTTCTGTTGGTTCTAACAAACAAGGTGCAAAATTCGACGGAGCTCAAATGTCTACAAACACACATAACCGTGGAGACTATCATTTAGACTTGAAAGAAGGCAAGATGAATGAATATACTTACGGCTTCATGTATGGATTTGTTTCTTCTAATGAATTAGCAGCATCTGTTTGGAGTAACTCTCAATTTACTTATAGAGGAAATGACTTTGCACGTTTAACAACAGCGTTAGAACGTGTTGAAGGCGTAAACTACTTAGGTATTCAAAGCTCACCTTACTGGTACCAACGTGCTTATAAGAACTTAGTATTCCCAGAATACACATTAGAATTACCAAGTTCTAAAGTAGTCATTACAAAAGACTTAAACAAAGATAATGTGGTGGACTGGCAAGATGGTGCGATTGCATATCGTAATATCATGAACAATCCTAAAGGGGCAGAATCTGTTCCAGATTTAGTAGCGTATCGTATTGCGATGAACTTCGCATCTCAAGCGCAAAACCCATTCTTAATGACATTAGATGGTATTAAGAAGATTAACTTACACACAGATGGTTTAGGCCAATCAATCCTACTTAAAGGGTATGGTAGTGAAGGTCACGACTCAGGTCACTTAAACTATGCGGATATCGGTAAGAGAATCGGTGGCGTTGAAGACTTCAAGAAATTATTAGCAAGAGCAAAAGAATATGGAGCTAAAATCGGTATTCACGTTAATGCTTCTGAAACATATCCTGAATCTAAATACTTCAGCGAAGCTATTTTACGTAGAAACTCTGACGGAACATATATGTACGGTTGGAACTGGTTAGACCAAGGTATCAACATCGATGCAGAATATGACTTAGCTCATGGACGTTTGGATCGTTGGAAAGAGTTAAGAGAAAAACTAGGTGCTGACTTAGACTTCATCTATGTGGACGTTTGGGGTAACGGACAATCAGGAGATAACACTGCTTGGCCAACTCACGTACTTGCTAAAGAATTAAACTCTCAAGGATGGCGTATGGCTATCGAGTGGGGCTTCGGTGCGGAATATGACTCAACATTCCAACACTGGGCAGCTGACTTAACTTACGGTGGATATTCACTGAAGGGTATTAACTCAAATATCACTCGATTCATTCGTAACCACCAAAAAGACTCATGGGTGGGTGACTATCCAAGCTACGGTGGTGCCGCTAACTATCCATTACTTGGTGGATATAACATGAAAGACTTCGAAGGATGGCAAGGTCGAAGCGACTACGAAGGATATATTCGTAACCTCTTCGAAAACAACATCATGACGAAGTTCTTCCAACACTACAAAGTTTCTAAATGGGTGAACGGTGACCCAGTTGCGATGAGCGACAACGGTCAAAACTACAAGTGGACTCCAGAGATGGAAGTACATTTAACAAATGACAATGGGGACGAAGTGAAAATTGTTCGTCAATCAAACGACCCTAATAGCCCAGATTACCGTAAACGTGTCACAACATTAAACGGTCGTGTCATCGAAAATGGTAGAAGCTACTTAGTACCATGGAACTGGGATGAAAATGGTAAAGCTTTAACAGGCGACAAAGAAAAGATGTACTTCTACACAACTGAAGGTGGAACAACTGAATGGACTCTTCCAGAAGATTGGACTGGAGATAAAGTATACCTTTACCGTTTAACAGACCAAGGTAAGAAAGATGTTGTAGAATTAACAGTCGGCGCAGACCGTAAGATTCAAATTACGGGAGATGCGAACCAACCATATGTACTTTACAAAGCTCCTCAAGGCAAGAAGACAATGGTATGGAGTGAAGGTCTACACATCTATGACCAAGGTTTCAACAGCGGAACATTAGATCATTGGGAAAAAACGGGTGACAGCGCTCATGCTGAAATCGTGAAATCTCAAGGGGCTAACGAAATGTTACGTATTCAAGGAAACACTGAACGTGTGACATTGAAACAACGCTTAACAGACTTGAAACCAAATACAAGATATGCTGTTTATGTAGGTGTAGATAACCGAAGTGATGCACGTGCAGATATCACAATCCGTGTAGGCGACAAAGTGATTTCTAACTACACTAACAAATCAATCGCGAAGAACTATGTACAAGCACATGCGCATAACACACTTTCAAAGAACGCGACAGTGGACAATACAAGTTACTTCCAAAACATGTATGTATACTTCACAACAGGCGAAGATGTTTCTAATGTGACATTAGAACTTGGACGTGATGCGGATGCAGCAGCAACTTACTTCGATGAAATTCGTGTATTTGAAAACTCAATCTGTAATGTACAACGAAAAACACGATACAGGAAATGGTAAATTCAAACAAGACTTTGAAGAAGTGCCTCAAGGTATCTTCCCATTCGTAGTCGGCGATGTTGAAGGCGTACAAGATAACCGTACTCACTTATCTGAGAAACACGAACCATATACTCAACGTGGATGGAATGGTAAGAAAGTCAACGATGTTATCGAAGGCAATTGGTCATTGAAGACGAACGGTTTAACAGGATATGACAAACTCGTTTACCAAACAATTCCACAAAACTTCCGCTTCGAAGAAGGTAAGACTTATAAAGTAACCTTCGAGTATGAAGCAGGTTCAAATGGAGCATACTCATTCGTTATCGGTAATGGCGAAAATTCTCGTCGTAGTAAATTAACGAAATACGACTTAGAAAACACTTGGGAAAATTCATCAACTCCTAAGAAAGTAAGCTTCTATGTTACTGGTAAAAAGCGAAACGTGCAACCTTCCTCGTGACAGGTGCAGAAACTGGCGATACATGGGTAGGTATCTACTCTACAGGAAATGCAAGCAATACTCGTGGAGATTCTGGTGGTAATGCCAACTTCCGTGGTTACAATGACTTCATCATGGATAGACTTCAAATCGAAGAGATCGTCTTGACTGGTAAGATGATGACAGAAAAATGCTGTCAAGAACTATCTGCCAACTGTTGCCATGACCAACTACACCAAAGAAAGTATGGATGCTTTGAAAGAAGCAGTCTTCAACCTCAGTCAAGCAGATGATGACATTAGTCTAGAAGAGGCAAAAGCAGAAATTGCTAAAGTTAATGCTCTTAAAGATGCTTTAGTGATGAAGAAAACCGCTCTTGTAGCAGATGACTTTGCTAGCCTTACAGCTCCTGCTCAAGCTCAAGAAGGTCTTGAAAATGCCTTTGATGGCAACTTGTCTAGCCTATGGCATACATCATGGAGCGGAGGAGATGTTGGCAAGCCAGCTACAATGGTCTTGAAAGAACCAACTGAAATTACAGGCTTCCGTTATGTTCCGCGTGGTTCAGGTTCAAATGGTAACTTGCGAGATGTGACTCTTGTAGTAACTGATGAAACAGGTAAGGAACATACCTTCAATGCAACCAATTGGGCTAACAATAATAAACCGAAAGATATTGACTTTGGTAAGACTATCAAGGCTAAAAAGATTGTTCTAACTGGAACAAGAACCTACGGTGATACTGAAAACCAATATCAATCAGCTGCAGAATTGATCTTTGCTCGTCCACAAGTTGCTGAAACTGCTCTTGATACTACAGCCTATGAAGCTGCCTTAGCTAAAGCTCAAAAATTAACTGATAAGAGCAATCAAGAGGAAGTAGCAAGTGTTGTTGCTAGCATGAAATTTGCAACAGATAATCATCTCTTGACAAATAGAATGCTTGAATTCTTTGCAGATTATCTTGATCAATTGAAAGACCAAGCCGCTAAACCTGATTCTCCAATAACAAGTAAGGGTGACGAACCAGCCCCAGTAGTAGAAGTCCCAGAATATACTGATCCAATTGGAACAGCAGGTGATGAGCCAGCCCCAGTAGTAGAAGTTCCAGAGTACACAGGAGCAATTGGCACAGCAGGTGATGAGCCAGCCCCAGTAGTAGAAATCCCAGAGTACACAGGAGCAATTGGAACAGCAGGTGATGAGCCAGCCCCAGTAGTAGAAATCCCAGAGTACACAGGAGCAATTGGAACAGCAGGCGATGAGCCAGCCCCAGTAGTAGAAGTTCCAGAGTACACAGGAACAATTGGAACAGCAGGTGATGAGCCAGCCCCAGTAGTAGAAGTTCCAGAGTACACAGGAGCAATTGGAACAGCAGGTGATGAGCCAGCACCTACTGTAGACAAGCCAACAGAAGACGTTCGTATCTTATCAGATAAGACTACAGGAGTTGTAGTTGCAGGACTAGCTAGAGATTTGACTGCAGAACTCAACCTTAAAGTTCAAAAAGTAACAGACCAAAATCTAAAAGGTGTGAAATTTGATGCCTATGCTCTTCATCTAGTTGATAAAGATAAGCATGAAGTTCAACCGAAAGGTGTAGTACTTGTTCGATTACCAGTTACTGGTGAAGTTGCAGGAGTATACTACACTGCATCAGGTGAGGCAGTAAGCTTTACAAATGGTCAAGGTACAGTTGAGTTTACAACTAGTCAGCTAGGACATTTTGCAGTAGTTTATAAACAAGTTACTAAACCACAAACGCCATCAGTAGGAGAGCCTGGTCATAAACCACAAACTCCATTAACTGATGAGCCTGGAGGTCAAGTACAGACTCCATCAACAGAGAAACTTGATCATAAACCACAGAATGCCGCTGTACAAAAACTTGATCAGAAGTCAGTTGATACTTCTAAATCAGAAATGAAGGAAAAAGTAGCTAAAGAAGAAGTGAAAGATAAACTTCCAGAAACTGGTACTAGCAAGTCAGAGCATCTCTTCTTCCTTGCCAGCCTCAGTCTAGCAATGTCTGCTCTATTTCTTGCAAAAAGAAAAGAAGATTAAAATTTAAAAAAGTTTTCATTAAAAGAGAGCTTAGACTCCACATTTATTGTAGTGGAGAAAAAGGAAACCCAGAGAGGACCCTCTAGGTCCTCTCTTTTTCTAAAGGGAAATGAGAACGCTTACTCTTGTGAGCGTGTGAAAGGAAATAGGAAAAAATGGGAAAACATTTTTTTGAGAGACGGTGTCATTACAGTATACGTAAATTTACAATCGGCGCAGCTTCTGTTATGATTGGTGCCAGTATCTTTGGAGCTGGTATGGTTCAAGCAGCTGAAACAGAAGGAACTGCAGAAACAGAAGGAACAGTAACACAGGCTCAGCCTTTGGATAAGCTGCCAGCAGATATAGCAGCAGCTATTGAAAAAGCAGAAGCAAGTGCTGGAACTGTAGATGGTCAACCTCTAGCGTCAGAAACTGAAGCAACTGCAACTGAAGGAACTACTCCAAAACCAACTGAAACTCCTGCTCCTAAGGAAGAAGCAACTCCAAAACCAGCAGAAACTCCAAAAGAAGAAGCAGCTCCAGCAGCTAAACCAGCTGAAAAAGCCAGTGACTAAAGATTTGGTCGAAACTCCAGATGTCAATCATTTAGAAAAAGCTACTGCTACAGCTTCTAACCATGAAGCGAATACACCATTTACAGCAGAAAAGGCAATTGACGGAAAACCTGATACTCGTTGGGCTACTGACCAAAACGTTGATAAACCAACCATCGAATTCACACTTGAAAAGACAACGGTTATTAAGCATGTTGAGATTGATTGGGACCGCCGCGTTCGTGGTGAACAAAATGATCCAAATATCAAGTCATGGAATCTCTATTATGCTGGCCAGGATGATGTGAATGGATCAGGAGTTAAAGAATGGAAGTTGGCCTATCAAAGAACAGGGAATCCTCTTCTTGATGAAAAAATTGACTTGAAAGAAGCTATCCAAGCTAAATACCTTAAACTTGAAATTACAGATTATCAAGCAGGTACAATGAACTGGAAAAATGTTGGGATTCAAGAAATTCGAGCTTACTCAAACATTCCAGATGCAAGCAAACCAACAGATATTCGTCAAGTTACAGAATTAGCAGTTGCTGAAGACGGTAAATCTCTTATCTTGCCTGAATTACCTGGCAAAGTTAGCTTAATTGGAAGCAACAAACAGGGTGTTGTTGATCTCAATAACAAAATCTACAAACCTTTAACAGATCAAACTGTTAAGGTCATGGTCCAACAAGTCAAAGATACTCATACCTTCACAAAAGAATTTGAAGTAGTCATTAAAGGATTGCATGCTGATGAAGGTGTTGGAACTAAACCAGCGGTTGCACCAGCAGTTCAACAATGGTATGGTACTGAAGGTAAAACTTCAATTACAGCTGATACCGTCATTTCAGTCGGAGATTCTGGATTTGGCCAAGAAGCTAAATTCTATCAGACTGACCTTGAAAAGTCGTGGGTCTAGAAATCGCTACAGGTGATCAAAGCAGCTCAAAAAACGGATTGAATTTAAGAAGGTTGAAGATAAGGGTTATGGCAAGGAAGGCTATGGTATCACTGTTAAAGATGGAGTTATCACTGTAGAAGCTGCAACAAATGCAGGAGCATTTTATGCTACACGTACCCTTCTTCAAATGGGTGAAAAAGACCTACAGAACGGTGAAATCCGTGACTTCCCAAGCTTCAGTCACCGTGGTTTCATGCTAGACACAGGTCGTAAGTTTATCCCTTATGATACGCTTGTAGATATCATGCTTAACATGGCTTACTACAAGATGAACGATCTTCAGTTGCACTTGAATGATAACTATATCTTCCTAGAAAAACATGTAGAGGGTAAACAACTTAGCAAGCAAGAAGAACTAGACTATGTTCTCAAAAATGCTAAGACAGGCTTCCGTGTAGAGACTGATGTTGTCGGTGAAAATGGTGAAAAATTAACATCTGACGAGCATTATACTAAGGAAGAAATGCAAGAAATCATCAAGTTGGCGAAAGCTTTGCATATCAACCTTGTTCCTGAAATTGACACACCAGGTCACGCTCTTTCATTTGTTAAGGTCCGTCCAGACTTGATGTATAAGGGTCAACTGAGTGCGAGAAAACACAATGTAGAACGTGTAGCTATGTTGGACTTGGATAACAAGTACGAAGAAACGCTTGCTTTTGTCAAATCAGTCTATGATAAATTACTCGATGGTGAAGACGCACCTCTTCGTGGCGTTTCAACAGTTCATATCGGTACAGATGAGTACTATGGAAGTCCAGAAAGCTATCGTCGCTATGTCAATGATATGATCCAGTACATCAAAGGCAAAGGGCTTAACACCGCGTATTTGGGGTTCACTCTCTGCCAAACAAGGAACTACGCCTGTTGATTGGAAAGATGTAGAAGTGGATATCTGGAGTATTGGTTGGCAACGACCAGCAGCAGCCATTGCTCAAGGTGCTAAGATTATCAATATCACAGATATTCCAACCTATAGTGTTCCAAGTGGAAGCAATAGTCAAGGTGGTTATGGAGATTATGCCAATTATGAAACTCAATACAACCGTTGGACACCGAATGACTTCTCAACAGGTGGTGGACCACGCCTAGAAGCTTCTAATCCAAATATCCTTGGTGGTGGTCACGCTGTATGGAATGACAATATTGACCTTCACGAAACTGGACTTACTTCTTACGATATCTTTAAACGTTTCTTCAAGAGCATGCAAACAACTGCAGAACGTACTTGGGGATCAGATCGCGCAGGTAAGACTTTTGCAGAGCGTACCTTGCCAACAAGTGTTTATGCACCGCAATCTAACCCTGATAAGACAGTAGAAGAAAGTGACTTGTTCAAGATTAATCCAGGGACTGTCAAAGATTATCTTGCTAAGAAAGTACAGAAGACTGAAGCAGGTTTGAACTTCGAAAAAGATAGTAGTATCGAAGGCCTAGTTGGTGATGCTGGACCAAGTCATGTCTTGAAATTAGATGTCACTGTAACTGGTGATGGTGAACAAACCTTCTCAACTAGCGGAAACAACCAACTCTATCTTGCGGATAAGGATGGCTACTTAGCTTATACTTTTGAGCAATTCCATATTCAATTTAACAAGAAGCTTGAAAAGAATAAACGCTATCAAATTTCTGTCGTAACCAAACCACAAGTGACAGAAGTTTATGTGGACGGTGAAAAGGTTGAACGTATTGCAAATCCAGCAAATCCACGTTTGGCTCATAATAGCTTAGTCTTACCACTTGAAACAATCGGTGGCTTCAAAGGAATCTTGCATAGTGCCGAGTTGTCAAATGAAGCATTCGTTAATCCACGTTTGATTCCAAATGATCACTTACAGTTTCTGCAACTAGTCAAGAGTTACCAGGTACCAATGCAGAAGGTCCAGTAGAAAAAGCATTTGATAATGATCCAAATACCTTCTGGCATTCAAAATGGTCTGGACATCAAGCTCCATTTACAGTTTCAATGAACTTGAAAGCAAGTGAAAAAGTCAATGGTTTGACCTATCTTCCACGTCCAGGTGGTGGTAACGGAGTCGTGACATCTTACGAAATCTATGCTCAAAAAGATGGTCAAATGGTTAAAGTTGCTTCAGGAACTTGGGAAAACAATACCAAAGAGAAAACAGTTAACTTTGATGCAGTTGAAACGGATAAGGTGGAATTTAAAGTTCTAGCAGGTGCCGCAGGATTCGGAAGTGCCGCAGAAATTCAACTTCTGAAACCAGTTTCTACTAACAAGGCCGAAGAGCCAGTTAGTCCAGAAAAACCTGTGACTCCAGAGAAAACCTGTAACTCCAGAAAAAAACCTAAAGTTAAGGAAATGGGTGATGGTACAACTGAACTTGCTGATAAGTTTGTAGCTGAAAAACCTACAAGTGACGAGGCAGTTGCTGCAGCAGCCCAAAGTCAAGACTACCTTAAGAAAGAATACAAGGTATTCCCAACACCACAAAAAGTAACGTACGATGAAGGTGTTACGAAACTCCATAAACAAGTCAATCTTGTCATGGGTGATCAATTAGATATCTATACTCGCAACCGCTTGAAGAGTGTTCTACAAGATCATCAAATCTCATACACAAGCAGTCAAACAGCAGTGGCAGGTGCTACTAACATCTACCTTGGTGTTCATGGTCAAAATTCACAGGCTGAAAAAGAAATGTCTGGAATTTCTCAAGGACTCTTTGATAAGATTGATGCCTATGCCTTATCAATAAAGAACAATACAATCTCTATCGTCGGTAAGGATACAGATGCTGTCTTCTACGGTTTGACAACTCTCAAACACATGCTTAATGAAAGTGAAGCACCAGTCTTGCGTAACGTAACAGTTGAAGACTACGCTGAAATTAAGAACCGTGGCTTTATCGAAGGATACTATGGTAACCCTTGGAGCAATGCTGATCGTGCTGAGTTGATGCGCTATGGTGGTGACTTGAAGTTGACTCAATACTTCTTTGCACCAAAAGACGATCCATACCACAACAAGAAATGGCGTGAACTTTATCCAGAAGAAAAATTAGCTGAAATCCGTGAATTGGCGCGTGTCGGAAACCAAAACAAGACTCGTTATGTTTGGACCATCCACCCATTCATGAACAACCGTATCCGTTTTGGCAACGATGCTGACTACCAAAAAGACCTTGAAACTATTAAAGCTAAATTCACTCAATTAATGGATGTCGGTGTTCGTGAGTTCGGTATTTTGGCTGATGATGCTCCAAGTCCAGTTGGTGGCTACAATAGTTACAACCGCTTGATGAAGGACATGACAGACTGGTTGACTGAAAAACAGGCAACTTATGTTGGTCTTCGTAAGGAAATGATCTTCGTTCCAGGTCAGTATTGGGGTAATGGACGTGAAGATGAGTTGAAATCACTCAACGAAAATCTTCCAAGTTCAGCATCAATGACCCTTACTGGTGGTAAGATTTGGGGTGAAGTGTCTGAAAGCTTCCTCTCTAACCTTAAGAATAACCTGACTGCAGGAGGTAAGACCTACCGTCCAGTGTCTCTATGGGTAAACTGGCCTGTTACAGATAACTCTAAGCAACACTTGATCTTGGGTGGTGGTGAGAAATTCCTTCATCCGATGTAGACCCAAGTCTCCTTTCAGGCATCATGTTGAACCCAATGCAACAATCTGAGCCTTCTAAGATTGCCCTCTTCTCTGCAGCCCAATATGCATGGAAACAATGGAAGTCTGAAGAAGATGCCAAGAAAGTAAACGATATCGCCTTCAACTTTGTTGAAAACGGTAAGTTTACAGATAGTGAAACATCTGTTGCCTTCCGTGAGCTTGGTAAACATATGATCAACCAAAATATGGATGGTCGTGTTGTGAAATTGGAAGAATCTGTTGAACTTGCACCGAAATTGGCGACCTTCATGTCTAAGTTGAAAGCTGGTCAAGATGTCAGTGCAGAACGTCAAGAATTGCGTGGAGAATTTGCTAAACTAAAAGCTGCAGCACAACTTTATAAAGCATCTGGTGATGAAAAGATGCGTTCTCAAATCCACTATTGGTTGGATAATACCATTGACCAAATGGATGCCTTGAGTGCTCTCCTTGATGGTACAGAAGCTATCGAAAACGAATGATTCTGCAAAACTTTGGGATAGCTACTACAAGGGCTTGAAACTCTACGAACAATCACAAACTTATACCTTCCATTATGTAGACCATGATGAAAGAGCTGAGTTAGGTGTTCAACATATTCGTCCATTCTTGCTTGGACTTCGTGAAATCCTTGCAACAGAAGTTCAAAAAGCCTTGCACCCTGACCAAGTGATCAGCACCTTTATCACTAACCGTACAGGTGTAGAAGGTGGACTTGCTGAAGTGACTGACGGAGATTTAGGAACACATGCCCTTATCAAATCACCAAACAGCATTCAAACTGGTGACTACATTGGTTTGAAATTTAACAAGGCTGTTCCAGTTCAAAACTTGACCTTTGCAATGGGAACTCAAGCAAATCCTCGTGATACCTTTAACAATGCTAAGGTTGAGTACCTCAATGAAAATGATGAGTGGGTAACACTTTCAGAACCAAGCTACACTGGTAATGAACCACTGCTTAAATTTGAAAATCTCAATATCAATGCTAAAGCTGTTCGAATGATTGCGACTTCAGATCGTGATAACACTTGGTTTGCTGTCAGAGAAATTGCTGTTAACCGTCCTGTAGAAGTTACTCGTGCTAAACAGTCAGCCACTGTGACTATCAGTCCAAATCTTATGTACAAGTACAACACAACAGTTGGTCAGATTACAGACGGACGTGATAATACTGAAGCCATGCTTGCAAATGCTGATAGAACAGACACAACTCCAGTCAATGGTTGGGTACAACTTGACTTGGGTGAAGTCAAACCTGTGACCAAGGTTCGTCTGGTTCAAGGATCAGGAGATAAATTGGCGGAAGGTGTTCTTGAGTATTCTGCAGATGGTAGCTCATGGCAAGAGTTGGATCGCTTGACTGGTGAACAAACCAAAGAAATCGAAACTCCAATTTCAGCTCGCTACGTTCGTGTTCGCAATACTAAGAACATCAACCTATGGTGGCGTATCGCTGACTTCTCAGTTGAAACACGTGCAGGCAATAGCGAATTGACTGATACAAACGTTGAAAGCTTGAAGTCAACTCCAGTCTATGACAGCCTAGGTCCGTTATGACCTTCAAATTCCAAGCGGAACTAAGCTTCCAGCTAATAGCTACTTGGGTATGAAACTTGATCGTCTTCACCAAGCTGAAAGCATTCAAGCACTTGGTACAGAAAATCCATCCCTCAACTTGGAATACTCTCCAAATGCCCAAGAATGGTATCCAGCTGATCAAGTGACTGATAAGTCCTTGGTACGTTATGTTCGTTTGGTTAATAAGACTGATCAAGAACAAGCAGTGACAGCAACATCACTACTCGTTCAGACAAAAGAAGTTCAACCAACAACACTTGATTCTACATCAATGGGAATTCACCCAACATACGGTAGAAATGACGTTCGTAAGATCAAGAACTTGGATCAATTATTCGACGGAGTTTACAATAACTTTGTAGAGTTTTCAGACTATGCTCGTAAAGATGGTCATATCACTCTTAAACTTGGTAGCGAACGTGACATCAAGAAGATTAGAGCTTATATCCAAGACGGCACTCAAAACTATCTTCGTGATGGTAAGATTCAAGTCAGTCAAGATGGCAAGACTTGGACCGATGTTGTGACAGTTGGTGACGGTGCTGCTAATGAAACACGTGATGATTCCTTGACAGATGGCTGGACACATGATTCTAAGATGCCAGGAAATCGCTATATCGAGGGTGAACTTTCAAGCCCAGTTAAAGCCAACTACCTCCGTGTTCTGTTTACAGCAGATTATGATGCTCGTTTTGTAGGCTTCACTGAGTTGGTGATCAATGATGGTGAATTCGTGAAACCAATCAATGACCCAACTGTAGAGGGAAATAGTGGGGAAAGCCAAGGTAACCTTTACACGAACCTCGTGGATGGAAAAGTCTTGACAAGCTACAAGGCTGAGAAAGACCAAGGTGAGCTTGTTTACCACTTGTCAGAACCAACAGATGCTAACCATATTCGCCTTGTTTCAAGTATTCCTCAAGGAGTGAAAGCTCGTGTGCTTGCTCGTACTCTGAAAGATAATAAAGCAGACGCTTGGTCAGAACTAGGTGAGATTACCTCAAGCTTCCAAACATTTGCAGTGAGAGAAAAAGCGCCATTGTTGGATGTCAAACTTGTTTGGGAAGGTGGCAAACCAGAGTTCTACGAAATGACTACATTCCACCAAGAACTTCCGGAAGAACCAGAGAAACCAGCTCCAACTACAAGTAAGGGTGACGAACCAGCACCAGTAGTAGAAGTCCCAGAATTTACTGGTGGCGTAAATGGTGTCGAAGCAGCTGTTCATGAAGTTCCAGAGTATACTGAAGCTATTGGCACAGCAGGAGATGAAGCAGCACCAGTAGTAGAAGTCCCAGAATTCACAGGTGGCGTAAATGGTGTCGAAGCGGCTATCCATGAAGTTCCAGAATATACTGAAGCTACGGCAGAAGCAGACAAGATTCCAGCACCAGTAGTAGAAGTCCCAGAATTCACAGGTGGCGTAAATGGAGCAGAAGCAGCTGTTCATGAAGTCCCAGAATTTACAGGTGGCGTAAATGGCACTGAAGCAGCAGTCCATGAAGTTTCCCAGAGTTTACTGGTCACGTCAAATGGAGCAGTAGGAACTACCCATGAAGTTCCCACGCTTTGAAGGTGGCGTTCCTGGTGGAGAAGGGACAACTCACCAAGTTCCAGAATTTACTGGTGGTGTGAATGGTTCAGCCCCAACTACCCGTGAAACTCCAGCATACAGAGATGAGCAGTCACAAGTAGCTCTTGCTATGTCACAAGATAAGACCTACCAAGCACCTGCAAGTTATCAATACAAACTCCCAGAGACAGGCACTAAAGAAAATGCTGGCCTTGCAGCCGTTGGTGTTGTCGGAGCACTTCTTGGTCTCTTTGCAATGGGAAAGAAAAAAGAAGACGAATAAGATGATGTAATAAGCATCCAAGTCATAGAGAGTGGGACAGAAATCGGTAATTCGTTAGAATTCGATTTCGTCGTCCCACCTCCGCACAGTTGAGTAGGGCTGTAAAAGCTGATGAAATCAGCGTAGTAGAGCTCACTCAACCACTGCGTCTTGCTCGACAATCCAAAGACAATTGAGAGGCTAGGACTTTTGTCCCAGCCTCAATCATAAAAAGCGGACAAAACTAGTTTTCTGATGAACAGCATCTGGTTTTGTTCGCTTTTTTATGGGCTCGATATTGAATCATGTAAAAAGAGAGTGGGACAGAAATCGGTAATTCGTTAGAATTCGATTTCGTCGTCCCACCTCCACACAGTTGAGTAGGGCTGTAAAAGCTGATGAAATCAGCGTAGTAAAGTCCACTCAACCACTGCGTCTTGCTCGACAATCCATAGACAATTGAGAGGCTAGGACTTTTGCCCCAGCCTCTGTTAGATAGTTCTTTTAGGAAGCTCCATTAGTAGCAGACGTTTTTGTATCTGTTGTTTGAGTGCTAGAAGAAGGAACAGTCGGTTGTTCTTGTTTACTACTAGTCTCTTCTTTCTTGCTTTCTTCACTGCTACTAGATTGACTTGTCCTTTCTTCTTGTGTGTTGTCCTTTGTAGAAGTATTATCCTTGTTGGGAGTAGTGTTCTCTTGAGGGGATTCCTTTTGAATCTCTTTTATGACAGTTGTCTGGGTTGTCGTAGTTTCTTTTTTAGAGTTATTATTCATAGCATTCATGATGGTGATGCTTGCAGTAATCAGCCCCAGTATACTACCGATAGTAGCAATCGTTTTTTTGAAAAAAACAGTAAATCCTTTTTTTGATGTGTTCTGTTTTGGGTTTTTGATGTTCTACGATAATTAGACATAATATCTCTCCTTTACTAAAAAATTCATTATACCGAAAATCTTTAAAAAAAACTTAAATGAACCTGAATTGCCTTTCTTGTCGCCTGAACTGTTTCGTGATACAATAGAAGGAGTGATTTTTAGAAAGCGTGAGAAACCATGATTTACTTTGATAATTCGGCAACGACCAAGCCCTATCCCTGAAGCACTTAGAGACCTATATGCAGGTTGCTTCAAAAGATTATAGGAAATCCTTCAAGTCTCCATCGTTTGGGAGACCAATCGACTAGAATATTTAGAAGCATCTCGTCAACAGATTGCAGATTTGATTGGTAAGAAAAGCGAAGAAATCTTTCTTTACCTCTGGTGGGACTGAAGGGGATAACTGGGTTATCAAAGGGGTTGCATTTGAAAAAGCGCAATTTGGTAAACACATTATTGTGTCAGCTATTGAGCATCCAGCAGTCAAGGAGTCAGCCCTCTGGCTCAAGATACAAGGATTTTGAGGTGGATTTTGCGCCAGTCGATGAAAAATGGATTTGTAGATGTTGATACCTTTAACAAGTCTACTCCGTCCAGATACAACGCTTAGTCTCTGTTATGGCTGTCAACAATGAAATCGGATCAATCCAGCCCTATTGAAGCTATTTCAGAACTATTAGCTGATAAAGCCAACTATTTCTTTCCACGTTGATGCGGTTCAAGCCTTGGCTAAGATTCCGACAGAAAAGTACTTGACAGACCGAGTCGATTTTGCAACCTTCTCGAGTCATAAAGTTTCACGGAGTTCGTGGTGTTGGCTTTGTCTATATCAAGTCAGGTAAGAAAGATTACACCACTATTAACTGGCGGTGGCCAAGAGCGTGACTATCGTTCAACAACTGAGAATGTCGCAGGGTATTGCAGCGACAGCCAAAGGCCCTACGTTTGGCTATGGAAAAATCTAGATTTGTTTACGAGCAAAACAAGTCAGATGAAGGAAGTCATCCGTCAAGCCCTTCTTGATTATCCAGATATTTTTTTGTCTTCTCAGGTGAGGAAGACTTTGTACCTCATATTTCTGACCTTTGGGATTAAGGGAGTTCGTGGTGAAGTCATTGTTCATGCATTTTGAAGATTATGATATTTTTCATTTCCACAACCTCTGCTTGTTCGTCCAAGGCTGGGAAAACCTGCTGGGCACCCTGATTGCCATGGGCGTTGAAAAAGGATAAAGGCCCAGTCAGCAGTTCGTCTCAGTATAGACCTAGAAAATGACATGAGTCAAGTTGAGCAATTTTTGACCAAACTAAAATTAATATACAATCAAACTAGAAAAAGTAAGATAGGAGTATTCATGCAGTATTCAGAAATTATGATTCGCTACGGAGAATTGTCAACTAAGGGTAAAAAAACCGTATGCGTTTCATCAATAAACTTCGTAATAATATCTCAGATGTTTTATCCATCTATCCTCAAGTCAAAGGTAACTGCTGATCGCGACCGTGCCCATGCTTATTTGAATGGGGCAGACTACACAGCAGTTGCCGAGTCACTCAAAGCAAGTTTTTCGGGATTCAAAAACTTTTTCGCCAGTATACAAGGTTGAAAAAAATCTGTAGAAGTTCTGAAATCTGCTGTCCAAGAGATTATGAAGGACATCTACAAGGAAGGTATGACCTTTAAAAATCTCAAGCAAGCGAAGCGACCACAACTTTGAATTAGACAGTCGTGAGTTGAACCAAACTCTAGGTGGTGCAGTATTTGAAGCTATTCCCAATGTACAAGCACAAATGAAAAAAATCCTGACATCAATCTTCAGGTGGAGATTCGTGAGGAAGCAGCCTATATTTCTTATGAAACTATTCGTGGAGCGGGAGGTTTACCAGTTGGAACTTCGGGCAAAGGGAATGCTGATGTTATCAGGAGGGATTGACTCACCAGTAGCTGGTTATCTCGCTCTAAAACGTGGAGTGGATATCGAGGCTGTTCACTTTGCTAGTCCACCATATACTAGTCCAGGCGCCCTCAAGAAAGCTCAGGATTTGACCCGTAAATTGACTAAGTTCGGTGGTAATATCCAGTTTATCGAAGTGCCTTTCACTGAGATTCAAGAAGAAATCAAGGCTAAAGCTCCAGAAGCTTATCTCATGACACTGACCCGTCGCTTTATGATGCGCATTACAGACCGTATCCGTGAAGTGAGAAATGGTTTGGTCATTATCAATGGTGAAAGTCTTGGTCAGGTAGCTAGCCAAACCCTTGAAAGTATGCAGGCTATCAATGCCGTGACTAATACACCAATCATCCGTCCAGTTGTGACTATGGACAAGCTAGAAATTATTGACATTGCGCAAGAAATTGACACCTTTGAAATTTCTATCCAACCCTTTGAAGACTGTTGTACGATTTTTGCGCCTGATCGTCCGAAAAACAAATCCTAAAAATTAAGAATGCCGAACAGTATGAAACACGTATGGACGTTGAAGGATTGGTTGAGCGAGCAGTTGCAGGAATTATGATCACAGAAATCACACCACAAGCAGAAAAAGGATGCGGTGGATGAGTTGATTGAAGATCTCCTCTAATTAGAAAAAAACCATAGGAATTGAGAAAATAAGCAGAAAAAGTTAGTTTTTTTGTTCTAAATTTAGACGGAAACTGACTTTTTTTCTATTTTTATGCTATAATAAGATAAAAATTTTTGAATATATAGAGTTTTTCTGACAATGAATCAATCCTATTTTTTTACCTGAAAATGCGAGAGCATAAATTAGTGGTTCCCTACACAGGTAAGGAGCGACGGGTACGTGTTCTTCTCCCCAAAAAAACTATGAGAAAAGACACGGATCGAACTTACCCAGTTGTCTATTTCCACGATGGACAAAATGTCTTTTATAGTAAGGAATCTTACGTTGGACATTCCTGGAAGATTATTCCTGCCATCAAGCGAAATCCTGATATCAGCCGTATGATAATCGTGGCTATTGACAATGATGGCCTAGGGCGGATGAATGAGTACGCAGCATGGAAATTCCAAGAGTCTAATATTCCTGGTCAACAATTTGGTGGTAAGGGAGTTGAGTATGCTGAGTTTGTCATGGAAGTGGTCAAACCCTTTATCGACGACAACTATCGGACAAAGTCTGACCGCAAGCACACTGCTATGGTTGGATCTTCTCTAGGTGGCAATATTACCCAGTTTATTGGCTTGGAGTATCAGGATCAGATTGGATGTTTGGGAGTTTTCTCATCAGCTAACTGGCTTCACCAAGAGGCCTTTGATCGCTATATCGAGCGAAAAAAACTATTGCCTGACCAGCGAATTTTTATCTATGTTGGTACGGAAGAAGCAGATGATACAGACAAGACCCTCATGGCTGGCAATATTAAGCAGGCCTATATCGACTCTTCTCTTCGCTATTATCATGATTTGATAGCAGGAGGAGTGCAGTTGGAAAATCTCTCTCTAAAGGTTCAAGCTGGAGCCATTCACCATGAAATTCCATGGTCAGAAAATCTTCCAGCTTGCCTACGTTTTTTTGCAGAAAATTGGTAATTAGTATAAAGGAGACAGGATATGCATATTGAACATCTTAGCCACTGGAGTGGACATCTAAATCGCGAAATGTACGTCAACCGTTATGGACATGCAGGGTATCCCAGTTGTAGTCTTTGCTTCCTCAGGTGGTAGCCACAATGAATACTATGATTTTTGGAATGATTGATGCTTGCGCATCCTTTATCGAGGAAGGTCGTGTTCAGTTCTTTACGCTTTCAAGTGTGGATAGTGAGAGCTGGCTGGCAACTTGGAAAAATGGTCATGATCAAGCTGAAATGCATCGTGCTTATGAACGATATGTCATTGAAGAAGCTATTCCTTTTATCAAGCACAAGACAGGATGGTTTGACGGTATGATGACGACAGGTTGCTCGATGGGAGCTTATCACGCCCTAAACTTCTTCTTGCAACATCCGGATGTCTTTACCAAGGTTATTGCCCTTAGCGGGGTCTATGATGCGCGTTTCTTTGTCGGTGATTATTACAATGATGATGCCATCTATCAGAACTCACCAGTAGACTATATCTGGAATCAAAATGATGGCTGGTTTATTGATCGTTATCGTCAAGCAGAAATTGTGGTCTGTACGGGGCTAGGTGCTTGGGAACATGATGGACTACCTTCTTACTATAAGCTCAAAGAAGCCTTTGACCAAAAACAAATTCCTGCTTGGTTTGCAGAATGGGGACATGATGTCGCCCATGACTGGGAATGGTGGCGCAAACAAATTCCTTATTTTCTTGGTCACATGAGTCTATAAAAGGAGTCGCTTATGAATTATCTTGTAATTTCACCCTATTACCCACAAAATTTTCAACAATTTAGTATTGAGTTAGCTAATAAAGGAATCACAGTTTTAGGGATTGGGCAAGAACCCTACGAACAACTAGATGAACCATTGCGCAATAGCTTGACGGAGTATTTCCGAGTTGATAATCTTGAAAATATCGATGAAGTCAAGCGTGCAGTAGCCTTTCTTTTTATAAGCATGGCCCAATTGATCGCATCGAATCTCACAATGAATACTGGCTTGAGTTAGACGCTGCCCTTCGTGAACAGTTCAATGTTTTTGGTGCCAAGCCAGAAGACCTTAAGAAGACTAAGTTCAAGTCTGAAATGAAGAAACTCTTCAAAAAAGCTGGAGTCCCAGTGGTTCCAGGTGCTGTCATTGAAACAGAAGCAGATGTTGACAAAGCTATGAAAGAAATCGGCCTTCCAATGATTGCAAAACCTGACAATGGAGTTGGGGCAGCTGCAACCTTCAAGCTTGAAACAGAAGATGATGTAAACCACTTTAAGGCTGAATGGGACCATTCAACCGTTTATTTCTTTGAAAAATTTGTTACCTCTAGTGAAATCTGTACTTTCGACGGTTTGGTAGATAGAGATGGAAATATCGTCTTTTCAACTACCTTTGACTATGCACATACACCCCTTGATCTCATGATTTACAAGATGGACAATTCTTATTATGTTCTTAAGGAAATGGATCCAAAATTGCGTAAATATGGTGAGGCAATTGTCAAGGAATTTGGTATGAAAGAACGTTTCTTCCATATTGAGTTCTTCCGTGAGGGTGATGATTATATTGCCATTGAGTATAATAACCGTCCAGCGGGTGGCTTTACTATTGATGTCTATAACTATGCGCATTCCTTGGATTTGTACAAGGGTTATGCAGCTATCGTTGCGGGTGAACCATTCCCTGCTTCTCATTTCGAGCCGCTTTACTGTTTGGCGACATCACGCCGTGCTAATGCTAACTATGTATATTCAGAGGAAGACTTGCTCGCTAAATACAGCCAGCAGTTCAAGGTAAAGAAAATCATGCCTGCAGCCTTTGCTGAATTGCAAGGAGACTATCTCTATATGCTAACAACACCAAGTCGTGAGGAAATGGATCAGATGATTAAGGACTTTGGTCAGCGTCAATAATAGGATATGAAGACTTAACAAACTCTCTTTGTTAGGTCTTTTTTGAAGAGTTGAAATAAAAAGCGTTTTCCTGAGGTATTCTTTTTAGAAAATCTGTTGCTAAAAAGGTTTAAAAAAATTGATAGAATAGGGATTGTCTAAAAAAATATTAAGGAGAATCTATCAATGGATTTCGCATGGGCAGTCAAATATGCCACTGAATTTTTTTGGGAACAGCCATCTTGATTATCTTGGGAAATGGTGCAGTTGCCAACGTTGAACTTAAAGGTACGAAAGGTCACCAAAGTGGCTGGCTCGTTATCGCTGTTGGTTACGGTATGGGGGTTATGATCCCTGCCTTGATGTTTGGTAACATTTCTGGTAATCACATCAACCCAGCCTTCACTCTTGGTCTAGCAGTTAGCGGACTCTTCCCTTGGGCTCAAGTTGCACCTTACATCATTATGCAGGTTTTGGGAGCAATCTTCGGACAAGCATTAGTTGTTGCAACACACCGCCCATACTACTTGCAAACTGAAAAAGCAAACAACATCTTGGGGTCTTTCTCAACTATTTCAAGTTTGGACCAAGGTACAAAAGAATCACGCTTTGCAGCAACTGTGAACGGATTTATCAATGAGTTTGTTGGATCATTCGTTCTTTTCTTTGCAGCTCTTGGATTGACAAAGAACTTCTTCGGAGCTGAAGTTCTTCAATACATGAAGCAAATGGCAACTCAAGCAGGTCAAACTGTTGACTTCTCTGACTTGGCCATTAAAGCTCAAACAGCACCACATACAACAGCAGGTGTTGCGGTAGGTCACATGGCACTTGGTTTCTTGGTAATGGCCTTGGTTACTTCACTTGGTGGACCTTCAGGACCAGGTTTGAACCCCGCTCGTGACTTTGGACCACGTCTTCTTCACGCAGTACTTCCTAAATCAATCCTTGGTCAACACAAGGGTGATTCAAAATGGTGGTATGCTTGGGTACCAGTAGTTGCACCGATTGCAGCGGCTATTGCAGCAGTAGCGCTCTTCAAATTCCTTTACCTATAATCGTTATAAACTGGGTTTTCCCCAGTTTTTTCTTGTCCACGCAAGTCAAGTTTTTTAGATAGAGATTCTTAAATAGTCAGACTTTTTTCATTTTAAATCAAAAGATGTAAATATGACAAAAATATGGTAAAATAGAGTATTAAGTAAACGTTAAAAAGGAATATTATGCGTAAAGAAATTGCACCTGAATTATATAATTACAATAAATTCCCTGGTCCAGAATTTCATTTGTCTGGAGATAAAGTCGAAGCGGAAGGTTTTACTTTTACCTTAGTTGAGAATAGCAAGGAAGCCTTCGATGCAACGGTATTTTCTCAACGCTTTTCAGAAGTTTTAACTAAGTATGATTATATTGTAGGAGACTGGAGTAATGAACAGTTGCGCTTACGTGGTTTCTACAAAAATGAGCGAGCTGAAGAATCTTTTGAGAAAAATCAGTCGTTTACAAGATTATCTCCTCGAGTATTGTAGCTATGGATGTGCCTATTTTGTTTTAGAAAACGAGACGCCTAAACGAGCACCATTTGATCAAAAAATGCGCAAGAAAGAAGAAGAAAAAGACAACCGAAAAGGGAAGAAATCTTCTCAAAATAGGAAAAGAAATCATACCGATAAGAGAAATAGACGCCGTTCAAAAAGAACAAAAAAATCTCAGAAAGAAGACAAGGGACAACGTCATTTCGTCATCCGTAAGAAGGACTAGAAAATAAGGAGAAAAGATGAAACCGTCGATTTATAGTTTAACACGCCAAGGTATGCAAGAATGGGTCTTAGAGCAAGGAGAAAAGAAATTCCGAGCTGATCAAATATGGGAATGGCTTTACCGTAAACGCGTTCAGACATTTGAAGAAATGACTAACCTATCAAAGGATTTAATCGCTAAGCTCAACGACCAGTTTGTAGTTAATCCCTTGAAACAACGCATTGTTCAAGAGTCAGCAGATGGGACTGTGAAGTATCTCTTTGAGTTGCCAGACGGTATGTTGATTGAGACAGTTCTGATGCGTCAACACTATGGTTTGTCAGTCTGTGTCACCACGCAGGTAGGGTGTAACATTGGTTGTACCTTCTGTGCGTCAGGCTTGATTAAGAAGCAACGTGACCTCAATAATGGGGAAATTGTGGCTCAAATTATGTTAGTTCAGAAGTATTTTGACGAGCGTGGACAGGACGAACGTGTTAGTCATATCGTAGTTATGGGTATTGGAGAACCATTTGATAACTACAATAATGTTTTGAACTTTATCCGTACCATCAATGATGACAAGGGAATGGCAATCGGAGCTCGCCATATCACTGTTTCAACTTCTGGCTTAGCCCACAAGATTCGTGAATTTGCAAATGAAGGTGTACAGGTTAACCTTGCTGTTTCTCTTCATGCACCAAACAATGAACTGCGTTCAAGCATTATGAAGATTAACCGTGCCTTTCCGATTGAAAAACTCTTTGCAGCTATCGAGTATTACATCGAAACAACCAACCGCCGTGTAACTTTTGAGTATATCATGCTTAATGAAGTCAATGATGGAGTAGAACAAGCACTTGAGTTGGCAGAATTGCTTAAGAATATTAAGAAATTGTCCTATGTCAACTTGATTCCTTATAATCCAGTTAGTGAGCATGACCAGTATAGCCGAAGCCCTAAAGAGCGTGTCATGGCCTTCTATGATACACTCAAGAAAAAAGGTGTCAACTGTGTCGTTCGCCAGGAACATGGTACAGATATCGATGCGGCTTGTGGACAGTTGCGTTCAAATACCATGAAGCGTGATCGTCAAAAAGCAGTAGCAGAAGTAAATCCATAAGATGAGTCGAAAAAAACATTACTAAGCTTGGGAGTGCTTTTATACAGTCTTTGTATCGTCTGTTTTTTTGCTTTTACTCCCCAACCTCAACTTCCTACAGGAGTGGAAACTCCAGGTATTCAAACTTTTGGACGCCTGGTTTTTCTTTTGACGCCTTTTAACTCCTTTTGGAAACTGGGTGAAGTAACAAGTCTTTTACAGCTATTCTGGATTTTTTTGCAGAATGCCTTAAATATCCTCTTGCTTTTCCCATTAATTTTTCAGCTTCTCTATCTTATACCTGCTCTAAGAAAAAAACGAAGCGTGTGATCTTGTTTAGCTTTTTTTATTGAGCTTGGGAATCGAGTGTACACAGCTAGCTTTAGACTTTTTCTTTGATTTTAATCGGGTCTTTGAGATTGATGATTTGTGGACCAACACTTTGGGTGGCTACCTAGCTTGGATCCTCTATAAACTACTACATAAACACAAGATAAGGAATTGAAATGAGTATCTTAGAAGTTAAAAAAATTTGAGTCACGGTTTTTGGTGACCGTGCGATTTTTGAAGACGTGTCCTTCCGTCTCCTTAAAGGTGAACACATCGGATTAGTTGGTGCCAACGGTGAAGGAAAATCAACCTTCATGAGCATCGTAACTGGTAAAATGTTACCTGATGAAGGTAAGGTGGAATGGTCTAAATATGTGACTGCAGGCTACCTTGACCAGCACGCTGTGCTCAAAAGAAGGTCAAACTGTGCGTGATGTTTTGCGAACAGCCTTTTGATGAACTCTTTAAGGCAGAAGCTCGCATTAATGACCTATACATGGAAATGGCAGAAGAAGGAGCTGATATCGAAGCTCTTATGGAAGAAGTTGGAGAACTCCAAGATCGTTTAGAGAGCCGTGACTTTTACACTCTAGATGCCAAGATTGATGAAGTGGCGCGTGCCCTCGGTGTTATGGACTATGGTATGGATGCAGACGTAACAGCCTTGTCTGGTGGACAAAGAACCAAGGTACTTTTGGCCAAACTTCTTCTTGAAAAAAACCAGATATCTTGCTTTTGGATGAGCCTACCAACTATTTGGATGCAGAGCATATTGACTGGCTCAAGCGCTATCTGCAGAACTATGAAAATGCATTTGTTCTTATCTCTCACGATATTCCTTTCCTCAATGACGTTATCAATATCGTCTATCATGTGGAAAATCAACAGTTGACACGCTACTCTGGTGACTACTACCAGTTCCAAGAAGTCTATGCCATGAAGAAATCTCAGCTGGAGGCAGCCTACGAACGCCAACAGAAAGAAATTGCGGACCTTAAGGATTTCGTAGCCCGCAACAAAGCGCGTGTTGCTACTCGTAACATGGCCATGTCTCGTCAAAAGAAATTGGATAAGATGGACATTATCGAGCTTCAAAGTGAAAAACCAAAGCCTTCCTTTGATTTTAAACCAGCTCGTACACCAGGCCGCTTTATCTTCCAAGCCAAAGATTTGCAGATTGGTTATGACCGCCCACTTACCAAGCCATTAAATCTTACCTTCGAGCGCAATCAGAAGGTTGCCATCATCGGTGCCAATGGTATCGGGAAAACAACTCTCTTGAAGAGTCTTTTGGGAATCATTCCACCTATTGCTGGGGAAGTTGAGCGTGGTGACTACCTAGAACTCGGCTACTTTGAGCAGGAAGTGGAAGGCGGCAATCGCCAAACACCACTAGAAGCGGTATGGAATGCCTTTCCAGCGCTCAATCAAGCAGAAGTTCGTGCAGCTCTTGCCCGCTGTGGGCTTACGACTAAACACATTGAAAGTCAGATTCAAGTTCTCTCAGGTGGAGAACAAGCTAAGGTTCGTTTCTGTCTCTTGATGAATCGTGAGAACAATGTCCTTGTTCTAGACGAGCCTACCAACCACTTGGATGTTGATGCCAAGGACGAACTCAAACGTGCTTTGAAAGAATATAAAGGCTCAATCCTTATGGTCTGCCACGAACCAGACTTTTATGAAGGCTGGATGGACCAAATCTGGGACTTTAATGAACTAACATAATAGTCAAAAAAAATCCAAGTCGACGAGACTTGGATTTTTGGCTAGTAATTCAAATAGGTTTCAATTTCAGATTTTTGAATTTCTTTTCCGTAGTGACAAATCGGGCAAGAAACGAAATAAGTTTTACCGTAAGGAAAGAGGGGAATCCAGTAAAGAGTAAACTTGCGTCCGGTTTCTGTGATTTCCCAAGTCCCAACATTGTTACAATGGCCACATTCGATAGCAGTTTGTGTATGTCCCAACACTTTTTGGTAACCTTTTGACCCCCAAAATAGAATCATTTTATAATCTCCTTAAAATAAATGATGTTATTGTTTGCTAAAATCGTAGTCTTTCACAATTTCAATACTATCGATAGTGATAGCAGTAGTTGGTTTGTCTTTTTCATCTTTTTCAGCCTTGGCAATCTTGTCAACAACATCCATACCGTCGATGACTTGACCAAAGACAGGGTGTTTTCCGTCTAGACTAGGGTTGCCCCCTTCTTTGTAGGCTTCGATAATTTTCTTTGGATAGCTACTTGTAGGAAGTTTGGCAGAAATGTCTGTTGTATTTGGTTGATGAAGAACTGGCTACCATTGGAATTTGGTTGGCCAGTATTAGCCATGGAGAGAGAACCACGGATGTTATAGAGATATGGAGAGATCTCGCTCTTGAAACCAGTTCCATGGTCTTTAGTCTTGTCCTTATCGTGCCAGATGGATTCGCCACCTGTACCATCTCCTTTTGGATCACCAGTCTGAACCATAAAGCCATCAATCACTCGGTGGAAGGTAACGCCATTGTAGTAGCCTTCCTTAGCGTGAGTTAGGAAATTTTTCAACCGCAAGAGGGGCTAACTTTTGGAAAGAGTTTGATGCGGATATCTCCTTGACTGGTGTGGAGAATGACTTCAGCCTCGTCTTCAGCAACTTCTTTAGATAGTTGTGGGAATTTGGCATTTTTCATTTGTCAAGGCGTCTTTAAGATCCTTGGCAGATTGAGCAGCTGCTTTGGAACTTTCTTCAGCAGCCAAGCTAGAATCTACATAGTCATCCCCTCGCAGACTACGTTGGATACTGCTACATCCAGCAAGGGCAAAAAGTTGAGATTAATAGAAGTGTTGCTATTTTTTTCATGGTAATCCTTTCAAAAAAATCATTTCTACCATTGTACCCTAATTGAAAGTGGATTTCAAATGTTAGTAGTTTACAGAACTGGCTTAGATAATAGTTGGGATTTCATCATCATCTTGAAAAATCTTCAACTTCTTCTTCCCCAGCAAATGGTTTATGAAAAGAACTTAGTATAAAACGAGCAATTGGTCCAACAATTAGGAAATTTAGAGGAAGAGCTGCAATAAAGTTTACGATCCAGGCACTTAGGTAGGTCTTGGGTGTGATAGCAATGCCATTGTAGAAAAGTTCATAGAAGGACATGAAAGTGACCATGAGAACTGCCATTCCTCCAGAAATTGTAATGATTTTCTGCCAGCGTTTATGATGATCCTTGAGGATACGAAAGGCAATTGACTTAACGATTGGTCCAACAAGGATGACATCCAATAAAAAAAGGCTGTGACAAAACCAGGAATGTAACCAAGGGCTAAATGATGTAGTGAAAGTTGACCAACAATAAAAAGATTCCAAATAGACATACCGAGTACCATCATGGAACACATTAGTGTTGTAAATAAAAGAGCTTCTTTAAAATTTCTAGGCATTATAATCTCCATTTCTTTTTGATTAGACATCAGTTTACCATAAAAAATTTTTTCTCGTAAGTGGATTGATTGGATTTTTTTAAGAAACTGTTTTCAAAAAAATCAACCTGACTTGGTTGATTAGAGATTCTTTTTAGGATGGCGGTCAATGATTGCTTGATGGTCTTTGAGTGCCTGTTCTCCTTTTGGAGTTAGTCTATAACCGCGAATCGAGAAGTAATCAGCTAATTCTTCTGAAAAATAGTCATGAAGGGCTTGATTCAGGTCGGCGGCCTTCATCTTGGAGAGACCAGTAATACCCTTCTTTTTTTAAGGCTACCTTTTTTTCATTGTAGCATTTAGATGGTCAAGCGAGTCAAAGGCGGTTTCGATGGTAGCATATCCTTTTTCAACAAGCATTTCTAAATGTTTTGGGGCATCAATGCCATAAGAATTACTATGTTTTAAAAGAGTACATTTTCATAGGATTTTTTTTGGCTTCAATTCCTAATGAATCAATGAACTTAATACTAGGTCTCGAAAAGAATTATGCTTCCTCTTTCTGTCTGAGTTCAAAGAGGTCTTCTACTTTCAAATTAAAAACTTGAGCAATTTTAAGAGCCATTTCCAGCGAAGGATTGTAACGATTATTTTCCAAGTGCAGAATTGTCTCGCGTCGCATGCCGATGAGGTCGGCTAACTCCTGCTGGGTCATGCCTGTGGACTCACGAACAGATTTGAGATTAGTAATAATCTTGCTTTCTTTGGCCATGCTTATCCCCTACGTTCCAAGATAAAATAGACAACCGCAAAGATGCAAATCAAGGCAGCTATGCTAAAAAATATCTGTCCCATGTAAAGAGTGAGAGACCCCATATACCCAATGATAACTGCTAGGATCATCAGTGCGCCTAGTATAAAAACAAACATCAAGCTAGCTGCCTTGGCTAAATTAGCATAAAAGCGTTCGTCCGGAGTTTCCTTGACATTTTTTAAAGAGAAAAAAGCAAATAAAATCACTTCAATAACGAGGATAATTCCGAAACTCCATTCTTTAATACCAGAACTTACGCTAGGGGTTGCAACCCAAATCCCTACTGTATAAAAAAATGCTTGCTGCAAAACACAAGTATCGTGTAAATCTTAACAGACAAGTCAAAAATAGTCTTTCCCTTACCTTTCTGACTTTTATGAGGCCATGGTTTCATATGTAGCCAGACCCAAATAGCTATAATTTGACCTAACACTGAAATACCAGTAATAACTAACTTGGGTCCCCAACTAAGATTAGAACCAAATAAAACAATAAAATCAATAATGAGAGCTACGGCAATCATTGCAATGAGGCCACGCATTTTTTGACTTTTTTTCATGATAGACTCCTTTTTTTGTGTTATAAATATATAACATTTAAATGTTATGTTATAAATATATCACACTTAAATTTAGAAAGCAAGAATTTTATGTGTCAATGTGGCAATTATTTGAAAAAATTTTTTAATTAAAGACCTCGCTAGTCAAACAACTAAAGAATTCTTTGAAGCAATGCATCGTATTTGGTTTGGATAGTTTTGTTAATAATATTTGATGATAAAGAATTTTTGGAAAAACCTAGATGCTGTATGAATCTCTACTTTTTTCTTAGACTGCTATAAAGTCTGTCAGAATAAGCTTTGTAGTTGTAGAAGTTAATTTTTTTCTTTCTAACTTATCCCTATTGGTCTAACAAATTTCTAAAAATTTTAAAGTCTGTCAAGTTTTTTTCTTGACACCTGTTAGAAATCTGCTATAATAGAACATGTGCTAAATAGCTCAGCTATTTCACCGAAATAAAAAATTAAAGAAAAGAGATATTAAAAATGGCAGTAAAAATCCGTTTGACTCGTATGGGTTCTAAGAAAAAACCTTTCTACCGTATTAACGTAGCAGATTCACGTTCACCACGTGACGGACGTTTCATCGAAACAGTTGGAACTTACAACCCACTTGTTGCTGAAAACCAAGTAACTTTGAAAGAAGACCGCGTTCTTGCATGGTTGGCTGATGGAGCTCAACCTTCAGATACAGTACGCAACATCCTTTCAAAAAGAAGGCGTATTGAAGAAATTCCACGATTCTAAATTCTCAAAAATAAGTTTAAAAGTAGGTTGACAGATGGATACGATTGAAAAATCTCATTATTGCGATTGTGAAACCCTTGATTTCACAACCAGATGCCTTAACTATCAAGATTGAAGATACACCAGAATTTTTGGAATATCATTTGGATCTTGATCAAAGCGATGTGGGTCGTGTAATCGGTCGTAAGGGTCGCACTATCTCTGCGATAAGAACGATTGTCTACTCTGTCCCAACTGAAGACAAAAAAGTAAGAATCGTTATTGATGAAAAAAATAAAAAAATGCGGGACGGATGTCTCGCTTTTTGCTAGGAGTAGGATATGAAGGATTTAACAGTTAGACAACTACAAAGCCTATTTGCTAGAACATTACCAGCAATCTAGAACAGAAGAAGGGCTCTTTATAAAACTAGTTGAAGAAGTTGGTGAAGTAGCCGAGGTTTTAAATGGACGTTCTGGACGAAAAGAGGGAGTTCAGGACTCAAATGAGGAACTTGCTAAAGAACTTGCTGATATTATTCATTATACCGTCGCAATTGCAGCCATCAACGATATTGATCTAACCAAGACCATTTTTTTGAAAAAAAGACAAAAAAGGCAGCTATCAAATATCAGCATGAACGAGATTTGGAAGGATATTTTAGAAGCCGAAGGTCAGAACTAGCTTTTTCTCAAACTTGTGAAAAATCCCTGGAACGTGATAAAAATAAAGGATAAGGGTATATAATAAATCATTGTATAGAATGAGTGGTTTCTTTATGAAGAGGTTTGAAGTATCTACAGAAATTGGCAGTCTCTTTGTTACTTATCAAAAAGCAAAAAGAAAGTGCTAGTTTGTTTAAGTGGCGCAGGTTTGTTACCAAGTTATGAAAAATTTTTTTCACTTATACTTGAAAAAAACTTCCTCCTACAATTGGTTATTTGACAATTGATTTTTCCGAACACAGGTAGGAGTCCGATTCGTGACCAAGCTGGAAAAAAATCTAGATAATCTTGCAGATGCGGTTTATAAAGTACTTGAAGAATTGGCGATTTCTGAATATATACTTTGTGCACATAGTTTGAGTGGAATTTTTAGCTTGCAAATTGCTCAACAAACCAATTAAGTGTCAGGCTTTAGTAGCGCTTGAACCGACCACTAAAAAAAGTAATGTTTGCTGATTTTTTTCAGAAAAATCCTTATCCAGAAATGGAAGAGCAAATGAGACTGCTTGAAGAATTTGGTCCTGAACTTTATTTTAAGAACTTAACTCAATCCACATTTAACCCTGAAACTAACAAAGAAATCTGGAAATTAATGCAAGAAAAAGGCTTAGAGTTGGAAAATCAAGATCCAGAATTTCAGATATCTGGAGAAATTACTGAGGAAGATTTTGAGAATTTGTCGATAGAATCTCATGTCCCTGTATTTATTTTTTTGTCAGCCTTATAGAGAAAAAAAGAGTACAGAGAATCAGAATATTGGACTTCCAATACTAAACTCATTTTAGGGGGGAATCACCATTATTTACAGTGGTCCGAATCAGAGAAAATTGTAGATATTATTAAAAAAATGTAAGAAGAAAATGGAGATAAGGAAATTACAGGAGATCAAATGAACTATTTTAACGTTGGAAAAATCGTCAATACACAAGGTTTACAAGGTGAGATGAGAGTCTTATCTGTGACGGATTTTTCGGAAGAACGCTTTAAAAAAGGTGCAGAGCTGGCCTTATTTGATGAGAAGGATCAATTTGTTAAAACAGTGACTATCGCAAGTCACCGTAAGCATAAAAACTTTGATATCATCAAATTTAAGGATATGTATCACATCAATGATATCGAAAAATACAAGGGCTACAGTCTCAAGGTTGCGGAAGAAAACCTTAATGACCTGGATGAGGGTGAATTTTACTATCACGAGATTATTGGACTAGAGGTCTACGAGGGTGACAATTTGATTGGAACCATCAAGGAGATTCTTCAGCCTGGGGCCAATGATGTCTGGGTAGTCAAACGCAAAGGCAAACGAGATCTACTCTTACCTTATATCCCACCTGTAGTTCTCAATGTAGATATTCCGAATAACCGTGTGGATGTTGAACTCTTAGAAGGGTTAGACGATGAAGATTGATATTTTAACCCTCTTTCCAGAAATGTTCACACCCTTAGAACATTCCATCGTTGGAAAGGCTCGAGAAAAAGGACTCTTAGATATCCACTATCATAATTTTCGTGACTACGCTGAAAAGGCTCGTCATGTTGACGATGAACCCTACGGTGGTGGTCAAGGGATGTTGCTAAGAGCGCAACCCATCTTTGATGCCTTTGATGCCATTGAAAAAAAGAATCCGCGCGTGATTCTCTTAGACCCTGCTGGGAAAAAGTTCGATCAGGCTTACGCTGAGGATTTGGCGCAAGAAAAAGAGCTTATCTTTATTTGTGGGCACTACGAAGGTTATGATGAACGGATTAAGACCTTGGTAACAGATGAGATATCTCTTGGAGATTATGTCTTGACCGGTGGAGAACTAGCAGCAATGACCATGATTGATGCGACGGTTCGCTTGATACCAGAAGTAATTGGTAAAGAAACGAGTCACCAAGATGATAGCTTTTCATCAGGCCTTCTTGAATATCCTCAGTATACACGTCCTTATGATTATCGTGGCATGGTAGTTCCAGAAGTGCTCATGAGTGGGCATCATGAGAAGATTCGTCAATGGCGTCTCTATGAAAGTCTCAAAAAAACTTATGAGCGTAGACCAGATTTGTTGGAACATTACGAATTAACAGCAGAAGAAGCCAAAATGTTAGCAAACATTAAAGAAAATACAAACTAAAAGGAGAAATCTATGCAAATCATTAAACGTGATGGACAAGTTGCTGACTTTGATCCAGATAAAATCTATCAAGCCATTCTCAAAGCTGCTCAAACAGTTTATGTTTTAACCGATGATTTACGTCAAAATCTAGCTCAGGTCACTAAGAAAGTTGTCTTGGATCTAGAAGAGGCAAAAGTGGAGCGTGCGACCATCAGCATGATTCAATCAATGGTTGAACACCGCTTGCTTGGTGCAGGTTACATCACTATCGCAGAACACTATATCTCTTACCGTTTGCAACGCGATTTAGAGAGAAGTGGTTACGGAGAACACATTGCTGTTCACCTTCATTTTGAACAAATTCGATAATAGAAAAGAGTGAGATGAAGAAAACTCATCTCACTCTTTCTTAAATCGATTTTTTTGGGCAGTTTGTACAGTCGAGGGAACAAAACTCATTTTCTGAATATCTGGGATTCGAATAATGCGGGTCACATTTTTTGCAAAATTTTTAACGATAATTTGCTGACGATCTGTATCATACTTGATGATATCTCCTGTAAAACTTGTGTCGGCAAAAATGATGTGGACAGCAGTTTTTTTCAGGACTGCCTCTTTAATGGTAGCTGTCAGGGAGTCAGCTTTGGAGTGATCAGGTTCAGCTCGTCCATTGAGAAAATTTTGCACTTTTTGTTGAAGGTGTTTAAATAAATCTTTCATGAGAGCCTCCCTTCTTTAATATCATTATTATATACAATTTTTAAAAAAATCTACAAGATTTTTACGAATAATCAAGTGAAAAACAATCAAAAAGGAGAATGCAATGGCAGAATTTACATTTGAAATCGAAGAACACCTACTCACTCTATCAGAGAACGAAAAAAAGGTTGGACCAAGGAAATCAATCGTGTCAGCTTTTAACGGAGCACCAGCAAAGTTTGATATTCGTGCCTGGAGTCCAGACCATACTAAGATGGGAAAAGGAATCACCCTGTCTAATGAGGAGTTTCAAGTCATGGTTGATTCATTTAAATGTAATAAGTAAAAGAGGGATAACTTGTACGACCTTCAAGCGTTAGATTTTTTTCATATCTAACTTTTTGATGGTGGTGCAGATTTCCTCTTTTTTTAGTCGCTTGAATGATCATAATAAAATCAATACTTCATGGAGTTCATAAAAAAATTGGTAAGATGCTGATAATTTAAGGATTTTCTGGTAATCCTATGTAAATTTATCTTTGATTATGGATATAAAAAAAGATGGTCAGCTATTGGAGATTATCATTGATGAACAAGAGTCTAAATATCCTTGGCTTGTCGATCACTGGTTTTTAAGTGAAATGATGATTTTTTTGAGAGGTGTAGGCCAAGATTAGTGATATACTTTTTGTGCTTGTTATCAATAATGGTATCTACTTTACGTGTTTATTCAGATAAGTTAGATCAGAGGTACAGTCTTTTTTTGGTCTTGTAATCTTAATAATACTCTGCAGAAGAGTTTTATTGTTTAAAAGGAATTAATGATTTTATAAATCAATTGTCGCCTTCGTTTCAAACTGGTTGAGATTTTTTTGGAACAGAAAATGAGATATTTTTTTGTGAGTTTGACATCGATGTTTGTTTTTGATCCAATTTAATTTTTACAAATTTTTGAATAAAAAAATGCACAGTAGTTCAAAAAAACAACAAAAGAAGACTTATTATATTTTTGTATCCATAATACACAAAAATCAAAAAAATGTAATTTATAACCTAAAAACAAGAAAAAGTTTAAATACTCTATAGGAAGGAGATTAAAGTATAAAAATATTTACAATTTGTGGATAACTTACCCTTTTTATAAAAAAACATGTGGAAAAAGTCTGTGTATAAGTCAAAAAAAGTTGAAAAAAATAAGGTTTTTTTAGAGGTAAAATTGCTTGACAAATGAAATAAAAAACCTATAATACTACTTAGTGAAGTGCGTTAAATGAAAAAGAATGGCTGAAGTCTGTCACTGGGGTCTGGATTTGTCTTGTTTAGCGAACAATAAAATTTATATCTTTTTGGAGGAGTTTTATATGAGAAAACTTAAAAAATCTCTATTTTTCGGATATTCACGTTCATCAGTTCATTCTGTGATCAATGAATTTAAATCACAAGTTCGCGAATTGGAAATTCGCAATGCACAGTTGCTTCAAACAATTGAGGATCTTAAGACCAAAGAACAGTTGATTTCTGAAGCTATCGTAGAAGCAAAACGCGTATCAATTGGTATTGTTTCAGAAGCAGAAGTTCATTCTGAACAACTCGTTAATGAAGTAAACAATCGTATTGAAAAATCTGAAGAAGAGCTTGAGCAACTTGAAGCTACTAAACAAGATATTATGAACCGTACAGAGTACATTAAACATGAACTTAAGCAACTTCTTGAAAATCAAATCAATATGATTGACAATATTGACACTGGTGGTGTACACCATGTTGGGCACATTATTGATGATCTTCTAACTATGAGTCACGAACGTATTGACGGAGTGGGACGTATTCTTACTAATGAAGATCCAATACCAGTAAATACGATTCAAAATGAAAAGTCTAAAGTTGCCTATTTGACTCCAGAAACTAACGTTGCAATTGACATGAAGGAACCGCCTGTATTCACAATGGATTCATTCTAGAAAGGGAGGCATATGGCTAACATCAATACTGCTTTTTCAAGACTTACTTAGAAAACGGAGAATACAGCTCCAAAAAGGTTGAACGAGAAGACGGTACAATCTATAAGGGGCGTTTATCTGTTTCAGAGGACCAGATGGTTGACTTTGCATTTTTGGTTAGAAAAATGCTACCGAATCTGGTGCGGCTCAAATTATTTTTTTAATAACATAGCTGTGGTAGAGAATCAAAGTAGCCGCGCTGAGCTACTTGAAAAAAATTAATGAACTCAATCGTACTCACGGTCTATATTACTATCTTGTTCTTGATGTTGATAACCGTATCTTTGCACGTTATGTAACTCAAGTAACTCCGTATGATTTTGAAGTACTATTGGATGTCTTTAAAAGAGGAACGCGCGTAATCAGAGAGATTATGAAGGAATTAAATTAAAAGGAGTCTATAATGGCAAATAATGAGAGAAAAGATCATTTCTCTATTCGTAAATTTTCAGTTGGAGCCGCTTCCGTATTAGTAGGAGCTTCTATTTTTGGTTTGTCAGCTCAAACAGTTCAAGCTGAAGAACCTACTGTTATGGGAGAGGAAGTTCTCGGTAACGAAACTAACGTCAAAGTAATGTTGGATTTCTTTGACAACCCTACTCCAGCAATCAATCAAGTAAATGAACAAATTGCTGAAATTAAATCAGAAAAAGAAGTTGTTCGTAATCCTAACGACTACTCTCAAGATAGTTTCCAAAAAAATATACAGAAACTGTAAAAATTGCAGAAGCTTCTATTCCAGCTGCAGAAAAAAAGCAGTTGAAAAAGGCTGAAGAAATTCAAGGGAAAGCTGAAGGCCTTCGAAAAGAAATGGCAGAACTCCTCCCTCCTGAAATTCGTAAGGATATTAACTATAACGTTGTAACGCAAGAACAAAAAAACGTGCAATAAATAACCGTTTTAAAGAAATGTATACAGAAGTTAATTACCGAACTACTTATACTGATGCAACAGCTGCACTCAGCAAATCACATAAAAAAGCCTTAAAGATGCAGTTAAAGGTTTGGTCGAATCACAAGCTAAGGAACTAGCTGGAGATGGAACTTTTGATGATAAAGTTCCAGAAGCTTCAAAAAAATTAAAGTGAAGAGTTTTTGCAAGCTTGACTTCTGATGACCAAGCTAAGATTTCTGCACTGATTGAAGATCATTTCAATCTTGCTCCATTTTCACCATCAATTTCGTATGATCAAACAAATGCAATCATTACATATGATGATAAATCAATCACACGCCTGCCATTGACTGAGGTAGCAATTGCTGAGTCAAACGACACACCAGCTCCAACTCCAAAACCTGAAGTTAAAAAAGCCCTCCTTGAAGCAGCAATTACTAAAGCTTTAGAAACTCTTAAACCAGCTGATACAAGCAATAAAAACAGAAGATAGTGTTGCAGCTTATCAAAAAAGCTTTTGACAGCCCTAACTACTGAAACAGCTAAAGCTGAAGCAGTTAAAAGTAGATACAAGTGTAGATCAGCCTAAAGTTGACCAGACAGTGACAGACTTAACTGCAGCCATTAAAACCGTAGAAACTGCCAAAGCAGCGTTGGTAGATAAACCAGCTCCGACTCCAAGTGTTGATAAAGCCAAACTTGAAGAAGCCCTTACAAAGGCTGTAGAAGCTCTTAAACCGGTTGATACAAGCAATAAAACAGAAGATAGTGTTTCTGCATATCAAAAAGCGTTAGCAAATCTAACGAGTGAGAAAGCTAAAGCTGAAACAGTTAAAAACGATGCTAAAGCAGATCAACCAAAAGTTAATCAAGCAGAGAAAGATTTAACAGCAGCTATTAAAACGGTAGAAGCTGCCAAAACAGCATTGGTAGATAAACCAGCTCCGACTCCAAGTGTTGATAAAAGCCAAACTTGAAGAAGCTCTTACAAAAAGCTGTAGAAGCTCTTAAACCAGCAGATACAACCAATAAAAAACAGAAGATAGTGTTTCTGCATATCAAAAAAAGCGTTAGCAAACCTAACGAGTGAGAAAGCTAAAAGCTGAAACAGTTAAAAAAACGATGCTAAAAGCAGATCAACCAAAAAGTTAATCAAGCAGAGAAAGATTTAACTGCTGCAATTACTGTGGTTGAGGCAGCAAAAATCTGCACTTGTAGAAAAAAACAAGCAGAGAAGCCAAAACCTAAAGTAGTTGAAAAAAAGACGAAACAAAAGTAGAAGTCCTTGCATACAAGACAGTCCGTCGTGACAACGCTGACCTTGAAAAAGGTAAAGAAAACGTTGTTCAAAAAGGTAAAGATGGTAGCGTCACAACAGTAGAACACGTAGTTATTGTTGATGGTGTCGAAAAAGAACGTAAGGTTGTTTCAACTAATAAAGTTGATGCAGTAGATGAAATTATTGAAGTTGGAACAAAAGTACCAGCTGCACCAGTAGAACCATCTAAACCAGAACCTAAGGTTGTCGAAAAAGAAGAAACAAAAGTAGAAGTTGTTCCTTATAAGACAGTCCGTCGTGACAACGCTGACCTTGAAAAAGGTAAAGAAAACGTTGTTCAAGAAGGAAAAGCTGGAAGCATCACAACAGTCGTAAAAATTGTGATTGTTGACGGAGTTGAAAAAGAACGTAAAGTCGTTTCTACAGACAAAGTTGATGCAGTTGATAAGATCATTGAAGTAGGAACAAAAGAACCAGCTGCACCAGTAGAACCATCTAAACCAGAAGACCAGCTAAGCCAGAAACCTAGGGTGTCGAAAAAAAGAAGAAACAAAAGTAGAAGTTGTTCCTTATAAGACAGTCCGTCGTGACAACGCTGACCTTGAAAAAGGTAAAGAAAACGTTGTTCAAGAAGGAAAAGCTGGACGTATCACAACAGTCGTAAAAATCGTGATTGTTGATGGAGTTGAAAAAGAACGTAAAGTCGTTTCTACAGACAAGGTTGATGCAGTTGATAAGATCATTGAAGTAGGGAACGAAAGAACCAGCTGCACCAGTAGAACCATCTAAACCAGAAGCTAAGGTTGTCGAAAAAGAAGAAACAAAAGTAGAAGTTGTTCCTTATAAGACAATCCGTCGTGACAATGCAGACCTTGAAAAAGGTAAACAAAAAGTTGTCCAAGAAGGAAAAGCTGGAAGCATCACAACAGTCGTAAAAATCGTCATTGTTGACGGAGTTGAAAAAGAACGTAAAGTCGTTTCTACAGACAAGGTTGATGCAGTTGATAAAATCATTGAAGTAGGAACGAAAGCACCTGCTGCTCCAGTAGAACCATCTAAACCAGAACCTAAGGTTGTCGAGAAAGATGAAACTAAAGTAGAAATCCTTCCATACAAGACTATCCGTCGTGACAATGCTAACCTTGCAAAAGGCACAGAGAAAGTTGTCCAAGAAGGTAAAGAAGGAATTGTTACAATAATCGAACACGTTGTCTTAGTAGATGGAGTCGAAAAAGAACGTAAAGTTGTCGTATCAAATAAAGTTGATGCGGTTGATAAGATTATCGAAGTTGGAACGAAAGAGTCAAGCAAACCAGGTGACACTCCAGTAGAGCCATCTAAACCAGAAACTAAGATTGTTGAGAAAAAACGAAACTAAAGTTGAAATCTTTCATACAAGACAATCCGTCGCGATAATGCTAACCTTGCAAAAAGGCGTAGAGAAAAGTTGTCCAAGAAGGTAAAAGATGGTATTGTCACAACAGTAGAACATGTCGTTCTTGTTGATGGTAAGGAAGTGGAACGTAAAGTCGTTTCAACCAACAAAGTGGATGCGGTTGATAAGATTATCGAAGTTGGAACACAAAGAGTCAAAGCAAACCAGGTGACACTCCAGTAGTACCATCTAAACCTGAAGTTAAAGATTGTCGAAAAAAGATGAGACTAAAGTAGAAGTACTCGCATATAAGACAATCCGCCAAGAAAATCCTACTCTTGAAAAAGGCACAGAAAAAGTTGTCCAAGAAGGAAAAGATGGTCGCATCACAACAGTGGAACATGTCGTTCTTGCTGATGGTAAGGAAGTAGAACGTAAACTAGTTTCAATGACTAAGGTCGATGCAATTGATAAGATTATCGAAGTTGGAACAAAAGTATCAAGTAAACCAGGTGACACTCCAGTAGTACCATCTAAACCTGAAGCTAAGATTGTCGAAAAAGAAGAAACTAAAGTAGAAGTTCTTTCATACAAGACTATCCGTCGCGACAATGCTGACCTTGAAAAAGGTAAAGAAAAAGTTGTCCAAGAAGGAAAAGATGGTCGCATCACAACAGTAGAACATGTCGTTCTTGTTGATGGTAAAGAAACAGAGCGTAAAGTAGTTTCAACAAGTAAAGTAGATGCTGTAGATAAGATCATTGAAGTTGGCACAAAAGTGTCTTCAAAACCAGGTGACACTCCAGTAGTACCATCTAAACCTGAAGCTAAAGTTATCGAGAAGTATGAAACTAAGAAAGATACAGTAGCATTTAAGACAATTCGTCGTGACAACGCTAACCTTGCAAAAGGTACAGAAAAAGTTGTCCAAGAAGGAAAAAGATGGTAGCCTTACTGTAGTTGAACGTGTTGTATTTGTAGATGGCAAAGAAGTAGAGCGCAAAGTTGTTTCAACAACTAAGGTAGATGCAGTTGATAAAGTTATCGAAGTAGGAACAAAAGAACCAGCTAAACCAGCAGATCCAGCTAAACCAGCAGATCCAGCTAAACCAGCTGACCCAACTAAACCAGCTGACCCAACTAAACCAGTTGTTCCATCTAAGCCAGCTGACCCAACTAAACCAGTTGTTCCATCTAAGCCAGCTGACCCAACTAAACCAGTTGTTCCATCTAAGCCAGCTGATCCATCTAAACCAGTAGATCCATCTAAACCAGTACAGCCAACAAATACACCAGCCAAACCGGTAGAAACTAAAGCTTCATCTGGAAAAGAACAATTGCCAAACACTGGTACAGAAGCTAGTGGATTATCAGCTCTTGGAGTCTCACTAATGGCAGCAGCAAGTGCTCTGTTTATCGGTAAGAGAAAAAAACAAGATAATGAATAAAAAGGAGATAAATAATAATGAAATTTGAAAAACGTCAACGTTTTGCCATACGTAAGTTTAGTGTAGGTGTGGCATCTGTCCTTGTAGGACAGTTCTTCGTCGGGTCGATGGTTAACGCCCCACATGTAAGCGCCAGTGAATTTAAAGGGGAGGCAACTAAGGCAATAGAAGAAGAGCCGGTCAAGGAAACTATTTCTGAAGAAATCACTATTCCAGAACCATACCGTGCTCCTGCAACTCTTGCAGCACCATCTACAGAAAAAGAACCAGTTGCAGAAACAACAACTGAAACAACAACTACAGAAACAACTGTTGAAAAATCTAAAGAGCCTGTTGTAGCAACAGCTCCATCTACTGCACCAGTTGCAGAAGAAAAACCAGAACTTAAACTTGATAAAAAAGAAGTTCCAGCAGCAGAAGAAAAAGTTACTGAAGCTAAGCCTGCAGTTGACGAAGTTCTTCAACCACTTAAAGAGCAATTGAACAACAGCATTCTTGAAGCAAAAGCTGTTAATGAAGAAGCTGAAAAACAAGAAGCTAAACTTACTGATAGCGATGCTAAGAAAGTTCTTGCGGACGCTCTTCAAGCTTCAAAAGCTGAGTTGGCAGCAGCTCAACAGCTTTCTGAAAAAGCTCAATTAACGAAAGCTGATCTTGAACTTAGCATTGGACGCCTCCAATCTGCCATCGAGTCTGTTTACACAGAAATGAAGCGCGCAGGTCACTCAGGTTTCGTATCTTATATGCTTGCAGGAGCTACTGGGGACGAAAATACCAGACCATATATGACCATTGAAAACTACGGCGGTCAAACTAGAATTCGTAATAATGGGGCTACTACAAAACTTGTCTATAAGATGGGACTTACCCGTATTACTCCAGACGAAGTTGAACTGACTCCAGATGCAAAAGCACTTGGTCTTACCTATGATAAAGTTGGTGAGTATGTTACAGGTGATTTGATTCTTGATGGTCGTCATGCTGGTCGTACATACGAGATCGGTCTTGTTTCCAAAACAGATCCAAGTGTAAAAGCGACAAGGACGTTGGAAATTGCAAACCCAAATTCATTCGGTCTTTCAACTATTGGTGATGCTTTTACCAAATACGGTATTTATCCAGATGCAAGCCATGCTTCTGCTAGTAAAGGTTATGATATGAGTGATTTGGATGGGTATCTGAATTCTAATGCAACTGGAGACCTAGGTGAAAACAATTCTAAAGTACTCAAGTATACTATTCCAACGACTCCATTTGGATACTATATTCCGGAAAACAGGCAAAAGACCGAGCCGACAACTGTAGCTGACGCAACACCAGAAACCAAACAATATTATACAGAACTTGGTCTTTATGTTTCTGACTCAGAATCAATTAAAGATTTTCCAGATTCTCCAGTAACTGTCAAAAAGTTTGAACGATTAGACTCAACTCCAGATGTAGAATATGAATTAGTCACTGTTAATGATGTAAAAGGTACAGTCGATAATAATTGGAATGTTCACAGTGCTAGTAGAACTCCGTACCGTGTACGTTTCACAAAACTTCCAGCTCAACAAGGTACATTTAATGTTAAGTTCAGAGTGACGGATAGTGTTGGACAAGTTCGTACATTTAATCTAGAACTAACTACTGAAGAACGCTCTCAATCTAAGTTAGACGAAGATAGACTGGATGGTTTCGCTCTGACTAATGCAGATGTTATGTTTAAGCCAGACGCTGAAACTGCAGTCTTAAATAAAGAGGGTATTGTCTCTGTACCACGTTCTGATGCTGCACAGACAATTGGTAAGATTGAGCTAAACAAGGTTAATGCTAAGATTAAACCAGTTCGATTCCCAGATGGTACAGAGTATGATGAAGCAACTCAAACAATCAGAAAGAAAGCTGGAGTCAAACTGTTACCTGGTAAGTATAACTTTGAAGTCCGCGCTATCGATGGACACTTTGGTGACAATGCGCCAAACCGTATCTTCCAATTTGAAGTAACTGACTTTATCAATCCTATCGACCACCAAGTATGGAAAGAAGGCGAACGCTTCCCAGGTGTACCTGTAACACTTGATGGTGGATCAAGAATTGCTGCTATCCGTGTCCTTACGGAAAGTGGAGATAAGTATGCGACAGTCTCAGGAGACACTATCACTAATACTCTTGAAGGATATGGTGTACTGAAAACAACTGAAAACCAAAAGGCACGTGTGGAAGTTGACTACTACAATGCGGATGGTGGTATTTCTACAACATTCACAGACTTTACCTTTGAAGTGAGACCACGTGATGGTGTTGGACTTGATCTTGATGTAACCAACCATGAGCAAACCATCAAAGAAGGTGAAAACTTCAAGGATATGGTGATCACTCATACTGACGGTGCTACACTGACAGTTGATACAAAAGCTCTTCCTAAAGGAACTCGCTTTACTAAGTCTACTAAGACAATCGCAGGTAAAGGTCTAATCGAAGGGGTTTACAAGATTAAAGTTACCGCTGAAAAAGATGGACAAGTAGTTCAAAAATACGTAACTCTTACTGTCCTTCCTGGTGAACTTGTAGCAGAGAACTTTGAACGCGAAGTAACTGTTGGTGATACGATTGATCCTATCGAAATTGATCCGCATCCAAAAGCTAAATTCGAAGGAGATACATATCTTTGGAATGAACTTGGACTTACTTATGATGATGCTACGAAGACTATTTCAGGTACAACCAATGAAGTTGGTGAAAGAACTTATACTTATAAACTAACTCGTGGTGACCAAGAAGCTACTGGTACTATCAAGATTAAGGTTAAGGAAAAACCAATCTCAGTTAAGGGTGGAGAAACTGAAGTTCAAGTACTTTCTCCTATGAACCCTATTAAAGTTGAGGCTTCTGAAGGTGCTACAATTAGTGTTGAGACTACTAACTACAATGCGGCTCCAGATCCTGCTACTGGTCAGTATCCAAGCTATCTCCCAGATGGAGTTACTTATGATGAGTCAACTCATACCTTCTCAGGAACTCCTACCAAAGTTGGTGTTTACCGTATCCCAGTTAAAGCTCAATATGATAACTACCGTAACAATCCAGTTGCAAATGCTGAAGTCGTAATCACAGTTACTGGTTCTCCAGTTTCTATCGACATCTCTAATAAAGAGCAAACTGTAACAGTTGGTGATGCTATCACTCCTGCAGTAGTAACTCACAATAATCTTTCTAAAGTTACTATGAAGACACCATATGGTTTGGTAGAAGAAGCAGATATCAATGAAGTTATCTCTGAATATGGATTAACATATGATGCTGCTACTAAGACATTTACTGGTACACCTACAAAAGCTGGTACATTTACAATCCGTATGCAAGCTACAAACCCAACAGAAATTGGTGGAGCTTCAGCTGTAGACACATTTACTCTTAATGTGAATCCTAAAGCTGATAAAGATCTTGACCTTACTGTTTCAGGTGGTCGTCAGCTTGTTCAACTAGGTAATGCAATCAATAATATCGTTCTTACTCACACACCAGGTTCTGACCTTACTCTCGATGAAGCTAGCCTTCCTGATGGTGTAACATATGATGCTGCTACTAAGACAATCTCTGGTACTCCAACTGCGGTAGGTAGCTACACAGCTAAAGCTACAGCAACTCTTGATGGTAAGTCTGTATCTAAAGATGTAGAGATCGATGTTGTCGATATCAAAAACGGTAAAGACGGTAAAGATGGTAAATCACCAGTCGTAACCGTTAAAGATAACGAAGACGGCACTCACACAGTTAAAGTTGTGAACCCAGATGGAACAACAACAGAAACAGTTATCAAGAACGGAGTAGATGGTAAGACACCTACAGTAACCGTTAAAGATAACGGTGATGGCACTCACACAGTTAAAGTTGTGAACCCAGATGGTGAAACAACAGAAACAATCATCAAGGACGGTAAGAACCCATCAGTCACAACAGAACGTGGTGAAGACTCTGAAGGTAACACAGGTACATGGGTAATCACTCATGACCCAGAAGGTACTGTAACAGGCCGTACATTCATCAAGGATGCCAAAGACGGTAGAGATGGTGTTGACGGTAAAGATGGTAAATCACCAGTCGTAACTGTTAAAGATAACGAAGACGGTACTCACACAGTTAAAGTTGTGAACCCAGATGGTGAAACAACTGAGACAGTTATCAAGAATGGTAAAGATGGTAAGACACCAACTGTAACCGTTAAAGATAACGGTGATGGCACTCACACAGTTAAAGTTGTGAACCCAGATGGTGAAACAACAGAAACAATCATCAAGGACGGTAAGAACCCATCAGTAACAACTGAACGTGGTGAAGACTCTGAAGGTAACACAGGTACATGGGTAATCACACATGATCCTGCTGGTACAGTAACAGGTCGTACATTCGTTAAAGATGGTAAAGACGGTAGAGATGGTGTTGACGGTAAAGATGGTAAATCACCAGTCGTAACTGTTAAAGATAACGGTGATGGTACTCACACAGTTAAAGTTGTAAACCCAGATGGTGAAACAACAGAAACAGTTATCAAGAATGGAGTAGATGGTAAGACACCTACAGTAACCGTTAAAGATAACGGTGATGGCACTCACACAGTTAAAGTTGTGAACCCAGATGGTGAAACAACAGAAACAATCATCAAGGACGGTAAGAACCCATCAGTCACAACAGAACGTGGTGTAGATGCTGAAGGTAACACAGGTACATGGGTAATCACACATGATCCAGCTGGTACTGAAACTGCTCGTACATTCGTTAAAGACGGAAAAGATGGTAAATCACCAGTCGTAACTGTTAAAGATAACGAAGACGGCACTCATACAGTTAAAGTTGTGAACCCTGATGGTGAAACAACTGAGACAGTTATCAAGAATGGTAAAGATGGTAAGACACCAACTGTAACTGTTAAAGATAACGGAGATGGTACTCACACAGTTAAAGTTGTGAACCCAGATGGCGAAACAACAGAAACCATCATCAAAGACGGTAAGAACCCATCAGTAACAACTGAACGTGGTGAAGACTCTGAAGGTAACACAGGTACATGGGTAATCACACATGATCCTGCTGGTACAGAAACAGGTCGTACATTCGTTAAAGATGGTAAAGACGGTAAAGATGGTAAAGACGGTAAATCACCAGTCGTAACTGTTAAAGATAACGAAGATGGTACTCACACAGTTAAAGTTGTGAACCCAGATGGAACAACAACAGAAACAGTTATCAAGAATGGTAAAGATGGTAAGACACCAACTGTAACCGTTAAAGATAATGGTGACGGTACTCACACAGTTAAAGTTGTGAACCCAGATGGCGAAACAACAGAAACCATCATCAAAGACGGTAAGAACCCATCTGTAACAACAGAACGTGGTGAAGACTCAGAAGGTAACACAGGTACATGGGTAATCACACATGATCCTGCTGGAACTGAAACAGGTCGTACATTCGTTAAAGATGGTAAAGATGGTAAGTCACCTGAAGCATCAGTTAAAGATAATGGTGACGGTACACACACAATCACTATCACTGATCCAAATGGTGTAACTACTCAAACTATTGTTAAAAACGGTGAAAATGGTAAATCACCAAGCGTAACTGTTAAAGACAATGGTGACGGTACTCATACAGTTAAAGTTGTGAACCCAGATGGTCAAACAAGTGAAACAATCGTCAAAGACGGTAAGAACCCATCAGTAACAACTGAACGTGGTAAAGATGCTGAAGGACGTACTGGTACATGGGTAATCACACATGATCCTGCTGGTACAGAAACAGGTCGTACATTCGTTAGAGATGGTATTGACGGTAAAGATGGTAAAGATGGTAAATCACCAGTTGTAACCGTTAAAGATAACGAAGATGGTACACATAAAATCACTGTTGAAAATCCAGACGGAACTAAGACTGAAACTATCATCAAAGATGGTAAAGATGGTAAGTCACCAAGCGTAACTGTTAAAGATAACGAAGATGGTACACACACAGTTAAAGTTGTCAATGTCGATGGTCAAACAACAGAAACAATTATCAGAGATGGTAAATCACCACGAGTTTCTACTGAACGTGGTAAAGATACTGATGGTAACGATGGTACATGGGTAATTACTCGTGATCCAGAAGGAAATGAAACAGGCCGTACATTCGTTAAGGATGGTAAAGACGGTGTAGATGGTAAAGATGGTAAAGACGGAGTAGATGGTAAATCTGCGAAAGTCACTGTCACTGAAAATGGTGACGGTACACATACGATCACTGTTGAAAATCCAGATGGAACTAAGACTCAAACAATCATCAAAGATGGTAAAGATGGTAAGTCACCAAGCATTACTGTTAAAGATAACGAAGATGGAACTCATACTGTAACTGTTATTAACGTTGACGGTCAGAAGGTTCAAACTATTATCAAGGATGGTAAGACTCCACGTGTAACAACTGAGACAGGCAAAGATAAAGATGGTAATACTGGTACTTGGGTAATTACACATGATGGTGACGGCAAAGAAACTGGTCGTACATTCGTTAAGGATGGTAAAGACGGTAAAGATGGTAAGGACGGTAAGACACCAACTGTTACTACTGAACCTGGTAAAGACAAAGAAGGAAATACTGGTGTTTGGGTAATTGTACGTGATTCTGAAGGTAACATCACTAGCCGTAACTTTATCCGTGATGGTATTGATGGTAAAACACCAAAAGTTCGTACTGAACCTGGTAAAGATAAAGAAGGAAATACTGGTGTTTGGGTAATCACTGAAGATGGTGATGGAAACATCACTAGCCGTACCTTCGTTCGCGATGGTAAGGATGGTAAGACACCAAGTATTACTACTGAACCTGGTAAGAACAAGGAAGGTCAATCTGGATACTGGATTATCATCAAAGATGGTGATGGTAAAGAAACAAATCGTATCTTTATCCGTGATTGTGGATGTCCTAAGAAAGAGGATCCAAAACCACAACCACAACCAGCTCCAAAACCACAACCACAACCAGCTCCAAAACCACAACCACAACCAGCTCCAAAACCACAACCACAACCGGATCCAAAACCACAACCACAACCGGATCCAAAACCACAACCACAACCGGATCCAAAACCACAACCACAGCCGGATCCAAAACCACAACCACAACCGGATCCAAAACCACAACCACAACCGGATCCACAACCACAGCCACAACCAGCTCCAAAACCACAACCAATCGAAGACAAGATTATCCCAATCAACAAGTTTAGAGATAATGAGCCTCAAAAAGAATTACCAAATACTGGTACAGAGGATCTTCCATTCCTATCACTTGCAGCGATTTCTGGATTGGC
>BNJT01001850.1_pt1 | contig 52438 bp, 66 predicted proteins | sample 8540491 | NCBI WGS metagenome assembly BNJT01 (sample SAMD00202455, study PRJDB9452) | human saliva metagenome | host: Homo sapiens | reverse complement strand
CCTCGCGGCGCAGGGTTAGAATTTCATACCCACTAGAAAACACAAAAAAGCGGTGGCGCCTCGGATGGTTGCATCCGAGGCGCCACCGCTCTTATTATGCAAATGCTACCTCATGCGGGCAATAATTTCAGATTCCTAAAGTAATTCTCAGGCTCTCAAGATGAACCTCAGATTCCACCATAATTCGTTTCATATATGAATCCATATACTCCCAATCAGGATTTCCTGACGAATCAACGGGGAGTTCTACACATATCTTGGAAGCTTTAGCCCATACGCATTTATCATCGTAGCTAAATCGCCCCTTGATTGATTTTTCTATTGCAACAGCCAAAAACATCAATGTGTATTCAGAATTAATCTCATGCTTTGGCTTAATCAGATACGCATCCCATAGCACACCTGTCTCTTGCGGCTGAGCATACACATCACCCGTTGCCACAGCACCATTTTGAACAATATCAATTGTCATTTCTGCTGTTTCAAAATCTTCCCTGCGACCATAAAACATAATACCATTATTGCCATGTTTTGCATTAACAATCGGAATATTATATTCATCCGTTTTCTCTTCTGACACATCGGTAGCCTTATTAAAATCTTGCTTCTTAATGCCAAGTTTTAACTTCTCAAATAGATCGCCAATGACGAACTTATGCCATTCATTCACATCGACAGCCGTCACTCCGCTATCAGCCTGTCCCAGAGCATCCAGACTCGCCTCAACATCCGACATCACCTGGGACATATATGAATCCATATACACCCAATCAGGCTCACCAGATGTGTCAACGGGAAGCCAGATAGCCTCTTTCTGTACGCTAGGCCATACCGCTAAATCGCTATATGAAAAACGTGAATAAATACAAATCTCAATCACACGCTGAAGAAACAGATATGTATTAAAGGACACATCTTTATCCTTCAATTTAATCATGTAACTCTCTGCAAGAACACCAGTCTCTTCTGATTGAGCATATACCCGCCCAGCAGAGACAGCACCGTTATAAATAACGGACAATGCATTCTTGTGAGTTTTAAAGTCTCCAACTTTACCCCAGTACATGATTCCATTATTGTAGCGTTTCGCATACGTCAACGGAACGCAATACATTTCATCTGGATGGTCTTGTACAGCTCGTTTTTTCACACCCTTCCCAAGAAATGAAGTGTCTAATTTCTCAAACAAATCACCAATAATAAATTTCTGCCATCCGCTCGTATCAATCTTCGCCATCGGCGTCACCACCCTTCTGCATCACAACAGAAACACTGTCGTCATCCACCTTCACACTGCTTGCGTACATCGCAGTGTGCATCAGCTTCTCTCTCCGAACTCTTTCGCGTCAATACCGCGCTGAAACATAAGATAGTCCATCGCAGTCTTGCGGAAGTCCTCCTCGAAGATTTCAAACGGCTTCTGCGGAACTTGGTATGACAGATGCTCTGCCGGGTCGACCCACTGGCATGTATCATCACCGGACTGCTTCTTCACGACGTCAACCCAATAAGCCTCAATATCGGCCCATCTACCATGGACATCATGACGGCCCTTGTTCTTCACAGCCGCAAGGCCATCCTTCTCCATATAGCAGGCGAAGAACTCCTCATCGTTCTGACCAATTCCGGTCTCGAACACGAAAATACTCGTCGTCACGCCAACATTAAAGAACAGGTCCTCCGGCAGCTTGATAACCTTGCGAAGACGATGATTCTTCAAAATCCGCTTCATCTGCGCCTTGCTCGCCTTCTCCAGTTTCTTATCTGGCAGAATAAACGCGCACTGCGTATGTGCGGGAACGCTGTCCATCACATTTTCAACGATGGTCATGCCACCATACCTGTTCTCATATGGCGGATTCATCAATACCTTGGTGATGCCCTGCTTGCGAATCCAGGTGCTGGCGTCCTCGGTCCTTGCGTCCATCTGTTCAAGGTTCGTCTTTCCATCCTTGTGAAGCAGCATGTTTGCGCAGGCCAAAGCGTAAATCTCAGGGTCGAACTCGATGCCGTAAAGCTGATTCGCCTTGATTTCGCAGCTTTGGCGGTCTCCATACCACCAGCCTCGCGAATCATATTTGCCATAGCCTTTACAAGGAATCCACCTGAACCGCACGTAGCGTCCAGCACACGGTCGTCCTTGTTCACCTCAAGAATCCTATACATGAAGTCGGTGATGTGCTCAGGCGTGAATACCTGACCTGACTCAGACTTCTTCTTGTATCGATTGAACTCGTTGAAGAAGATGCCCATGACATCCTCGCCTCGCCACTCGTTAGAGTTGATGCACTCGGAAATCTCAACGACCCAATCGATGAAATTATCCAGGGCCGTCTGATTATCCATCGTGTTCATACGGATAATCTTGTACTCCTCGACCAGAATCCCGATCTTGGTGTTCTTCCGATAACTTGTGCCAAGAACATCATCCAAGCCATCCATGACAGACTGATGGAACACGCTGTACTTACGTCCCTTCAGACCCTTCAGATTCGCGCCGTAGCGCTCGGCAACCATCGCACATGCCGTAAAAATCATGCGATGATACAGGTTTTTGATGCCGAAATCGAAGTGCAACCCGTTGTTAATCTTCGCCGTCAGCTGATAGATGTGCTCCTTGTCGATGCTGTCCATCGTGTAAAGGCTGAGATAGTATCCAATATTCTGAAGCTCGTCAGGAGCCTTGGTCTCTTCCTCGCCCTTGAACACGCGAACGTCCTCACCGTTGTACAGGATGCCGACAACCTTGTCGTATTGCTCCTGCATGATGCGGACATTCTTCAGCACCTCGTTAACCTGCGTCTTCTTCAACTCGATGTGAGTCGCCTTGGTCTCCAAAACAACGGCAACCTCGGCCTTGTTCTTCGGCAGATACCAGCCGTCCGGCTTGTCCGCCACGCCGGGGAATCCCAGCTGATTAAAGGTCGTTATCTGACCGACACCGGCTCGAACGCCGTCCTTATCAGTCAGCCCGAGGATGTCTTGTGCTTTATCACGCACCTGATCCTCAGTCATTTTTTTTGCCATGGGTTCTATGTCCCCCTACCTCAGTACTTATTTGTCCGTACCTGCGATACAATCATCAGTTGCATCCCAGATTTTCGATGACCATCATCGGTATTTATCTACCAATATCGAAGTAGCAAAAAGCCAAGCAGTTATTCGTGGCTAATGCTTCAGCAAGCTGAGATCTACTTCCATATATCATCAAGATACAGGTATATCACAGCCGCAACATATCAGCTCGGCCAATCGTCATTCTCTGCCCTTGGCTCCAGATAACCAGCCCATGCAAAAGGGGCCGCAGAAGCAACAACTTCCACAGCCCCTCATCCTTATAACACGATGCCGCTACTGCCGCTGCAACAACACCATAACCTCATAGTGGTTCGTGTGAGGGAACATATCCAACAAACGCGCGGCAACCGGCTTATAGGAGGGCATGCGCGCCAAGTCAGCGGCAAGGGTTTGTGTTGCAGCTCGAATAAATTACGTGCTCAATCCCCGAACTCTCAACCCAGGCGCACAGCCTCTCGCCAATGCCTCGCCTGGGCGGGTTCACCACCAGCATCTCAGGGGTTTCGCGGGCGTTCATGGCGAACTCGGTCGCATCCCCTGCCGCAAATTTCACGCCTTTAAGCCCCTGCTCGGCAACGGTGCGCTGGGCGCTGCGAATCGCCTCCGCACTGATCTCGATCCCGGTGACCTCACCGTGCATCACCTGCGCCGCGTGCAGGGCAAAACCGCCCACACCGCAATACAAATCCCAGAGCGTGCGCGGCTGAACCTGCGCCACCCACTCGCGGCCCTGCGTATACATCGCCTGCGCAATCTGCGTGTTCGTCTGAAAGAAACTCTGTGGGCGCAGGTGCAGGCTCATGCCGTTCACGCGCATCGGCAGAGTCTGCCGCTCAGTCAGAATAATCTCTTCATCGCCCTCAATCAGCGCCACATGTTCGCGCAGCAGATTCACCGACAGCACCGCCAACTTCGGCAGACGCTCCTGCAGCCACCCCAGTTGGCGGCGAATAGGCACCAGCAGCTTCTTCGAGCGGAGCACAAACCGCACCATCAGCTCGCCCGTCTCGGATGCGGTCACCAGAATATTCTTGAGCTCACCGCGCCGGGCTGGAATATCATACGGGGTCAAATCGGCACGCTGAATTAGCTCGTGCAGCACCGGAATAGCAAGCTCAATCGGCTCAATATAGAGCGGGCATTCGCTTAAATCGGTGGCGCGCCCCGAACGATAATCCACGATGCCCAGGGACGGGTTCTGCGCCGAACCGCCCACCACCAGCTTCGCCTTATTCCGAAAATGCGCCTCGTCGCTGGCGACGGGTTCCAGCCAGGTCAGGTGAGGGTACTCCGCCAGAAGCCTGCGCGCATCGGCCTGTTTCGCCGCGAGCTGGGCGGGGTACGGGGTTTCGATGTTGGTGCAGGAGCGGCAAAGACTCTCACGATAATAGGCGCATTCCATAGCCCCACTATTCTACCCTGTGGATGCGCGGGCACGGATAACCCGCCGGGTGGTTTCGCTGATGTGCCCCTCAAGGTGGGCTCCTTCGCCCCTGCCCCATCGAAAAAAGAGCCTTGATAGTGAATAAAGCGGCAAAAACTACGCTTTATTCAAATAAAGGCTCTTTTTAGCAAGCAGGGCTGGACTGGGCGGGAAGGCTACGGTTTCTTTGCCTTCTTCTGCTGGCCCGCCTTAAGCACCGACCTGTAAGACCGTGCCGAGAGCACAGATGATTCCGATAAAACCGATAACACGCTCATGAAGCTCAGGCACGAGGCAATGGACAGCGAAGAAAAAACCGAGCCGATAGACCCGAACGAGAAAGCCGAGCCGATCGAAAACGCCGAATTGATGGAGCCAATGCTGCAGAATGAGTTCATCGACCCGATGCTCAGAAATGAATTTCGCGAGCCGATGCTCTTTGTGTTTCGGTCGGAACGGGTGGGGGCATCGGGGGCGTTTTCGGAAGACTTAGAGGTGGTGTTAGACATCATAAATCCAGCATACCGCGCGGCTCGCCCATTCCGAACGAATCACAGAGCACGTTGCGAGCAATCGTGCATACGCGCGAGCAGGTGGTATTTTGCCGAAAAGGTAGGATTTTCCTACCTACTCGGGCCAAAAACCACCTGCTCGCGGCTCTGAAAAGGAAAAGCACAAACAAAAACTCTCCGGGGCGAGCTCCGTACCCGGCATTGTGCCGGTCAGGAACCCACCCCGGAGAGCTTCAACATACTCCTCAGTCGGGAAATGTTACATCATGCCGCCCATCGGGTCAGCAGCCGGTGCCGCAGCGGATGCGGGCTCAGGCTTGTTCGCCACCACAGCCTCGGTGGTCAGGAACAGACCGGCAATCGATGCGGCGTTCTGCAGAGCGGAACGGGTCACCTTCACGGGGTCGTTAATACCCGCAGCCATAAGGTCTTCGTACTCGCCGGTTGCAGCGTTCAGACCGGTGCCCTCGGGCAGGGAACGAACCTTATCAACCACCACGCCGGGCTCAAGGCCAGCGTTCGTTGCAATCTGCTTCAGCGGCGCATCGATAGCCACGCGCACGATGTTCGCGCCAGTTGCCTCGTCACCCTTCAGGTCGAGCTTGTCGAAGACCTTCGCGCCCGCCTGAATCAGTGCCACGCCGCCGCCGGGGACGATACCCTCTTCAACGGCTGCCTTTGCGTTGCGCACAGCATCCTCAATGCGGTGCTTGCGTTCCTTCAGCTCAACCTCGGTTGCCGCGCCAGCCTTGAGCACAGCCACACCACCGGCGAGCTTTGCCAGGCGCTCCTGCAGCTTCTCGCGGTCGTAGTCGGAATCGGAGTTTGCGATCTCGGCGCGAATCTGTGCCACGCGGCCCTCAAGTGCGGCGGCGTCGCCAGCGCCCTCAATAATGGTGGTTTCGTCCTTGGTGACAACAACCTTGCGTGCCTTACCCAGCATCTCAAGGGTTGCGGTATCCAGGGACAGGCCAACCTCTTCGGTAATAACCTGACCGCCGGTGAGGATCGCAATATCAGCCATCATAGCCTTGCGACGGTCACCGAAACCGGGTGCCTTCACGGCAACGGACTTGATGGAGCCGCGCATCTTGTTCAGCACGAGCAACGCCAGAGCCTCGCCCTCAACATCCTCGGCGATAATCAGCAGCGGCTTGCCGGACTGCATGACCTTCTCAAGAACGGGAACCAGATCCTTCACGTTCGAGATCTTCTGGTTGACCACCAGGATGTAGGGGTCTTCCAGCACAGCTTCCTGACGCTCGGGGTCGGTCACGAAGTAGCCGGAGAGGAAGCCCTTATCGAAGCGCATACCCTCGGTGAGTTCCAGGTGCAGGCCGAAGGTGTTGGACTCCTCAACGGTAATCACGCCTTCCTTGCCGACCTTCTCCATAGCCTGAGCGATCAGCTTACCGATCTCCTGATCGCCCGCAGAGATGGATGCGGTTGCCGCGATCTCTTCCTCAGTCTCAACTTCTTTCGCGGAGTCGAGCAGGGTCTTGGTGACCTCCTCAACAGCCTTCTCAATACCGCGCTTGAGGCTCAGCGGGTCAGCACCAGCAGCCACGTTGCGCAGGCCCTCACGCACGAGCGCCTGAGCGAGCACGGTTGCGGTGGTGGTACCGTCACCTGCGATATCGTCGGTCTTCTTGGCTACCTCTTTGACGAGTTCGGCGCCAATCTTTTCATAGGGGTCTTCAAGCTCGATCTCTTTGGCGATGGAAACACCGTCGTTGGTGATCGTGGGTGCGCCCCACGACTTCTCAAGCACGACGTTGCGGCCACGGGGGCCAAGAGTTACCTTAACGGCATCGGCTAGAGTGTTCAGTCCGCGCTCTAGACCGCGACGAGCTTCTTCATCAAAAGCAATAAGTTTTGCCATGTGGCGATATCCCTCCTGGACGTTTCGAATGGAGCGCTCAGGTTTTCCGGTCTGCCGAAGCAGATTTTGATACCGGTTTTAGCACCTGAAGGCGCCGAGTGCTAAAAACAATTTTGGCACTTGGTGCGCCCGAGGGCAAACATTTTGAGCACCGAATTTAGCTTAATCGCCCTCAGCGCATTCTTAAGGCGCACGGAAAGCCACGATGGGGTGAACAGGTACGGCTTCGCGTGCGAATGCACGGAGCCAAAGCACCAGTTTCGATAGCCGAGCGATGTTATATGCGAGCGCATGAGGCTCATAGAACGTTCCCGAAACTAGCGGGGACGATAAACGGTACCGCACACCGCGGTCTCAAGCCGGATGATGCCGTTTAGCTGTAGTCGGCGGCAAGCACCACCACAATATCGTTCTCGCCCAGAATCGAGTGTCTGAGCTTTCCTGAACCGTCGTGATGTTCAGGGTTTTCGCAATAGCTTCGGCCTGCGACTTCTTGGCCTCGTCCTTGTAGTAGACCGTGCTGGACTGAGGCGGGGTGCCCGACCAGTTCGCGGTTTCGGTAATCGTGTAACCTTCAAGCGCGGCGCTTGCCTTGGCCGCAGACCCGCCGGGCGCGGATGCGTTATAGACCGCCACGTTCGCATCCTTAGCCTGCTCGGATGCCGAGGCAGAGGGCGACGATGATTCCGAAGGCGAGGCGGGAGCGCTGTAGCTCTTGGCACGCGCGGCGGCCTCGGGCGAGCTGCTGCGCGGGTGGTTAATGTACATGGCGCCGCCAATCACGAGCGATAAAATACCGGCGACGACAACGGGAATAATGCCTTTGGGGCTCTTGGAAGGGTCGTCAATTACACCGCGGTATGTTCCACGGCGGGCGGTATTCTCGTCGATGTCGTCGAATTCATCGTGCGGGTATTGGCTCATGACTTCCCTAGGTTGAGTAATAGATGTACCGCTCTGCGCGGTGGAGCCCTGCCAAAGCTCTCTCTTACAGGGTACCGTATGGGGCTTTATCCGTCCTGTTCAGAACGGCGTGCGCTCATGCACATATCGGTGCGGCTGCCTTTAGCTGCGGTCGCGAACCTCGCGCAGGCGGTGCATCAGGATGGGTTCGGCGGCGATCACACGCTGGCTATCGATCATCGTATTGAGCTTCTGATAGTAGGCGATTGGGGTGAGTCCGAGCGCGGTAATCGCTTTCTCTTTGGTGCCCTGGTACTTCCAGTGCCGTTTTTCCAGGGCAATCATGGCACGCTCTAAATCGGTGAGGGCGGATTTTCGCGTGTTCTCAGTTTTTCCGCCGGTTTCGCGGGTCTCAGAAGTACTGGGGGCGGAAGGCGCCGTCTGTGTTGTGGGGCTGGGTTCAGGGCTATCGGCGGGGACTGCCGCTGCGGGTTCGGCGGCATCGGAGCCGCCAGCAGGCGAAGGTTCGGGGGTTTCCGAAGAAGGTATCGGCATCTGGATTCCTGACGAACATAGGTGGTCTACATGAACACTTTAGAGTATGTTGGTTGAAGTCACCGTGTTATCAGAGTCAAATTTTCTCAGGGAGTATTTTCATGACGAACCCGCCGCTGACCGACATTATGAGCGAAGACTGGGCGCAGGCCCTCGCGCCCGTCGAAGATAAAATCCACGCCATGGGCGAGTTTACGCACCGAACACGCGGCGGGACACCGAACTTTTCCCACAGGTCAGAATATTTTCCGCGCATTCTCACGCCCCATGAACGAGGTCAAGGTGCTGATCGTGGGGCAAGACCCCTACCCCACCCCCGGAAACGCGATGGGGCTTTCGTTCTCGGTGCAGCGAGATATGCCCCTGCCGAAATCGCTCATCAATATTTACCGGGAACTTTCCGACGATTTGGGGATTGAGCCCGCGCAGCACGGCGATCTGAGCTCGTGGTCCGATGAGGGCATTATGCTCATGAACCGTGTGCTCAGCGTGCGTGAAGGGGCGCCAGGGTCGCATCGCAATAAGGGGTGGGAAGAGGTGACCGAGTGCGCTATTCGGGCGCTGGCGGCACGCAATAAACCCCTGGTCGGGTTGCTGTGGGGTGCGGATGCACGGCGCACCGCCCCGATGCTGGAACCGTACCCGTGTGTGGAGTCTGCGCATCCGTCGCCACTATCGGCGCATCGCGGGTTCTTCGGTTCACGCCCGTTCTCGCGGGTGAATACGCTGCTGGTAGAGCAGGGTGCGGAACCGGTGGACTGGACGGTCAAGTAACGCGCATCCGCCCACTCATACCTACATAAAAAGGCTCTTTATTCCACTGTGGAATAAAGAGCCTTTGTAGCATCCCGCATCAGGGGAATGTAAGAACCACGGATGCGCTACTCGGCGGCCTCCGCGGGCACATTGCGCGGAACCGCGAAACGCTGCAGCAGATACTGCATCAGGTAGTTGCCCAGCGTTACGCCCGCCGCCATCGCAATCACAATCGAAACCGCCGAAATCATGCTCTGGATGCCCCAAACCACGTTCGTCTCAACCGTCAGCAGGTACATGCCGCGGAAGAACGACAGACCCGGCAGCAGGAAGGTCAGCGCGGGAATCGAAAAAACCGCCTGCGGGGCATGCAGTCGGTACGCCACATAGGTGCTCAGCATGCCAATTATGAGGGCGGCAAGCGCCGTATTCGCACGCCCAGAATCGACCCCCACCAGGTAGGTATACAGGTGATAGGTCACCAGGGCACTACAGGTAATGAGTACCAGCCACCCCAGCTTCACGAGCTTCGTGTGCAGGGTAATCGCAAACGTAACCGTCGCCGCCAGCATGAACACCGAGAACGTAAGCGGCGAAGGAAGATCAAACCGGGTCTGCTCAATATCCAGAATCGGGCCGCCAAACAGGCTAATCGCATTCACCGCCGAGGCGATGCCGATCACCAGGCCCAAAAAGCTCATGCCCGTCGAAACGAATCTTCCCGCCGCGGTCACCGGGAAACCGTTAATCGCATCCTGAACCGCGCCCACCAGACGCGAGGTCGGCAGGAACATGATCAGCCCGGCAGCAACCACCAGAGGCGCCGAAATCGACTCCCCCGGGCGGCGAATCATGGAATGATCCCCGCCCAGCCAAATCGCCAGGAAGGTCAGCAGACCCGCGCTCGCCGCCATGCGGAAAAACGTGGGCATGCCAATCTTATTGAGCCACTGAATCAGCAGGTACACGGGAATGAACACGATCGCCGCAGCGGTTGCGGTAGACCAGCTTGCCCCCAGAGCCGCCGTCAACGTGGTTGCGCAGCCAATATTCGCCAGCCAGGTAATCAGCGGCGGATACGGTTTAGGATGGTTCGTAATCTCGCTCAGGCGAAGGTCGGCGTCCTCCAGGGTCATGCCGCCCTCGGTAATATCGTGAATCAGCCCGTAGGTAGAAGCAAGCGCCTCATAATTCTCGGTAGAGGTGCGCACCACGCGCACGAGCGTATGGGTGAACCGGGAATCGGCGCTCATGGTTCGCGAGCTGATGCGCGACTCCATGTAAATATCGGGGTCGGAGGTGTAGTTGATGGTCACCGACTGGTTAGTGATATTAACATCCACCGAATCGAGCCCATACGCCGAAGACACCGCGATAATCGCCGAGTCTACGTCCATCGCATCCGCGCCATAATAGAACATGGCTTCCGCTAGGCGCAGCGTGAAATTGAGGGTGTCGCGGGCGTACTCTTTCTCGCGGTACAGGGCCTCACGTTGGGCGCGTTCTTCACGTTTGGCGCGCGGGGTGACTGCCGTTGGGCGATGCGCGCCGCACCGCGCGGTGCCACGTGTGCTACCGCCTGGCCATCGGCACGCACGAAGGAACGTAGGGTGGTTCGCACGCCCCATCGCCCGCCCGTGCCATGCCCGGCGGGCATCGTCGTAGTGGGTACGGATACCGGGGGTGCGCTCGCCGTGGGCTCTACACCGCCGAACCGCTGTGCCGCATGCGAATTGGGAACCTGCGGGATCATGCCCGTCATGGGGACGGGCTGGGACTGGCGGTATTTAGCGACCTCCGTGACGATATTGCTGGAGGTCTGCGCGGGGGGCTCCTGCGGATGCGGTATCTCAGGCGGCACGCTCTGCACCGCCTGGATTACGGGTTCTTCGGGGACTTTCCTCGTAGGGGTATCTCCGGCTCGTAGGACATCTGTGGAGCCTCGTCGAGAGGCATACCGGATTCGTCGACGGGAAGAAGCTGGGTGTCGTCCGTATCGGTTTCCACGCCGTGCGCCGCCGCAACCTCGTAAAGCGCCTCACGCGCCTGCTCAGCCTGCTCGACCTCCTTGCCGCTGTGGGCAAGAGCCTCACGCAGCTTGGGTCGTGCACTTCGGAGAGGCACGGCGAAGAAATATCCCGGGCGGCGAATACTCCTCGCGTTCTCATCGGCTGGGTTGTAGCTGTGCTCCTCGGGGTTCTTCGCCATAGTATCCCTTGATCGTGTTGCGTGCTGGTGCGCTGTGTGTACCGGTGAGTGGCGTGGCGGTGCGGCGTTTCCTAGTAGAAGGAATAGTGGTGTTTCTTCACCCACAGGCGAAGCATCAGCCGCTCCACACCGGCGTTCCAGAGCTTATATTTGAGCTCTGAAATAGGCTGATCGTAAACGCCCACGAAGTCGGTCACGTTCTTCGTGAACGAGGTTTTGAACAGCCCCAGACCGTAGTAAGGGTGTTCTTTATTCTTGAGTTCGGCGGCGGGCGGGGTGCCGCAGAAGTCATAGGTGCTGATCCCGTGCTCCTTCATGAGGTCGGTAATCGCAGTCCACTGTACCAGATGAGAGTCGCCGTACTGTTTACGGCGCGGCTTAGAACCGCCGTCTTTATAGGTGCCCTTCGTACCGTAGTTAATTACGTAAGCGCCCACGGAGGGTTTACCGTCTTCATAGGTGAAGTAGAGCCTGCCCTGCCCGGCGTTCTCGAAGGTCCTCCAGAAGTCGCGGTAATACTCGTAGGGGCGCAGCAGAAGCGAAACTTTGCCCTGCCCCACGGTATCCATGAGGGCATACATGGCGCGCATATTTTCGTCGGTGAGCTCAACCCGTTTGACCTCGCAGCCCTCACGGGTGGCGCGGCGTACAGCGTTACGTCCACGCGAAGACAACGACTTGAGCACCTCTTCCTCGGTGCCTTCGGTGGAGAGGATGGCGGTGTAGTCATTCGGCTGAATATCGGCGGTACGAACCAGCTCGGTGCCCGCAATGACCTGCTGGGCGTGCTCATCCGCCACGATTTCAGGTTCGATCTTGACGGCAAAAACACCCAATTTCTGCTCGGTAATCAGGCGGCGGTTCGCCTGCAGCAGGGCGGGCAGCTCATCGGCATCATGCACCGCCGGGCCTTTGATGAAGTACCAGAGTTTGCCCAGCAGCGGAATATTCTTCTCGAACGCCAGGCTGTAGCTGGCGAAAGGCTGCCTCTCGCCGTCACGATCGACGGTGCCTTCATACACGATATAGCGGGGTTTCCACCCGTAGTCGGCTTTGACTTTTTGCGAATGATGCGGACTGCAGCAGATTTCCGCCGTCCGGGTTGGCGATCACGTGGGTATCCCACTCCTGAATTTCTGCTGGGGTTGCAAAACGTGCCGTAATTTCGTGCAAGGGTCTCTATCTCTCGTGGGGTGGTGGGTGTTCCGAACGTCTATCGCCCGCGAACCTTGTGCGGTCTTTTTGATGCGCTCGCGGCGCACGCACGCCTATAAGTCTAACAAGAGGCGCGGCGATTGGTGCATCGGCGGGGTTCGCCTCGTCTAAAAGAGCCTTGATGCGAATAAAGAGTTAAAAACGCCGCTTTATTCGTATCAAGAGCCTTTTTATGCCCTTTCCGACCCGATCGGGCGGGCTGGGGCATGAGGTAAGGGAACAGACCGGATGCGCGCCCGAGCCTTAAAGCAGGTATCCCGCCGCACGTGAAGCGACGGGATACCGGTAAAGCTGGCGAGAGTCGCCGGAAGGATTACTCTGCGTCGTGGTCGGTTTCGAGAATCTTCTTCAGGGTCTCTAGAGCTTCGTCTGCGCCTTCACCTTCTGCTCGGAGCACCACACGGTCACCGTGCTTAGCACCCAAGGACATCAGGGATAGGATCGAAGCCGCATCCATTGCCTCGTCTGCGGGCTCGCCTTCTGCTGCAATGGTGACCTCAACGGGGAGGTCGCCAGCTGCCTCAGCAAAAATTGCTGCGGGACGTGCGTGCAGACCAACGCGGCTTGCAATGGTGGCAATAACCTCTGCCATGGTTTTTCTCCTTTGTGAAGGAATCGTCTGTTATCGACTCCATGTTTATCAAACAGGAGGATGCACCCCCTGTTTTCCTGCCTCAATTGTACAGTTTTACTCACCGTTTGGGGACCAATGCCTCACCCGATCTTGAAATAAACTTTCAACACCGAGTTAGCCTTTTCTCCACCGGGTTTGAGGCGTCTTCTAGAGGCCGAGCTCGTCCAGAATCGGCAGCTCAGCGCGGGCGGCAGCCTTCGCCTCGGCAGAGGAAATCTGTTCCAAAGCCTTGTTGGCGATATGGCGTGCCTGCTCCAGGGTCACCGACTTGAGCACCGCCGCAACCGCGGGGATAGCACCGGCGTTCATCGAGAGGGTATCAACCCCCAGACCGACCAGCACCACGGCCAGCGCCGGATCGGCGGCGGCCTCACCGCAGACGCTCACATACTTCTTCTCGCCGGCGTTCACCGAAGCTCGCTTAGCGCCCTTGACGGTCAGCTTAATCATCTTCAGCACCGCAGGCTGCCACGGGTTGTTCAAGTGAGCCAGATCGCCCAGCAGGCGGTCTGCAGCCATCGTGTACTGGGTCAGGTCGTTGGTGCCGATCGACACAAAATCGACCTCACCCAAAATCGCTTCGGCGTTCACGGCGGCGGCGGGGTGTTTCAACCATCACGCCGTGTACCGGCAGGCCGACCTCCTTGAGCATTTTTCGCGAGTTGCGAGCCTCGGAGGTGGTCGAAATCATCGGTGCCATAACCCAAATATCGGCGTCGGAATCCTCGGATGCCTGCTTGATAGCCTCCAGCTGGCGGGTCAGCACGCCGGGTACGGTCCAGTCGGTGCGGAAACCGCGCACGCCCAGCGCCGGGTTTTCCTCGGGATTCACGTTGAGGAAGGGCAGGGGCTTGTCGGCGCCCGCATCCAGGGTGCGGACCACGATGTGCTTGCCGGGGAAGGCATCAAACACAGACTTGTAAGTTGCCGCCTGGGCCTCAATAGACGGCTCGGCGTCGTGCCCCAGAAGCCAAATTCGGTGCGCAGCAGACCCACGCCTTCAGCGTTCAGGCTGGCTGCTTTCTCGGCGGATTTGCCGTCGCCCACGTTCGCGTAGAGTGGCACGCGGGTGCCGTCGGCGAGCACGCCTTTACCGTCGAAGTCGGCGATAGGTTTGCGGTTAGCGTATTTTTCGGCGGCTTCGCGGTCTTCATCGGTCGGCTCAGTATTGACGATACCCGCGTTCGAGTCCACATAGACCTCGGTGCCGTCAGGAATATCGGTGACCCCCTTCGCCGCCACAATAGCGGGAAGGCCCAGGCCGCGCGCCAAAATCGCGGTATGCGCCTGCGGACCGCCGTCCGAAGTGATCAGGGCGATCACGTTCTTCGGGTCAAGGGTCGCGGTATCTGCGGGGGCAAGATCAACTGCGGCGAGCACGAAAGGCTCCTCCGCATAGGGGATGCCCGGTGCCTGCTGACCGGTCAGTTCAGCTACAATACGGGCGCGCACATCGTGAATATCGGTGACGCGCTCAGCCATGTAACCGCCAAGGGCAGCCATCTGGTCGGCGAACGAGGTTGCTGCCTCCCAAATCGCGCGCTCAGTGCCATCTGCTGAGTCTCAACCAGCTTTACGGCGCTCTTAATCAGGGCGCGGTCGGTCGCCATCTGCGAGGTCGATTTGAGCACGGCCTTGCCGTCACGACCCGCGTTTTCGGCGCGTGCGAGCAGGTCCTCTTTCACGCGAACCGACGCATCTTGAATACGCTGTCCGGCCTCTTCGGGGCTTTCACCGTCTAGGCGTAGACCGGCTTTAGGCTCTTGAATAGGCTCGGGCATCTGTAGCACGGGACCAATAACGCGTCCGGCATAAACACCGACGCCTTTATATGTAGTCATGAAGTTATATCCTTCGTGTTGGGTTCTCTACAGTGTAACGCTTATGCGGCGGTCTTCGCTGGGGTCTCGGTCGCAGTCTGCCGCGACTTCGCGCCAATCGACTTCAGCAGCACATAGGTGATAGCGGATACGACGGTACCGGCGACAACGGCGAGCAGGAACATCGGAATATTGTTGCTCAAACCAATAATCCAGATACCGCCGTGCGGTGCCGGGGATGCCACATGCGCATTCATCGAAATAGCACCGGCAATCGCGCCGCCTACGATGGAGGACGGGATCACGCGCGCCGGGTCTGCCGAGGCGAATGGAATAGCGCCCTCAGAGATGAAGGATGCGCCCAGCAGCCACGCGGCCTTGCCGTTTTCACGCTCGGGCTCGGTGAAGAGCTTGGGGCGCAGGGTGGTGGCAAGCGCCATAGCCAGCGGCGGAACCATGCCGGAGATAATAACGGCTGCCATGATTTCCTTGTTTACATCGGCACCCGAAGAAAGCCCGGCGGTTGCGAACAGGTACGCCGCCTTGTTGATGGGACCACCCAGATCGGATGCCATCATGGCACCCAGAATCAGGCCGAGAACAAGAGCGGATGCGCCAGACATGGAGGTCAGCCAGTTCTGCAGGGATTCGAGAACCCACGCCAGCGGCGCGCCCAACAGCAGGTACATGATGCCGCCCGCAACGAGTGAGGTAATGAGCGGGGTAATGACCACGGGCATCATCGAACCGAGCCAGCGCGGCAATTTGAGGGTGCCTAAACCGTAGGCAATCAGACCGGCGAGCAGACCGCCGACGATGCCGCCGAGGAAGCCAGCCTTCACGGCAACCGCGACGGAACCGGCGATAAAGCCGGGCGCAATACCGGGGCGCTGCGCCAACCCGTAGGCGATAAAGGCGGCGAGCGCGGGAACCATCAGGTCAAGACCGAACTTACCGATGGTCTGCAGAACCGCGCCCAGGTAGAGGGTCCAGTGGGTGTCTCCCAGGTTGTAGATTGTGGCGTTGGCGAGGATCTTTTCGGTATCGACATCGCCCAGGTTCGGCATGGTGATTGCTTCGAGAATGAAGCCCAGAGCCACGATAATGCCGCCGGCGGCGACGAACGGGATCATGTACGAAACACCGGTCATCACGGCCTTGTAGATGCGCGAGCCCCACGAACCTTCGGCAGCCGAGGAGGTGTCTTCTCCGCTGGATGCGGCGGCGCTCACGCGCTTGCCGTTGGGGTTTTCCGCCTCCGCCAGGGCCTCCTCAATCATGGCTTGCGGTTCGTCGATGCCGCGCTTCACGGGGGCTTCCACATAGGGCTTACCGGCGAAGCGGCTGCGGTCGCGCACGTTCACGGAGACCGCGAAAGATGACGGCGTCGGCTTCATCAATATCGGCTTGGGTGAGGGTTTCGTTCCCCGAAGACCCCTGAGTCTCCACCTTGAAGTCGTAGCCGAGGTCTTCCGCCGCGTATTTGAGGGCATCCGCCGCCATATAGGTGTGCGCGATGCCGGTGGGGCATGCGGTGACCGCCACGATTTTCTTGGTGGCTGGCTTCTCGGATGCAGTTGCTTCTGCGGAGTCGGTCTGTGCCGCTGCGGCTTGAGCGGATGCGCCTGCACCCGCCTTTTGTGCGTTCGATGCTGCCGAGTCGGCGGGAGCCTTCTTCGGGGCGCCGGTGCCGAGCGCATCGTTCACGAGGTCTACGATTTCTTCGGGGGTTTGTGCCTCACGCAGGGAGGCGGTGAAGCTCTTCTTCATGAGCGAACGTGCCAGCGTGGAGAGCAGTTTCAGGTGTTCCTGGTCGGCACCATCGGGGGCGGCGATGAAGAAGATCAGATCGGCCGGACCGTCTTTCGCGCCGAAGCTCACGCCGGGGTTGGGGCGTGCCATCGCGAGGGTGGGTTCGGTGACCGCCGCGCTTCGGCAGTGGGGGATGGCGATGCCGCCCGGGATGCCGGTGTCGGTCTTGGACTCGCGGGCTTCTGCAGCGGCGTAGAGCTGATCGTAGTCGGTGGCACGTGAGGCATTGACGACGGCGTGCGCAAGCTTGCTGATGACGTCGAATTTAGTCTCTCCCAGATTCTGGTCTAGGAGCACCAGCTCTGGGGTGATGAGCTCAGACATAATACCCTCCTCGGGGCGTATGATGCGGTGCGCCATGATGCCTGTGCGGGCGTTTTCAGTACGCACTCAAGTGTCCGTAAATATGTTGTTTAGTGGTTGACCAGGCTATATGCTATATGCCTGATATGGAATATAAGCTAAACGGAAAGCTGCCTTAGGGTTACTTTCTCGGGGGTTGTCATGGCTGCCGAAGGCATTTGTGTTCCGGGCAAGGATGCTGCCGCCGAGCCATGCGCAACCGCCTGCACGAGGCATTGCTGCGGCGACTCTCCCCGCTCATAAGCATAGAGAAAACCGGAGAGCGACGAATCCCCGGCGCCCACCGTGCTGCGCACCTTCACGGGTTCATGCTGTGCATGCCAGGCGCCTTCGGCGGTCACGAGAACCGCGCCGGACCCGCCAAGGGTTGCCAGCACATAGGGAATGCCGTCATTCACCAAGGTTCGCGCGGTACGTGCAGTCAGCTCGGGGCTCGACTCCAGCTCTTCCCAGTTCTCGGCGCCGGTCAGCTGTGCCAGCTCCTCAGAATTCGGCTTAATCAACGTAGGCTTTATCTGCCCCGCAACGGTGGCGATCAGCGGCGCCTCAGAGGTATCGATGGCGATCTTGCCTTCATATCCGCTGGCGCGCAGCTTTGCACACAGTTCGGCGTAATACGTTGCCTCCAGGCCGCCAGGCAGCGAACCGGCGAGCACCACCCAATCCGCAACCTCTGCCTGGGCGATCACGAGCGCATCCAGGGCGTCGCGCAGCTTAGGTGTGAACTCGGTACCGGGGGCGTTAAGCTTAGTGGTCGTGCCGTCCGGATCAACCACGGTGATATTCGAGCGGATAGGCTCACCCGTGGGCAGATTCGCAAACTGCACGCCGCTCGCCGCAAGGGCGGTCAGCACGGGGTCGGTAGCCTCTCCCGGAACCACCGCAACAGTAGGCACCTGAGAAGTATGTAAGGCACGCGAAATATTGACCCCTTTACCGCCGGGGTCTTGAACCGCGCCTACGGCACGCTGAACGGCGCCGTGCGCCAGAGGCGAACCCAGTTCGATCGTGCGATCCAAACTAGGGTTAGCGGTGAGAGTCAGAATCATGCGATGAGCACCTCCACATGAGCGGCTTCAAGAGCCTGAGCAAGCGCACCATCGGGGGCGCGGTCGGTGATCATGGTATCGATATTCTCGAAATCAGCGAAGCGCACGAGCGATTCCTGCCCAAACTTCGCAGAATCGCACAGAAGCACCACGCGCCGCGCCGATTTGCAGATCGCGGTCTTCACGATGGCCTCATTCATGCCGGGGGTGGAAACACCAAATTCGGCATCTATGCCGTTAGCGCCAAGAAACGCAATGTCGGGGCGTACCGTGGCGAAATATTCGGCGGCACGAGCACCAATCGCCGCCCAGGTCATCTTGCGCAGCTGACCGCCCACAAGTTCGAGGGTGACCCCCTCTGCCTCAGCGAGTTTGACCGCAATGTGCAGGGCATGGGTAATAATGATGCGGTCGCTGCCGGTCTTGAGGCTAAAGTTTTCTGACCCAATGTAGTCCGCCAAAATCTCAATGGTCGAGCCGGCGTCAAGAACAATCGAACCCACATCAGAGTCACGCAAATACTCATAAGCCTTCGCGGCGATGCGGCGCTTCTCGGGAGTATTCATGCCCTGACGTGAGGCAATAGAGGACTCTAGGGAAGTAGACTGCTCAACGGTAACGGCACCACCATGCACGCGGCGCAGCTTACCCGCTTCTTCGAGGGCGGCAAGGTCTCGTCGCACAGTCTCCATGGTGACGTCATAGCGTCGAGCGAGATCAGCACCGTTAACGCGGCGTGCAGAAGATACCAGCTTCGCAATTTCGGCACGACGTTCTTCAGCAAACATATGCGCACATCACTTTCAAGGTATGGGTGTGGAGCGAACGAACCGTTCCACGCGAATTCTTAGGTCTATGTATCATGGCGGAACGGCGAATGCGTATCACCACTCAAGACAACAGTCTTGCCCTTGATTTTATGTGGGTTTATGTGGGCACGTCAAGATAAACCACGGAAAAATCATCGATTTTTTGTGAATTTACCCTAGAAACCACACTTAAGGTCAAATAATCCACAACAGACACACACTGTTCACCCCACAACGCATCTAAACCCACACCGGATGCGCAGATTCTGAAAGCTCGGGCGCGAGTACTTTTTGATCTGCCTTGAACCAGAAAGGTTTTTCTAGTGCGTGACGCGTTCAGGATGCGCAGGCTTACGCGAGCGCCTAGGGGCTGTCGCCATCGCCGGGCGAAGGCGTGGTGACTAGGTGCCTTGTCGAGCGGTGTAGCACCCATATCCGTGAACTACCTCTTACCCCAGCGCATCCAGAGACCATGCACACCCCAGGCGGTCAGGGAACCACAAACGCACCCGTCCCATTCATGAGCACGTCTATGGGATCGCCGGTGCGTTCGGGCATCGCCGTTTGAATGAGCTCGATTCCGGCACTGACCGCCACCGCGCCCAGAGTGATTACCCCTACCCTTCGCCACGGGCGGGCACGGCAGAACAGCAACAGCATGAGCAAAAACCCACCGGGGGCAAACATAATGACATTCGAGAGCTGTTCGATGCTCGCATAGGTGATAAACCCGGGCAGCCAACCCTGCGCGTGACCGGCATCGAGAAGCGAAGCCAGACGAGAACCAGCCTCGTTATCGTCCACATGCTGCGGGGCGAACACGATCGCTGCAACGGCGGTACAATACAGCGCGAAAAGCGCCCATCCGAGCGCCCGGAACACTCTGCCAGATCTACCAGACAAGACGACCCCGCTCATCAAACACCGTGCTCTCATCAAAGGCGAAAAGCCCCTTAAGATCGACCTCTAAAGGCTCAGCGTTCGGCACAGTCTGCGTATGCTCGTACCCCTGCGCCGCCGAAATAGCGCGGCGAATCAGGCTCCCGTGGCTCACCACGATGATGCGCTCCCCAGGGATACTGGCGCACAATCTCACGCAGAACACGCACAGCACGCACATACACATCGCGTTCGGTCTCTACCTGCGGATAGTAGCGGTCGGGGGCGCGGCGCTCGGGAACGGGAATATTCACGCCCTCGGCGGCACCATAATCACGTTCCACCAAGTCAGGGTAGGTTTCACTGACCGGAAGCCCGAAATCCTCGCCCACAAGCTGCGCGGTTTCATAGGCTCGCGACAGCGGTGAAGAAATCACACGGTCATAGCTCAAACCCAGGCTGCGCAGCTTCGCCCCGGTTTCACGCGCCTGTGCGCGACCGGTGTCGTTCAGCGGAATATCGCTGATACCTTGCATGAGCTGGTTCTTATTCCACTCGGTCTGTCCGTGGCGAATCAGCGTGAGCGAACCGCCCGCCAGGTTCTTAGGGAAAGGTTCGGCGTGCAGCTTAGGCTGGCGGCTCACCAGCACGTGGGTATCGATCGCATCGTCAAGATAGTCGGTGGGAAAGCTCGGTGAGCGAAGCATTCGGAGGAATCGGGAACATGCCGTCAATCGTCTCGTAGCCCTCATGCTCGCGGCCTTCAAGAAGCACAGTCATCGTCACCGCAATCAGCATGCCGTGAGTAGCCACCACAATGTTCTTACCCTCATGCTCGCGGCGCACCCGGTTCAGAGCGGTCAGGGGCGCGGCTCACCAGACCCTCGCGCTCCTCAACCCCGTATTTATGCCCATCCGTGCGGGATGCCGCCACCAGCTCAGGGGTTGCACTCTCACCCTCCAAATCACCGAATGAGCGTTCTTCTAGCCCCGCGTATGCGCCCAGATACGGCACCCCTAGTGCCTGGGCAACAATCTGCCCGCTCTCCGCCGCGCGCTCAAGCGGGGACGAAACCACACCGTCAATCTGCACGCCGCGCTGAGCCATCTCATGCAGCTGCGGCACGGCACCTCGAATCTGTTCACGCCCCGTATCGTTCAGCGGAATATCGGTTCTGCCCTGAAACCGATGATTTATATTCCAGTCGGTCTGCCCATGCCGAAGCAGAAAAATCTTACCGGGCGTTTCAGCCTGTTCATGGTGGGTCTGTGCGTCAGTCATGGTCTTAAGTATGGCATCATCCGCACGATTTAGAGCCGTATCCCAGAACACGCCCCGCTCATCCTTAGGGATGAAAACCCGCACAAAACCCGGCATTATCGCCGCATTTTTTCACTCTGCAGACGGATAAAAACGCCCCGTCTCCCTTGGAAAAATGGATGCTATGAATACTTCTTACACCTCATACGCACCCGTTATCTCGGTGCGCAACCTTACCAAATCCTACGGACAGCACACAGTACTGCGCGATATTTCGCTCGATATTTACCCCGGCGAATCCGTGGCCGTTATGGGACCCTCCGGTTCTGGAAAAACCACGCTTCTGCACGCGCTCTCCGGCATTATTCGCATTGACTCGGGCACCATTCAGGTGCTCGGCGGCGGACCCGAGATACCGGGCGGGCGCGTTGAACTCGGTGCCCTGAGCGAAAAACAGCGCACGAGCCTGCGCGCAAACTCCTTCGGATTCATCTTCCAGCAAGGGCTTCTCATCCCTGAGCTCACCGCAGAAGAAAATGTCTCGCTCGCCGCCATGATCTCCGGGATGTCGCGCGAGCAGGCACGCGGCGCATCCGCAAACCTGCTCGCCCGGCTGGGGCTAGGCGATATGTGCGAGAAACGCATCGGCGAACTTTCCGGCGGGCAGGCACAGCGCGTGGCGATTGCGCGTTCACAGATTACCGGCGCGCCGATTACCTTTGCGGATGAACCCACCGGCGCGCTCGACAGCGTGACCGCCCAAGAGGTCATGGATCTTCTGCTCACACTCGTTCCGCAGCAGGGTAAAACCCTCGTGATCGTCACCCACGATCCGCAGGTTGCGGCGCAATGCTCCCGCACAATCCACCTGCACGACGGGCAGATTGTGCAGGATAACCGGCAGGGATCCCACCGCGCCCGGTCAGCAGGGGCGGGGATTCGGTACAGTATCGGGTTCCCGCGCAGCCGAGCCAGCCGGTACCCGCCCTCAGGATGCGGCGCCCGCTCCTTCCGCGCAGCCGGGCGTCTTCCAACCGGGTAACCCCGCGGTAAACCCGCCCCAAACATACAACCGGGTTTCCGCACAAACCCAGCCGCCCGCGAACGTTCGCTACTCCCCGCCCATGCTCCCGGGCACGGCGCACACCGCGGCCTCACACAACCATGCACCAGCGCCGTATAAACCCGCCCGACGTCCCCTTCTGGATGCGCGGCCTCCTGGGGAAAAGGCGCCTAAGAATGCAGACCTTCAAACTTCTCGCGCGCCGCACCCTGCCCACATCCCAGGCGGTTCTTCCGGTGCTTGCATTTGCCGCATCCGCAGCGCTCTTTCTGCTGATCGCCGGAGGTATTCACGCCTTCTACACCTGGCTGGGCGGGGACGCCAGCACGGCCACCTCGGTCGAGGCGGGATCCGGCACCAAAAAAACACGGCACACACGATGCAGCCGCTATACCTGATGCTCGCCTGGATCAGCGGGTTCCTGCTGCTCACCCCGCTCTTCACGCTCGGCGCATCCGCAGCACGGCTCAGCGCACGCCGCCGCGACGACCGCCTGGCAACCCTGCGGCTGCTGGGCGCCTCCACCCGGCGGCTTACCCTCTACACCATGCTCGATTCCGTGATCTACGCTGCGGTTGGGTTCGTGCTCGGGTTTATCGTGTACCTGATTCTGGTGCTGCCCTTCGGGATGCTGCGCTTCCAGAACATCCCGCTCGGGTCCCCGAAAAATATGCTGCTGCCCCCACCCATCGTGCTGATCTGCGGCATTTGTGTGCCTGATCATCGCCGCAACCAGTTCGCTCTTTGGGCTCTCGAAAGGTGACCATCAGCCCGCTGGGGGTACGCACCCGTTCGGATAAGCCGTCCCTGGGCAAACGCGCCCTCATTCTGGGCTGTGCGCTTCTAATGGTGGGCTTCATCGGGGCGATTGCCTCCCACATTATGAATCTCGCCGCCGATTCGATGGGCTCGAACGGGTTCGTGTTGGTACTAGTAACCACCATCATGTTTGGGCTGCCGATCCTGCTCACGATGCTCGCCGTAGACCTGATTGGCGGGTTCGTGGTGGGCCTGTACGCCCGCATTCGGGTTCGCACCGCCCGCACCCCCGCAACCCTGCTGGCATATCGCTCCATTTTGGAATCGCCGCGCGCCTCCTGGCGGCGGGTCTCCGGGGTTGCCATGACCACGTTTATTGCCGCTTTCGTGGGGCCGATTCTGGGCATGGTCAATTCCGCACCGGGTGTGGAAGAAGGCTCGGCGGAGTCCTATCTTATTGGGGATATACTGCAGGGTCTGGTGCTGGTGCTGTTCCTCTCCTACCTGCTGGTGGCGCTTTCGGCGCTGCTGAACCAGTCCGCCGCTATCTATGAGCGCGGTTCATTGTATTCTTCTCTGCGGATGATGGGTACCGAAGCTACGGTTTTGAAGCGTTCGAGGCGCATCGTAGTGTTTGGTCCGCTGCTGTTGGTGAGCTGTATGTCTGCGGTGGTGGCACTGCCGCTATTCGTGCTGCTGCTTGGTTCGGCTCTCACCGAGACGGGGCTGCTGTACACCGCAGCACTGGTATTCGGCTCGATCGCGATGGGGCTGGGACTGGTGTTTGCGGCGCTGGCGGCAACCGGGCCCGTTATGGAGCAGGTCAGCCGCAAACCGGTCTCGGCGGTGTAGCGTTTCCCCTCCCATTGTCCGCGAGCAGGTGGTTTTTGTCCCGAGCAGGTAGGAAAAATCCTACCTTGTCGGCAAAAATCCTACCTGCTCGCGAGGGATAAACTTGTGGGGATCAAAGAGTCTTAGATTATACCTTTGCGCCGAAGCTTTCGTTCCACACGTGCCGGATGCAGCACATCCTCCCACGTGAACCTCACGAAATCCCACCCTTCCAGACGAATGGCGTCCTCACGAACTTTCTCATCCAGAACATCCTGCCCGCTTTTGATATTTGAGCGCCCCATCAATCTCCAAAAACAAGGCGCTCTTTCACGAAACCGCATCCACTCGATAAACCCCACGATGCGTTGGAATCTCGTACTGCTGCACCGGATTGAACCCCAAATCTAAAAACGCCAGACGCGCCAGGGTCTCGGCTGGCGATTCCGATAGAGGACTCATAATATCGGCGATGTACCGTGCTTTACGGGCGCCCCGTACCCGTTTGACCTCACTCAGCGCTTTATGAAGTCTGCTATAGCTCAGACGCGCCCCCAGCCTCTGAAAAAGCACTTTCAACGATGACGAGCCCCTCACGAATCAGGGGCGTCACGGGCGCATCCGATGAGGGGCGGTAATAGGGATCAACAACTGTCAGGGAATCCCGACCATATCTAAGTGTGATGGTCGAAGATATTACAGCGAGGTCATCTTGTCGATATACCACTCCCGCACGTTTGGCTCCTCCACATCCACGTACCTGAACATTGTGTGGAGCGCTCAAAAGGGCACACGATAACGCGACAGCCGCACTGTAATGCGTGAAAACAGGGGTTGTGCAGGGGTGCGTGAATAAGCAATAACTCGGGCAAGATGTTTCTGAACGGGAAATAGCTCATCCCATACTGACTTTTTGATATATTGCCCAGGCGCAAGCTTAATAATCTTTTTCTTGCCGTTGCCAGCGTGTAATAGTGCGTTTTGAATATCCATTTTCTATAAGTTCATGAACGCTTTTTGATATGGATACTGAGGGTTTTCGTTGTCTGTCATGCTGCTATCCAAGCATATTTTTGCTTCCCGACTACGCGTAGAAAAAGCCCAATCTGTGGATAACTCGCAGCAATATGATGATTGCACGCGTTTTTGGGACATATTTTCAGCGATGTGCATAGAAAAATCATCACAATATGACGCGCCTGTCCCTCCCGCGAGCAGGTAGTTTTTGTCCCGAGCAGGGTAGGAAAAATCCTACCTTGTCGGCAAAAATCCTACCTGCTCGCGGCACTACCTAAGCGTTAAGACTAAAAACTCGAACGGGTTGAGAATATCGAGGTCCATGCCCTGAAAAATCTGCAACGTTACGAGTCACCAACATCAGATGGTGTTCTCGGGCAGTGGCGCCGATCAGCGCATCGTATTCTGATTTCTTATGCGGCACGTGGAGTTCAGCGCAGGTAAGAGCAACCTCTAAAGAAACCGGCAGGGATGCGCCCCGCAAACTCCGGCGCAAGCTCATGAGAAAACCACTGCTGCAGAATCTGAGCCTGGGCCGCATCTTTACGGGCATGCCGCAGGATTCCTGTGCGAATCTCCATCATGCTAATCACACTGATATACACGTCGTTCACGTCTACGTGTTCCACCCAATGGCGCACCGAAGGATGAATTCTGCCCGAGCGGTATTTACGCAGTTCGGAGATCACGTTTGTATCGGCAAGGTACACGGATTAGTTCTCCTCGCTGCCGAAAAAGTCGCCGTCTTCTGCGAAGTCTACCTCGCGGTGAGGATTTGGGATGCTCGGTTCGCGATCAATATCAAAATCAATCTCGCCCGCCTCTGCCGACATGGTGGAAAGCGCATCCGCCAAGGAACGCCGAGGTTGCGGTTGGGCCAGTCGTTGATAGTCTTCAATACTCAAAATAACGTTGGTCGGTGTGCCGCGTTTGGTAATAAAGACGGGTTCTTCCGCGGCAAGGCGCAGAGCGGCACTGGCATTCTGATTAAATTCACGTGCTGATACTGTAGTCGTCATAGTTTTCTCCCCAAAATCCAATTGTAGTAATGTTACTATATTTCAGAATACCGCGAGCAGGTAGGATTTTGCCGAAAAGATAGGATTTTTCCTACCTGCTCGGACCAAAAAAACCACCTGCTCGCGGAATAGGAGTAATAGGAGGGCGGGTGTGAGAAGATGGAGACATGTTTGAACACACCGTGCCCGCATCCTGGTTCCCCCGCTGCGCAATCTTCGACTGCGACGGGGTTCTTCTCGATTCCGAGACCGCTTGGAACCGCGTGCAGCGCGAACTCTTCAACCGCTGGAACATACCCTTCAGCGACGACCTCGAAGAGCAGTTAACCGGGCTTTCTGCGCATCAGGTTGCAGAAACGCTCGCCCGTCTCTCATACACCGGCGACCCTAACAACACCCAGGAATACGCCCAGCATCAGCATAATACGCTCACTGAACTTGCGCGCATCGAAGCAGATATTATCAACGCCGGTGTGGACCTCGTACCCGGTGCCCAAGAATTCCTCAGCTACCTGGGCGAGCATATGCCCGTGGCCGTCGCATCCAACTCCACGGCAGGGCATTCTCGACACCAAAATGCACACCTACGGGTACGCCCCGCTCGTGCGCACCTGGGTCAGCTGCGACGACGTTCCCCACGGCAAACCCGCACCCGATATCTACCGGGAGGCGGCACGTCGCCTAGGGCTTCGCCGGGCCGGATGCGCTCACGATCGAAGACTCATCGGCGGGCGCGCAGGCGGCACGAGACGCCGGAACTAAGGTTCTTATTTACATGCCCCACGGTGATTTTGCGGGAGCACCGCGCGGGTTTGGGCACTTCGACACGTTTACCGACCCGCAGCTTTGGCGCACGGCGCGCGACTGGGTGGCACGCCTGGAGGATTCGGCGGTGAAAGCATCCACAACCCTGATGATGGAGAGCTAAAATGACACCTCAGAACCCGGGTAAAGATGCCCGCAACGAGCAGAATTTTGGCGACCGACCCGAGAACTCGCCGGGGCAGAACTCGGAGCGAAATCGGGCTGAACAGGATCGCCCGAATCAGCATGAACAAACCTCGCGCGGGCAGTATCAGAGTGGGCAGGGGCGCTACGGTTTTGCGCTTTGAGAACATGAGCGCCGAAGAACTCGAATACTACCGCCCGTTCTGGGAAGAAAAAAACCTGACCCGGATGCGGTTCCCCTTGAACTCATCGACCACCTGAAGGTGCGGGCGCGCCGCCGCCTGGTGAACGCCCTCAGCCTGATTGCCGTGGCGGTCGGGGGTAACCCTCACGCTCTCGGGCATGCTCTCAGGTGCCCTGTACCTTTCACTCCCCGGTGCTCTCGCCTTCGGAGCAGGCATCTTCGGTTGGGTCGCGGTGCGCCGTCGCCTCTTCGCCTGGCTGCGCCTGCCCGGGGAGAGCGCGCTCAAACGCGGCGAACGAAGCCGCTGGTGGATACTGCCGCATGTGCTTGCGGCGGCGGGGAACCGCATCCATTCTGGGGTGTTTCTCGGTGGTGCCGATTATTTACGCGCATGTGGACGATACGCTTAGGCGCAATCACATCGTCATGTGGGGCGAGATCGGCACGACCCTGCTGATTTTCGCGGCGCTCATCTACGGCATGATGGCGCTCGGCGAATACACGCAGCAGGACGACGACGAACGGGTGCTGCGCCCCACCGACTACGCCCAGCAGAAGGGCACATCCGGCGATGCACCGCAGATTCCGCGGTACCGTCCGGGGATGCTCAACCCGCGTCATAAAGACGATTCCTCGTCGTAGCGGGCGGATGCGGTTACGAATATTGTGATGGGCACGGGCGGGTGGTTTCCCGCCTCAGCCAGTGAGCATACTCCAGCTCAAACAGTGCGCGTTCGCTGGCGCTCACGACGCAAAACTCGCAACTCGCATGGGATGATGCGGGCTGCACTATACATTCACAAGCCCAAACATAACTCAAGGGGTTTCCCACGAAACACGATTGCTTCATAGGAAACCCCTTGAGTGTGCCTAATTCGGCGAGACTTAGCGGCGCAGAGCCTTCTTCGCCAGCATATTGCCGATGAGCTGCACGAGCTGCACCAGCACGATAATGACCGCAACCACAGCCCAGGTGATCTGGTCCTGGAACCTCTGGTAGCCGTCAACGATAGCGACCTTACCCAGGCCGCCGCCGCCCACATACCCGGCCATGGCCGACATATCGACCACACCGATCACGATGAAGGTGTAGCCCAAGATCAGCGGTCCGAGCGATTCGGGGATCATCACGGTGAAGAGAATCCGCAGCTTGGAAGCACCCATCGCGCGGGCAGCCTCAATCACGCCAGGGTCGATCGAGACCATGTTCTGCTCCACAATGCGCGCAATAGCGAAGGATGCGCCGAAGGTCATTGCGAAGATCGCCGCGTTTATGCCTAGACGGGTCTGTACTACCGCGCTGGTGAGCGGTCCTAAAGCCGCGATTAGAATAATGAACGGGATAGGCCGCACGATATTCACCAGAACGTTCAGCACCGTGTAAGCAAACCGGTTCTGGAAGATATTTCCGGTGCGCGTGGTGTACAGCAAGGCACCCATGATCAGACCGAGAAGACCGGCAATCACCATCGTGACAGAGACCATGTACAGGGTATCGAAGATGGCGGGAACCAGCTTATCGGGAATGAAGGTATCCCAATTCACCGACCGGGTTGATGCCGCTAACGGCAGAGTAGTCACAAGTGCAGACATTAGCGCACCTCCTGTACGCGGGTTACGGTCTTCAGCTCGGCAACCGCGGCATCAATACTCGTCACATCGCCAAGAAGTTCGAGGGTGAGGGTTCCGTAGGCTTTCCCCTGCAAGGTCTCAATGCCGCCGTGCACAATATTGAAGCGCACGTTCCGCGAACCCAGGTACGCCAGGATTTTGCCGAGTTCCTGGTTGCCTTCCACGATCTCGACGTTCACCAGGTAGCCCTTGTGGTTCTTGCGCAGCGCGGCAGCGCATCGCCGGTGGGGCTCTGCTTGACGGTGGTCGCCACGAATCGTTGCGCAACCTCGGTCTGCGGATTCGAGAAAACCTCGTAAACGCTGCCGGTTTCTACCACGCGGCCTTCTTCCATGACCGCCACACGATCGGCGATCGAGGAAACAACATCCATTTCGTGGGTAATCACGATGACCGTAATCCCAAGCTCACGATTGACCTCTTTGAGCAGCTCAAGCACCTCATGCGTGGTTTCCGGGTCAAGAGCACTGGTTGCCTCATCCGCCAACAGCAGGGAAGGCTTCGTAGCGAGCGCACGGGCAATACCCACACGCTGTTTCTGCCCGCCGGAAAGCTGACTTGGATAGTATTTCGCGCGGTCTGCCAAGCCCACGAATTCGAGCATCTCCTGCACGCGTTTGGTGCGTTCTCCTTTGCTCCATCCGGCGACCTTGAGCGGGAACTCCACGTTTTGGGCTACGGTGCGCGAGTTCATGAGGTTGAACTGCTGGAAGATCATGCCGATATTGGTACGGACTTTTTGCAGCTCAAGGTCACGTTTACCGGAAATCTCGAAGCCATCCACGGTCAGGGTACCGCTGGTGGTGCTCTCCAGCCCGTTGATCAGGCGCACCAGGGTAGATTTACCTGCGCCCGAGTAGCCGATAATCGCGAAGATCTCGCCCTTCTTGACGGTGAGGGAAACGTTTTTGACGGCGGCAACTTCTTTCTTGCCCTTGCCGAAAATTTTGGAGACGTTATCAATCGTGACCATGGGCTCGGCGCCGGTATCCGCTGCGCCGGGGCTGATGAGGGTGTTAGTGCCCTCCGGTGTGGTGGCGCCGGGCTCTGGGTTCTTTGCCCACGGGGCTGCCTGTTCGCTCACTGTACGCTCTCTTTGCTCTCGTGTGTTTTAGGGCTGGGGCGGAATACGCCGGATGCGCTTGTGCTCGGCGGCGCGCATCCGCATGTATTCACCCAGGGACGGCAAAGGCGGTAAGCCGGTTTTCGCCTGGTTTTCAGGGAAATTCCGGGTTACCGCATTTACCGTGTGCACTCATGCACGTGTCTGTTTTTACTTGCGAAGCGCCGATTCTTCTTTCTGCAGCGCCTGCTTCAGTTCGTCCTGGGAGAGGTTCACCTCAACCGCAGTGTTCTTGGAGTCTTCCTTCACGGCGTCCTGCACGGGCTGGGTGTGGAAGATTTCGACGACCTTCTTGTAGGTTTCGTCGTCTACCTTATCCTTCTGCGCCACGAACAGGTTCACGTAGCGGCGGGCGTCGGGGTTGTTGGGGTCATCCTGCGCGAGGGCGTCCGAGGGGTTCAGGCCCGCATCCGCCAAGAAGGTGTTATTGATGACGGAGGCGTCCACGGAGTCAAGGAGACCACGGTCTGCGATGCGTCCACGGGGGTAACCTTGACCTTGGACTTCTCGGTGTCAATATCGTCGTGGGTGGGAGTGTGCACGTCAGACTTGAGGGTTACCAGGTTCTGGGCCTTCAGCAACAGAATAGCGCGTGCCTCGTTCACGGGGTCATTCGGGACGGCAATGGTACCGTCCTGGGGAATCTCGTCTACCTTCTTGTGCTTCTGTGAGAAGAGAGCCATGGGGTAAATATTGGTTGAACCGACGATCTGCAGATCTTTACCCGAGTTCACGTTGTAGTTCGCCAGGTATGCGATGTGCTGGAAGCGGTTCAGGTCGGTATCGCCCGATTCCACGGAGGGGTTGGGCTGGTTGTAGTCGGTAAATTCCTGGTATTCGATGTCGATACCCTGCTTGGCGGCTTCTTCCTTGAGCACGTCGTTAGCTTTCTCGGTGCCGACCACGCCGATGGTGACCTTCTTGTTACCGCTACCGTTGTTCGAGGAGGAACCGCAGGCGGCGAGGCTGAAGACGAGAGGTACAACTGCCAGTGCAGCAACAAATTTCTTCACGGCTATGAAACTTTCTGTTGTTTGGGTTTACGATGCGCCACCACGTGCACGGTTTAACTCCTGTGCGGGTGGTTCCCGGGTTTCCGGGGGTGTTTACCCATTAGAGCATGCCCCCGGGTGTGGGTGGTAGTTATTTGACCCCACTGTGACACACTCCGTCAACCTCGTCATATTTCTTAACATTTCGGAACATGCAGGGGTGTGAGCCAGGACTCGGGCGGGTTCTCAGGTTCGGTTTCCATACCCTTCCGGTCCGGCGAGCAGGTGGTTTTTGGTACGAGCAGGTAGGGAAAAATCCTACCTTGTCGGCAAAATCCTACCTGCTCGCGGGTAGGTTTGATGCCGACAGGGGATGCGGCTGTTGCCACAAACCCGCCCTCGATAGCCCAGCCGCCGTGCAGAACCGGAGCATCCGGCATAGTCGGGATGCGCGCCGTGAAGGTGCCGCGCGCATCCTCTCCCCTGTGTTCCGCCGCAGATTCGACATCGCAGGCTACGGAAATATCGCTCACGTCAAAACCGCGAAAGCCCAGGGGGTACCAGGTTTTGAGCGCCGCCTCTTTTGCAGAAAAAAGCACCTTCGAGTAAACCCCGAAGGCAAACCGCCGTTCTTCGTCGCGCACAATAAGCTCGTGCACGGCGGCAGAGAGCGGCACCGCGGGTTCAACATCGATCCCGACGCCCGCATAGCGGTGTGCCGAGCCAACCGCCGCCGCACGATACCCGGTGCAGTGGGTCATGCTCCCCGCAACCCCGGCAGGCCAGGCGGGCGAACCATCGACGCGCGGCACGAACACGGGCTCGGTCGGCGGTTCGGTGAGCTCAGGCTCCCGCAGGTACAGCCGCTTGAGCGCCAGCCGGGCGCAGGAACGCGCCGTAGTCGCCTCGCGCACGCGCTTGGGGACGGCGCTGGCGAAATACTCCCGTTCAGCATCGCGAAGGTGCCCGAAATCGCCGGTGGTTTCTGCCACGCATATATCCGGTGGAAACAGGCTTCGCATCAGTGATTCGCCCGAGTTCTCGGCGGTGCTCATATGCTCAAGCCACCGCGAATTTTCGGTGCCGCCCGTGTTCTCGGAGCCCTTCATATCGTCAAACGCTGCATTCACGCGGTTCACCATAGCATCACCGCCGCATCCGCTAAGGTGTTGCACCTAGTCAAAGGACGGAATTTCGCCCCGCTGCATGGCGTGCACCGCATTGCGGAAATCCTCGGTGAGCACACCGCGGGCGAAGAATTCGTGCTCGGCGTGCATATGTTCCTCAAGCTCCACAACATAGCGCGCGGCCAGCATAGACTTGGCGGCGCGCACCGTATGAGAGGCCGAACCGGCAATCTGCTCCGCGAGCTGTTCGGCGCATGCATTCAACTCACCCGGCTCCGACACCCGATGCACCAGCGAAAGCTCCTGCGCACGCGCGGCACGCAGAACAGGCTGGGTGTATAACAGCTCGGTGGCGGCGCTGAACCCGGCGTAGCGCGGTAAGAACCAGCTCATCCCGCCGTCCGTGGATGCCCCGATCATGCCGTAGGCAATATTGAGTTTGGTGCGCGGTTCGGCAACACGCAGATCACATGCGAGCGCCAAGGACATGCCCGCCCCCGCCGCCTGCCCGTTAATGGCGGCGATAAAGGGGATAGGGCGCGGCAACGATCCCAAGAATAATATCTTCGAGCAGAGCGCGCGAGTTCGCGGCTGTACGCTAAGGATTCTTCTTTTTTTCGCGCGACATGCCTTCGGCGAAGTCGTCGTAGCTGCCGCCTAGACTAAAAATCCTGCCCGGCCCCGGTGAGCACGGCAGCTTTGAGCGTATCGTCCTCGTGCAGCCGGTTGAGCACCTCGCGCAGCTCGGTCGCCAGGTGGCGGCTGAGGGTGTTGCGGTTTTCGGGCTGATTCAGGGGTCACATACGCGATGCTGCCGCGGCGTTCGAGGAGTACGGCGGGGTTATCTGCGGTGTTGTTAGTCATGAAGTACCATCCGAACTGTGGCTGTTGTGGCGGGTTTGCTCTGGCCTTTAACATGCACGGCAACACGAATTTCGGCGAGAGTGGCATCCCCAAAATCTTCGGCGCTCACGATTGATGCGCTGCCGCATACCTGCGAGTCCACCGGCACGGCGCTGCGGAACCTGGCGGCACTCACCCCGGCGTTCACGAGCATGGAGGTACCCTCTGCGGGGAGCAGCTGCCCGGCGAAGGTGATGGCGAGACTCAGCAGATACGCCCCGTGTACGATGGTGCCGCCGAAGGGGGTGTGCGCCGCGCGGTACGGGTCTGTGTGAATCCACTGGGTGTCGCCGGTGAGCTCGCCAAAGCGGTTGATGTTCTGCTGGCTGATGCGCATCCAGGGGGTCTCGCCCAGGGGTTCGCCGATGCGCGCGCTCAGGTCGGCGGTGCGTTCCGCGGTCATGATGCGCCTCCGGCGGCGTGATCGGCGGCGGTTTGTACGTCTTCGGGGGTGATAGCGCCGCCTGCGCCGGTTCCGGTGACAGTTTTCAGATCGACCCCGAGGGAGCGGGCGAGCCTGCGCACGGCGGGCGAAACTTTGGCACCCGAACGGGCCTTGCCGCCTTGAGTTTTGGCGGATTTTGGCGGCAGCGCGGTACCGGTGCCGCCTGGGTTTGATGGGCATTTTGCCCCTGCCCACCAGGTGTTTGCTCTCTCCCGCGCCGGGTTTGGCGGGGAGCTTAGCTGCGGCGGAACCGGCTGAATCCTTCGCGGGGGCTTCTGCACCAGCCGTGGGCGCCTGGGTCTGCGGGGTGGGGGTGCGCAGCTCGATGAGGGGCGCATCCACATCGACAACCTGACCGACCGGTTCGAGCAGACGCACCACGACGCCCGCGACCGGCGAGGGATTTCGACCGTGGATTTGGCGGTTTCGACCACCACGAGCACCTGATCCAGCTCAACCTGCTGCCCTTCGCTGATGAGCCACTCGATAATCTCGCCCGAGCGAAGCCCCTCCCCCAAATCCGGCAGATAAAAGGTGAAGGGGTAGCCGGAAGCGTCGGAACCCTCGGGCGGTAAGGGCTCGGGGCTCGGGGCGGATGAAGCGTGCGGTGTATCAGTCATGCGCTGTTTCTCCTAGTCGTTCTCGGCGTAGAGGGTTGCGATAGCGCCCAGAATCTTCTCTTCGTTCGGCAAATACAGGTGTTCCAGCCCGGGTGGCGGATAGGGCACGTCCAGGCCGGTCACGCGCTCTACGGGGCGTTCTAAGTAGTCGAAACAGCGTGAGGTAATGCGCGCCACCACCTCGGCACCGAATCCGCCGGTCTGCGGGGCCTCGTGCACCATGACGGCGCGGCCGGTGCGCATCACGCTTTCGCATACGGTGTGTTCGTCGAACGGGGTGAGGGTGCGCAGGTCGATCACCTCAACGCTGTACCCGTATTCGGCGGCGGTTTCGGCGGCGGCAAGCGCCATCGGTACCGTCGGCCCGTAGCTGATGAGGGTTACGTCCTCGCCGGGGCGGCAAATTCGTGCCTGCCCAATCGGCAGAGGGTTCGCCGAGGTATCAAGGTCACCCTCTTCCCAGTACAGACGCTTGGGTTCGTAGAAAATCACCGGGTCGTCGCTGCGAATCGCCTGGCGCAGCATATGGTAGGCATCCGAAGGGTTGGAGGGGGTGTACACGTGCAGCCCGGGAGTATGCGCAGCGTACCCCTCCGAGCTGTCGCTGTGATGCTCCACGGCACCCACCCCGCCGCCGTAGGGCATGCGCACCACCACGGGCATGGAAAGGTCGCCGCGCGTGCGGTTGCGCATTTTCGCCAGGTTGCTCACCATCTGTTCAAAGGCGGGGTACCCGAAGGCGTCAAACTGCATCTCGATCACGGGGCGGAACCCGTACATCGCCATGCCGATCGCGGCCCCCATAATTCCCGCCTCAGAGATGGGGGTGTCGAAGCAGCGTTCCTCGCCAAACCGTTCGGTCAGCCCATCGGTCACACGGAAAACACCGCCGAGGGTGCCTACGTCCACGCCGAACATCACCACGCGGTCGTTATGCTGCATTTCGTGGCCAAGGCCAGGTTGAGGGCGCCTACCATTGAGGTTCGCTGCACCGCATCCGAGCGGGATTGGGTCGATTCCGGCGCCTGAGGTGCGGTGTCAGATGCGGTCTTCGCGTCGCGTACCTGAGTATCTGCTGCCTGCTGGCTCATGCGTTTTCTCCATTCTGCGCGGCGTGCTGTTGTGCGTACTCTTCGGCGACGGCGCTCAGGGTTGCCGGCGGGTTCGCATACACGTGGGCGAAAAGATCCTGTGGATCGGGCATCTGCAGCTGCATCATGCTGGTGCGGGCCTCGGAGGCGATCTTTTCTGCGGCCAGGATTGCGTTTTCGATATGGGTCTTCGCGTTCGGCAGGCGCTGGTACATCTGATGCTGAATGCGGGTAAGCGGGTCACGCCCGCGCCACTGCTCAACTTCTTCGCGGCTGCGGTACCGATCGGGGTTGTCGGAGGTCGTATGCGGCCCCATGCGGTAGGTCATCGCCTCAATCAGGGTGGGACCGCCACCGGCACGGGCACGCTCGACGGCTTCGTGCAGCCGGGGATACACCTGCTCAAAATCATTGCCGTCAACCCGGTATGCAGGCATGCCGTACCCTTCTCCCTTCGCGGCGATACTTGCCGCGCGCATCTGCCGGGATACGGGGGTTGAGATAGCGTACCCGTTATTCTGCACGAGGAAGACGACGGGCGCCTCAAAGACGGCGGCGAGGTTAAGCGCCTCATGAAAGTCGCCTTCGCTTGTGGAACCGTCGCCGCACATCGCGAGGGCTACCGTGGAATCACCGGCGAATTTTGCCGCCATTGCCAGCCCGACCGCGTGGGCGGTATGCGTGGCGAGCGGGGTTGCCTCCGGGGCGGTATGCGTTTTCGTGGGGGCATACCCGCAGTGCGAAGACCCGTGGAAGGGTGAGAGAACTTCGGTGAGGTCGATACCCCGGCTCATGACAGCGACCGAATCACGGTAGGTAGGAAAAAGCCAGTCGGCGGGTTCTAAGGCGAGGGCGGCGGCAACCTGACACGCCTCCTGCCCCAGGGATGAGGGGTACGCCCCCATATATCCCTGTTTGGCGAGGTTGCTCGCCTGCTGATTAAAGTGCCTGCCCGCGAGCATGGCGGCGTGGGCGGTGATGAGCAGGTCATCGCTCACGCCGTTCTGCACCTGCTGCGGCGGAGATTGTAGTGTGTTGGGCATGTTAACGCCTATCTGTCGGGTCCCCTCATAAAAGGCTCTTTTTATAAGGGGTGTGGGTGGCATAAGAGTGAAATACGGTGACGGATTCTAGCTGCGCGCAACCGGGATGCGCCCTGACCGCCAACGCTTAGGCGGTGGTTTTGAACCCGATCACGCCCGCGCCCCAGGTGAATCCCGCCCCGAAAGCGGTCAGCGCCAGCAAGTCTCCCGGTTTCACGTGCCCCTCCTGCTGCCCGACGGCTAGGGTAATCGGGATGGAGGCGGCAGAGGTGTTCCCGTACCGGTCGATATATGAGAGCACTTTGGAGGAATCCCAGCGCAGCCGCCGTGCGACCGCCGCCATAATCCTTCCGTTGGCCTGGTGGCAGACCAGCTGGTCGATCCTCTCCGGGTCGATACCGCACGAGTCGAGTACATAGGTGATTTCCTCGGACATCGCATCCACCGCCGCCATATAGACCTCGGCGCCGTCCATCACCACCTGCTGCGTGGAATCAGAAATATACAGCGCCTGCGCCTGGCTGCCGTCGGAACCGAACGAACACATATAGGGGTATTCGTCCTCGCTCACCTCGGGGGCCGCCTGTACGATAGCGGCACCGGCACCGTCAGCGAAGAGTACCGCCGTGCCCGCATCCTCGGGGTTGGTCAGGCGTGACATCGCATCGGCACCAATGACGAGCGCCCGGTCGATACTGCCCTGCTCGATTTTTGAGGCGGCGTAGTCGAGGGCGTACAGGAACCCGGAACATGCGGCGTTCAGATCGACCGCGCCCACCTGCGGGGCGCCTAAACCTGCGGCGACGACGGGCGCGAGTCCCGGCGAAACCTGGTCGGCGGTTGTGGTTGCGGCAAGCACAAAGTCGATTTCTTCGGCGCTTATACCGGCATCCGCAAGCGCCTTCTCGCTCGCTTCAAGCGCCAGCTCAGCAAGAGTCTGCTCCTGGCGCAGGTGGTGGCGCTGGCGCACTCCGGTGCGACTGGCAATCCATTCGTCGTCCACGCCGAGCGCGGCGAATTCGCTGTTTGGAATGGGGTCATTGGGCACGGCGGCGCCAACGCCCGAAATTGTCACACTCATGGTGCCTTTCTTGAATTTCTAGATAAAGGTGAATCGGCTGCGTGCCTTAACGGCACCGCCCTGATTCACGGTGATCTCTGTCTGATAGGTGTCGCGGTGTTTCTCGCACCGCAGCAGGTTGAGGGTTGGAATCTCGGTGAGTTCCACGAACTCGAAATTCGTGGGTTTCTTCCGCCACGCGCAGGTTCGCGGGGTCTTCCCCGGTACGATGCGCGAGCGCCGCCACCGCGAACTGCCGGGCTGCGCTTGCCATCATGAGCCCCGGATAGTGATCCAGCGGGCGGTCAAAATGCCGTGGCGGGGCTGTGGGCACGATGCGGCATTGGGCTAGTGCGGGGGTTCCCTGCGGGTTCTGAGAGAGCCGTTCCGAGGTTTTCTTCCGCGGCTCTTCCGCCTGTTCCTGGGCGGTTTCGGTACCGTGAGCCGTATCGTTATGGCGCACGTCTCCGATCAAAACCTGGGATGCGTCGCTCACCCCACATAGGCGCGCGGGGGCAGCCTGCACGTGCCCGTACGGCGTTCCCCACACGCGCACGGCCTTCGGGGGTTCGGCGGATGCGCCACCGGCGGAAGCCGCATCCTGGATTTCTGCGGTGTCCCCGAGTTCACCGCGTAGTTCCTCGAAGGTATCGGCGGTGAGGAAGAGCGCCGCACCGTCGCTTTCGGCTAGGCAGGTATCGCCCGCCCAGAGGGTGATCGCCCCGCTGATCGCATAGCACGGCTGCCCGCGCCTGCGGCGGATGGTACTCACGGGAACGTGCAGGCTCAGCTCGATCGGCTCGTCTGTGCCGGTTGTGTCGGAGCCGCGAACGTCGCCACCCAGAACATGCGGGGTGAACGTGAGCCCTGCGCCGCGAAGCACGAAATGGTCGGCGGATTTCACGCCGAGCGCCTCACGCCCGAGCGCCTCAATCCCCTGGCGGTGCAGGTCTTGCAGGGTATTCCACATCAGTCACGCTCAGCGTGACCGGCTCCCTCATATCGGGGGCGATGCGCGTATCGTACCGCAGGAACACGCGGTATTCCCCGCCATTCGCCGGGTCTTCAGCGGCGGGTTTTTCCGCTTGCGTGAGGCCCGCATCGGGTGCCGTGCTGGGGGCAGGATGGTAGGTGCATCCGAGATACGCCGCGTATCGCGGGTCTGCGGATGCACATCCCGCCGTCGGCGGCGCATCCTCGGGAGACTGCCGAGTACTCATGCGCGTATCGCCAGGGTCACGTTGTGCCCGCCGAAGCCCAGGGAGTTTGAGAGTCCTAGCCTTTTGGGCGTGCCGTCGGCCGCGCTGAACGTGCCGGGTGCTAAATCCTGTGGTTCGCCGCTGATGCGCACCCGCCCCAGCCGCTTATCCAGGTTTTTCAGCCCCAGGGTGGGCGGTGCCTGCCCGTGCCGGAGAGCCTGAAGCATGGCGATGGTTTCGACGGCGCCCGCAGCCCCGAAGAGGTGCCCGATCGCCGATTTTCGTGGAGGAAACCGGGATGTCCTCAAGAGCCGTGCCAAACACCTGCCGCAGCACGTTCACTTCGGTCGTATCGTTCAGCTCGGTTCCGGTGCCGTGGGCGTTCACATACGACACCTGCTCGGGGGTTGCCCCCGCGGTTTCAAGCGCACGGTTGAGGGCATAGGCCGCATACTTGCCGTCCGGGTTCGGCGCTGTAATGTGGTGGGCGTCTGAGGAGAGCCCGTACCCTGCGATTTCGCCCAGTATCTCGGCGCCTCGGGCGCGGGCGTTCTCGGCTGATTCGAGCACGAGAATACCGGCTCCCTCCCCCCAGGTTGAAGCCGTTGCGCTCCTCATCGAAGGGGGTCGAGTTCCCGTCGGGCGAGATCGCCCCGGCGGCGTTGAAGATAGCGCGGGTGAACCGGGTGGTTCCCGCCTCTGCGCCGCCTACGACGGCTGCATCCGCCTCGCCCAGCAGAATACTGCGCACACCGGCGATAATCGCCTGCGCCCCTGAGGAGCACGCCGTGACGATTGCGGTTGTTTCGCCGTGCAGCCCGTGGCGCATGGAAATATGCGCGGGCGCGGCGTTCGCCATCATCATGGGCACGGTCAGCGGCGAGACTTCTTCGGCGCCCTCGGTGTGCATCACTAAATGCTGCGTTTCGAGGGTGTCCAGCCCGCCGATAGCGGTGCCGATATAGCAGGTGATGCGCCGCGCATCGCACGGCAGTCCGCCGCCCCAGCCCGCCTGCGCGATAGCCTCATCGGCCGCCGCCACGGCAAGCTGGGTGTACCGGTCCATGCGGCGCATCTCGCGGCGACTGAGCGGGTTCTTCACGTCAAAGTCGAGGCATCGCCCAACTTTGCCGCCCAGCCCGTTCTCGTTTTCGTCGTTCAGCCCACTCAGGCCCGCCACGGCACGCTCATGCAGCGTCTCGGCGCCAATACCCAGCGGGGTGACGGCACCGATTCCCGTGATGACTACTCTCGTACTCACTTCTCCTGTGCCTTTTCACGAATAACATCTACGGCATCCTGCAGGGTGGAGGCGTTTTCAAAAATCCTTGGGCTTGACGGGAATCATCAGCTGCTTCTTGACCGCCTGGGTGAGCTCAACAACGTCTAGGGAGTCGAGCCCCATCGAATCGATTTTTGGCGTCGAGCTTGACGGTGCTGGCGGGCACGCCCATGTCGATCACCTGCTGGGTCACGAACTCTTCCAGGGATGCGGTGTTAACAGGGGGTCTCAGTCATGGTTCTCTCCTGATCGGATTATCTAGTGTTTCTCTGTGGTTGGTTATCTGTTGTTCACGGCGGGTACCCGTGAACTTATCCGGCAAACGGTGGGCTTACTCGTAGCGAGCGCGAACCTAGTTCAGCGAAAAACGCCTGAGCGCTCAGCCCACCATCTACCGCAATGCTCTGCCCGGTAATGTAGTCGGCGCGGTCGCTGGCGAGGAACGCCACGCACTCGGCAATATCGCGTGCCTGCGCGGGGCGAGCCATCGGCACGGCGCGCTGCACCGACTGGGTGAAGGTTTCAACCTCTTCGGTCATTGAGGTTTCAACGAGTCCGGGGCATACCGCGTTCACGGTCACCCGCGGCGCGCCACCTCGATAGCCATCGCGCGGGTTATCCCCAAAATTCCGCTTTTCGCGGCGGAATAGCTGCCGGTTCCGGCGATTGTCCTCCCGGCGAGAATCGAGGAAATATTGATGATTCGCCCAAAACGTGCGCGAATCATCGGCCCCAACGCTCGCCGAGAGGTACGAAAAACCGAGCTTAAGTTTGTCGAAATCGCCGCATCCCATTCGTCGTCGCTGAGCCCCGCAACCAGCCCGTCGGAACGAATTCCGGCGTTATTGACCAGCACGGTGACCTGCCCTAACGAGTCTTCGAGCGCATCAAAGGCGTCATCAACTGAGGTGGTGCTGGTGACGTCAATTTTGATAGGCATCGCTGACACGCCGCACTCGCGGATGCGCCCGGCAACCTCTTCGGCACGCTCGATTCCGGTGGCGTAGCCGACGGCTATATTCCATCCGTCCTGCGCCAGTCTGAGCGCGATTTGTGCGCCAATATCTCCCGACGCTCCGGTGACGAGGGCGCATCCTGGGCGCTTCTGGTGTGTCATCTGACTCCTTAGGGTTTGGTTCTTATGCTGCGGCGGGTTTACGGCGTATCGCGTGCCGTGGTAGTTCGCCGCGCGGTGCTCAATAGCGTTACGTGGGATACGTGAATGCGTGTTTCGCCCGTGTTTTTAGGCGAAGGCGGCCTGCCCGGCGTCTGCGGGGGTTGGGTACTCGGAGTTGAGAACACCGATCTGGCGCAGCAGGCCGAGCTCATCGCGCCCGCCCCAGTGCTCGATTGCCTTGCCGTCTTCAACGCGGAATAGGTGCAGATGGTGAATCTCGAAGGGCTTACCGGTGGCGGGAATACCCATGAACTCGCCGGTATGAACGCCGCTGAACTTGATCACCATGGTGTAGTGCTGACCGTCCGCGCTTGCCACAATTTTCTGGGGCTTCCACGATGCATCGGAGAACGCCTGGTTCATGTATTTCGCGGTTGCCAGGTACCCTTCGGGGCCGCCGCCAACGCCTTCGCTCGCCTCATGATCGACGAAGTCGGGGTGAATGTATTTGCGGGCGGTTTCGATATCCATGTTCGTGAAAATCTCAGCCACGCCGAGGGCAACGGTGCGCAGGTCTTCGGGCATCTGCGCCATCATGTCTTCGATAATATTTCCCCACTTACCCATGGGTTTTCCTTTCGTTGGGTGACCTGCCGGTCACGGGGTTTAAACTGTTTCCTCTGCCGGTGAGAGCAGGGGGTGCAGCTGTTTCACGCACTCTTCGGTTGTGGTGAATTCGATGGCATCCCACCCGGCTGCACGGGCGCCTTCGCAGTTACGCGCAAGGTCGTCAATGAGGATGCACTGCGCCGGGTTCACTCCGGCAAGTTCTGCGGCGTAGTCGTAGATACCGCGCTGCGGTTTGCGGTATCCGACCTCGAAGGACAGCACGATATCGTCGAAAAGGTCGGGTTCGTTGAGCATGGCGCGCCAGTGGTTATCCCAGGTGGGCACCATATTTGAGATCAGCCCTACCTTCACGCCGTGCGCCTTGATTTCGTGCAGGTACGCCACCCAGGATGCGTTGGGCTCGCGGTCGCGGAACCAGTCGTCGGCGAGGGTGTCGAGCTGGAATGCCCCGCCGACCTGTTCGGAAATTTCACTCAGCCACTCTTTTTCGCTCATCAGGGGCGTATCGACGAGTTCTAGCGGGTCGGTGAGGTTGTGGTTGCGGGCGACCGCTTCAAATCCCGCGCGCAGCTGGGACTCGGTGAGCCCGTATTTCTGGCAGAAGACGCGCATCGTGTGGCTGACCGGCGGGGTGAGTACTCCGCCGAAGTCCGTCCACACATATTTCGTGGTGTTGTAGTCGGGCGACATAAAGGTCCTTGTCATCTAGCTTTTTGAGCGCGAAAGTCCGCGATCTGCCGGTTATCTTGTTCAACCACGAATTCCCCGGGTGCCGTTGCACGGATCTGCACGGGTGAATCGAGTTCTGCGAATGCCAGGAAATTCCCGCGGATTGAGGAAATTTCGGGGGCGCGCTCGCTATCCGGGCGGGTTGCCAGGTAGAGCTGCCGTGCCGCCTCGGTCAAAATTTGCATGGTGATGTGGTCGTAGGCATGGTCGAAAAGTGCCTTATTCGCCACGTTCGGGGTCACCTGCGCAGTCGGGGTTTCGGTGGTGTTCAGCTGCGAGATCACCACGTTGAGGGGGTTGCGCCTGCCCACACGCTCGGGGGCGATGGGATCCTGCACGTCTGTGAAGGTCAGCTCGTGCAGGTTCGCGGTCGTGGGCGGTGGGGTACCGCGGTATTCGCTGCGCAGCGCCTGCAATTGGTTTTTGGTGAGGATGCGCCCGCCGCTGAAGTGCTCGGCGATCACCCGGTTGCCCATGATGAGCTGCTGGTAGCACCGGCCGGAGCGCGGGGCGCCGCGCCGAATGGAGGTCCAGTCGAAGTAGTTGCGAATCAGCAGGTTGGTGTCCTCGGGGTTTAGCGCGGCGATTTCGTGCGGATAAATCGTGAGCCCAAACTCGTTGGAGATCAGGGTGTTTCCGGCGTCTACACCGACTTCGTGGGCGCTGGCGATTGTCGCCTGCCGCGCAATTTCGAGCAGCAGGAGCGCATCGGGGGTTCCTTCGGCATCGTTGTAGATGCTGTCGTGAAAGAAGCTGTGCGATGAGGGCAGCTGCGCCGCCACGAGCACATGCTGCGCGCTCTGCCGGCGAATATCCGTGAGGAAAACTTCGGAAACCGCTGCACGGTGTACCTTATGGCGATCGACGGTACGGTCATAGTGCAGATCTTCTATATCCGGGTCTATCGTGATAGTTTCGTCGAGCTCTGGTGCCGACTCGTATATGAGGGTCATTGCCCCCTCCTTTGGCTGTGGTTGGTGTATGGTGCACGTGGTTATGGGGTCCCGTGGGGCTTACTGCGTGCGGGTGAGTAAGCTCCTTGGGTGTGCGTTATCGGTGTTGTTATGCCCTGCCGCTGGATACGGGTAATATGGTGAAGATTCTCAATATCAAAAAGATATAAGTACGGTCACTGTGGTGCGAAGGTGTGATAATCCCTTGATATTCCTGCGGATTCACGATGGATGCGGGCTGCGAAAGACCGAAAGCGCAGCGCTTGTCTATCCCGGCATATACCTGGGGGTGCACCGCTGCCCGTGAGGTTGGGTCAGCGAGGATCTGAGTGTCGGAAGGCTTCGAGTGCTCAGGCAGCGCACCGCATCGTGCGTTATCTGGCGTCTGTTATGAATTCTGCTGATTTCGTCGGTGTTCATAGCGTTCATTCCTTTTTCATCCCTACCGTGTGGGTAGGATATACCATCGGAACGTTTCGGAAGTTTGAGTTAGGTTCTGATGGTTGTCTGTGGTTGGTTGAAAAAAATATGTGCAGCTGGCCTAAGGCAGCTTAGCTGCGGGTTCTGGTTCTGGCGCGACCGCTCGTTCGACGGCGGGTTCGCCAGTTTTGGGAAGCACGGTGAAGACGGCAACAGCACCCAAAAGACCTACTGCCGCACCTACCCAGCACGCAGCAGCTACGCCTCGGGGCGATTGTGCCGTTGCGGTGGCGATTCCTATACTTCCCATCAGCGCGATACCCAGGGCGCCGCCGAGCTGCATAGCAACATCGGCAACCGCCGAGCCCGCGCCGGTTTGTTTCTTGGGCGTCGATTCAATGATCGAGTTCACGGAGGCCGGGGCGCCAAAACCCACACCCAGCCCGAACGTGAAGAGCGCTACCACAACCTGCCCGCTCTTGGGCGAGGGGCTGATAGCCAGAAGCACCATGCCGAGGGCGACCATGAGAGGGCCGGTGGCTGAGACGGGACCCAACCCGAACTTTTCGACGAGTTTGGGCGAGATCGGTGCCACAAGAACCGCCGAACACATGGCGAGCATATGCAGACCGGAAATAAAAGGGTCAAGCCCTAGAACGAACTGCAAATGCTGAGTCATGATGAACAGCCCGCCGAAGACCCCGAAAAATACCGAAGAGATCGTCAGCAGCGGCCCACCGAACCGGCGGTTACGGAAGACCTCATGGCTAAGCATGGGCGATGCGCTGCGGCGCTCCCACACGATGAAGATCAGGCTCAGCACCACACCCGCAATCAGCAGGGGTCAGCGTCAAGCTTGAGGTCCAGCCTGCTTCCGGGGCGGCGATAATGCCGTACACCAGCAGGGCGGGCCCGAAAATCGAGAGGATTAGCCCGAAGAAGTCCAGGCGGGAAGAGTGCTTTTTTGAGGATTCCGGGGCGAGCATCAGGCATGCCAGGAATGCCACGGCAATAATAGGCACGTTGATCAGGAAAATGGATCCCCACGAAAAACTTTTGAGCAGCAGTCCGCCCACGATGGGACCGAGCGGAATACCCAGCGAGGACATTCCTACCCAAATTCCGAGAGCTTTAGCACGTTCATGGTCTGGAAAAATATCACGAATAAGTGCTAGGGTCGAAGGCATAATAAATGCTGATCCGAGACCCATAATTACTCGTGAAAAAATAAGTACTTCTGCATTAATAGAAAAGCCGCCAATATTGAACCAAGCAGCAAAAATAAACATACCGGCTAGAAAAACTTAGTTTATGTCCGATTCTGTCGGCGAGACCGCCGAAAGAAAAAGTAGCGGTGCGGCAAATGCAAGTGAATAGGCTGCAACAACCCATTGCAATTGTTCACCCGTTGCCTGTAGACCAGTCTCCATAGACGGTATAGCGACCGCAACAATGAGCGAATCCAGCCCGGTCACAACCAGCGCTAGGCACATAAACCCGAGGATTGCCCAGCGCTTGGGGTGGGGTGTAGTCACGCTCATTTTTGGTCCTTGAAGTGGTTGGAAGACATAGCTATATGTAACAGTGATGTCTCAAGTATACAGTTCAAATTTGGTCTGTCAATCGTTTATTTTCACTATTTACACGTCAATTATTTATATATATTTATTGCCGCCCAAGAAACAAAATTAGTGTCACTGTAAATTATTAAAAGAATTGAGAGAGTGAAGATTTAGTTTTTATATTTTCCTTGTAAATACTTTCATCAAAATTCCCCGGCAATTATCGCATAAACCTACCGCGTTGTGTTGAGCGCATAGCATAATCCCGTCCCGTTCACCACGGTCCGTTCGCTGTCTGCAGCGAAGGCGAGCACACGACGAGAACCCCTTGTGTGGGATGCGTTACGCCCCAAAATTTCCGGTGTGTCCGTCTGCTATGCACCACGAAACGAGGGAGAAACAAACCGAAGTCTGTTCCTCCCTCGCTAGAATCTATGGATCCATAGTGAGTGTTTCTGGAACCTCGTAGTCTTGTAGAGCGTATCTGTCAGACCAGATCACGCACTACCTATTTCTGAGTAGCCAGTCAGAGCCTCCCCCGTCCCCTTAGGTAACGGGCAAGTTCTCCGCTGTCCAGCAATTGCCCGCGTACTGTCGTACCGCGCTGAATCTTATGCTTGGGGAAGCGAAGAAAGATACATAGCCCTTTCCTCAGACCTGCGCTTATACAGCCCCTGGATGAATTCTCCACCAGCGTGCGAGTACTGCAGCAGAGCATCCGCGGCAGCCTGATAATTTCCCGCGTTCGTGAATTCGAGAACATCACTCGACTTAAAGGTACCCGCACCCAGATTGAAGGTGAATGACACGAGCGCGTCGTATTGCTTCTGAGTAATTTCACGAGTAACGGCAGAATTCACAGCAGCTTCGGTAGGCTTCAAATCTGCGCGAAGGATCTTTTCCCCTTCTTCTTCGGTGATATGCTGCCCCTCATGGATGGGGTACTCCTCAATACTGGGCGCATAGATCGAATGCCCGTAACCGATCGTGAGAACGCCCGCCACATCGTAGTAGGCGTCACTCCTGAACCCTTCTTTCTCTTTCAAGAAGGCAATTCCTTCAGGTGATATCTGATGCATTGGTATCAACTCCTCTGAAGAATAATTACGATTTCATTAAGAGGTTCCGGTCCCCACCGTAACTAAGGATTCAGAGTCATACAAGAGGTATGACAGGCAGTCTTCTGCCTTGACGCTCGAACTCGCAGTTGTGCCAGAGTGTGTTTTTAATCAAGCTCCCCGCTGGCAATTAACTGTTCACGTACCTTGCGGCGCAGAATCTTGCCGAGCATCGACCGGGGCAGATCGTCCACCGCCACAATCTTGCGCGGCACCTTATAGCGGGTCACGCGCGCATAGCAGTGCTCGCGCAGCGCATGTTCATCAACCGCGTGCCCTTCAGCGGGAATCACGGCGGCGACCACCATCTCTCCCCCGCTGGCCTGCGGGATGCCCACGACCGCCGCATCCGCCACGGAATCGTGCTGTTTCAGGGCGGTTTCCACTTCGGTGGGTGAGACGTTGAACCCGCCGGTAATGATGACTTCCTTAATACGGTCCACGATCTGAATGAAGTAGTCTTCGTCCAGGCGCACAATATCGCCGGTGCGAAGCCAGCCGTCAGCCGTAATGGTTTTCTGCGTGTCTTCTTCGCGTTTCCAGTACCCGGCGAAACATTGCGGGCCGTGAAACCCACAGCTCGCCCTCTTCGCCGAGCGGCACATCCTGAAGAGTTTCGGGGTCTACCACGCGAATATCGGTCGAGGGAAGGGAATGCCGATTGACCCGGCGCGGCGCGTATCGTTGAGCGGATTGCATGAGACGAGCGGCGCGCACTCGGTCAGCCCGTACCCCTCAACCATGTACCCGCCGGATGACTCCTCCCACTCTGCCACCAGCTCGGGCGGCAGGTTCATGGCGCCCGAAACCGCATAGCGAACTCCCTGCAGCGAGATGCCCTGCTCTTTGGCGACATCCATCAGGCGGCGGTAGACCGGCGGTACTGCGGGCAGAATCGTGGGGCGGGTCTTCTTCATCGCCTTAGTAATCAGGCCCATATCGACGGTTGGGAAGAGCACCAGCCGGGCGCGGCACAGCGCCGCGATCGTTACGCCCAAGGTCATGCCGTAGGCGTGGAAGAGCGGCAGCACCGAGTAGATGCTTTCGTCGTCGCCGGGCTGAATCCAGGCTTCGCCCATGCGCCCGTTCGATTCGAGGTTGCGGTGGGTGAGCATCACGCCCTTGGGCAGTCCGGTGGTGCCGGAGGTGTACTGCAAGAGCGCTACGTCGTGAGCGGTGGGCCGTTTTAAAAGTCGGGATCGATCGGCGGGCTCTTGAGCAGATGCGCCCAGCTTGTGGTTCCGGGGGCGGCTCCTTCAAGTTTTTCTCGTGAACTGCGTGCCTTTTTGATCGGCAGTTTGAGCGCCGCGCGGGTGAGGGCTGGCATCGCTTTAATAAGGTTCACGGCGTAAATATGCGTCGGTCTAATGTCTCGGGAAGACCCGTAATATGCCCGGCGATCTTATCCCACACGATAGCGGCCTTCGCGCCGTGGTCCTCGAACATATGCCGCAGCTCGGCGCCGGTGTAGAGGGGGTTGTGTTCCACGACGATCGCGCCCAGGCGCAGAATCGCGTAGAAGGCAATAATATGCTGCGGGCAGTTGGGCAGAATCAGGGCGACCCGATCCCCCGCCTGCACCCCGGCCAGGCGCAGCCCTTCGGCGGCGCGGTCGATCTGACTGCCGAGTTCGGCGTAGGTGGTGGTTGCGCCGAAGAATTCGAGGGCGACCTTGTGGGGAACCTCCGGACAGCATCGTCAATCAGGTGGCTCAGCGAGGTTTCGGGCAGGTGAACGTCTACGGCGACGCCGGGTGAATAATTTTTGAGCCAGGGGCGATGCGCCAGCGGGTTCTGCCCGGAGGCGGTATCAGGCGTAGTTTGAGCGGGTGCGGGTCTTTGAGATTCCTGCGCGGAGGCTTGGGCATCGTGCGGATGCGAGTCGTGATATTGCGGGTCAGTCATGCTTCGATTGTGCCTGTTGAGACCTGTTTCGCTCAACCCGCGACGCGCTGTGCGCATCCATTCGGCGAGCATTCCGCCCCATTCCGCGAGCAGTATTCGAGGTTTCTTCGACCATACACTCGCTCCCACTTGCGAGGTCTCGATATACAACGACGCACACCGCATGCATCAGCACGCATCGCAATGTTACGGTGGAAAATATGAGTGAGAAGTCTTTCGGCGATAATCCCACACACCAGAATTCGAGCTCGCAGATCTCGGCAGCGGGCACCGCACGCCCGGCTCTTCCTCTCCGGAAGCTCTACGGTATGCGTTTGGGATTGGCAGGTATAACGCTTGCGCTCATCGCTCAGACTTTTCTTGCTATCTTTTATCCGAGTTCTCTCAATTATTTCCCGGTATAACATCCTCACCTATCCTCGTTACTGTGCTCACTGGGCTCTGCAGATCACCGCGACAGTATTTTTATCTGCGGTCACGGTATTTAGGGTTTATTCTCGGAGCCAATATCGTGGGTGCGCTGCATCATGGGCTTGACCTCTTCATGCTTATCTTCCTGGGGCTTCTGTATCATCCGGACGGTATCGGTCATTATCTCGAAGGTGCAAACGCTGTATATATAATTGCTTACTGGCTCGGACAGGCTGTTACCCTCATCGACTTTACGCTCTGCATTGTCTTTATCATCGTGCTCGTGCGTGTGTTTTCTCGCCGCCGCCAGAGCACAGTTCAGCCTAGCGCCTACCCTAGTTCCCTGCATTCAAGCTCTATTTTTAGTAGGTAACTTCCAAGGTTGTTTGAAAGTATCCAAAAAGTTCTCAAGGTACTCATTTACCTTTAATGACAATCTCTGCCTTCAAAATAGGAAGAAGGCAATATCCCTATACAGCTCGATGTGCATATGGATTGGGGCACATAAGAAGAGCTAAAATACGCACATTCTGCTGAAGTTCGCCAAGCTTTGTTGTGATTGGAGTAGTTGATTCTTTTAAAAAATTTCTTTAACTATTTTTAACTAACTCTTTAGTCACGTTTTCCAGAAATACATCCCCTAATCCAGCTTCCTCATCTTTTTTTGAGACGGGTTTTTGCTACTTCCTCTTCTTTGACCGCGGGTTAGGGCTACCACTGTCGTAGAACTACTTCGCCTTGTTTGAGTATTTCCCATACCAAATCAGCTATATATGAAGAAATATCTTCAGAAATACTATCTATTTTTACTTACTCATCGATAGCATGAGCCAAAGCTGCCAATACATCACACCAAAATGGTCGGCCAATCGACAATACACCTCAGGGATTCATTCAATATTTCCCCACAGGCATCCCCAACCCGATCAGCTATCCACCAATCTGCTTCCTCTCCGTCGGATGCTCAATGAGCCAATCAACAATATCAATAGAGCGGTTAGACTCAAAAAACCACTGTGCATCACCCCGACGAGGCTTACTGTGCTTACTGTAACGGTCAGGAAAAATCCCTGTAAGGTTCCTGCTGTTTTTCAACGCGATCCCTGTAACAGCCCTACGCCCCCTGGGCGATATCTGCAGTACGATGTTGCTCTACCTGTCCGTTTTTTTCTTTCGGCACCTCCAGAGCCTCAGCCCATAAGATACGCCCTTTTACCCCATGCTTGCTACCCCCACATGGGCAACAACAAATTTGACCCGTAGCATGACTGCAAGAACTACTTGTACACTGTGGTTGATTTTCACCTGTATTCTGTGACATATATAACCTAACTTCAAGTCGCTTCCCACGCCCAGCTTATAAAAACATTAACGTCTAGTTTTTATATATTTAACTTGAATCTACCACATTTAATAGTAAGAGTAAACAACTCTAGATGAATAGCATAGACCATAGCTGCACATGAACATTATGGGTTAGATATGGCAAGTCTAGTGACTGCTTTGATTCCCCTAATAGTCTACACATTACATGAGAGAACACATTTACAGAATCAGCATTGTTAACACAGAGAAATTAGTCGGAATATCGCGAAATATACCGAAACTTCTATAAGTCTAGAACCATCAAGAAAACAGTCTGTAACAGCACCGCCAAAGGCGTGAAATCTATAACTGATAGGCCACATCAAAAGATATATGTCCCTTTTCGAAATGTTCCAAAAATAGAATGATAAAGAAACTCCCGAACCGTCACCGCGATGCGCGTTCTCTACCACCACCACTCGTTCCGGAGCTGCTTTTCATTCCGCTGAGGAGCGTTTTTCCGAGCGCGCGAGGAAACGAGTCAAGTTTAACTGCTCCCTTAATGAAGAAAATGCTTCCGCTTTAAGCACCAACCCGCGGAATACGGTCTCACGAGATAGGGATGGACGCACGTTATCAAACGCGCATCCATCCCCTTTTACACGATCCCTGCTAGATAATCCTCTGCGTATAAGGCACTCGGGACGTAATCACCCTCGAAATACTCGCGGCACCTGTGAACTCGCGCAAAAGCTCAGGGATAATTCCGTTCTCAGTAACCATTTTCAAGGGCCCGCGGAAAGAGTGAAGGCTGTTCCAGCGTTGAAATAGCACCAGGTTCTTTTCACCCTCCACTTATTCTGTAGATACCGTGATCATTGCGTTACGGTACGACGTATCAGACAGGCGCCCCAACGACTTGGCACGGTAGAGCAAGGCCTGCATGCTAACGCCCCAATATTCTTTTCAGTTCCTTGAGCTTCATCCAACCGGCACCAGTCATCCGAGTAGGCAGCTCCTCCCGAATAGAATCAGCGGGCATCAGGAACTCAGCTGCAAACTCGTGCGCCTGCGCTTCAATAGTTTTATCGCCGGGCTCCGCATCTGCATGCATAATCAGATGCCCCAACTCATGCGCGGCGTCAAAGCGTTGACGGTAATAGTCGTTCTTCAAGGGATGAAGTACAACGATAGGCAGGGAAGCCGGTATCCACAGAATAAGCATCAATGGCGTCGCTCTGCTGAGGGGCGAATACGACCGCCGCACCGTGTTTTCAAGCTCACGGATAACATGGCGAATCGGACCGGTTCCAAGACCCCACTCAGCACGAAACCTGCGCGCGGCAAGCTCAGGGATAGGGCTGTTCTTCACCCCAGGATCAGCAGGCAAATCCGGTATCTCGCTGTTCGGGGAAATCTATATGCCGTAAAGCGCCCCTGCCACATCATGCACAAGGTGCGTATAGGCTTCGCCTGGTCGCGCTGGAAAGCTGCGTAGCTGCCCGAAGCGACCGGAAAAATGCGGTGCGCTACTGGCAACAAGACCATTGATAGTTTCAACATCTTGGGATTTTGTGTGCTGATACTCTGCGTTCACCTCAAAAAGAAGGCGGAAGCGAAAAAGCATCTGCGAGCGCTTCAATATTCTCCGTCGTGGGTTTCGAGCACCGGATTCCCAGGTGGTGATAGCAAGCGCCTCACCCCGCCTTTGCTGCGAGTTCGTTCTTCCGGATTCCTGCAAGCTGACGTGCTAGGGACCAGCCGGTTCTTGTCAAAGATGGCATTGAAGGAAGACATAGTTCTTTCTGCGTGGTTATTGATTACTCATGAGTGGCCTCGCGCTTGAGCTGAAGCTCGATATCTGGAATCTGCTCTTGAGGCACGGGGCTGGTTTGAGTAGCCGTAGGTGCAACCTGTACTTTGCGGTCGAGGGCGAGCCAGGATGTCGTATGTCCAAAGCCACGGAGTGTCAGACGCGTTGCTGAGCCGGAGTAGGTACCCCAATCACACCCTCTAGCAAACTCTCCCTCTGAGAGATATTATATGCGACCACGAGCGCTGGTGCAGGTGCATAGGTACAGAGACTGAAACCATCCAGGTCAAAAGTCTCAGGGAGAATAGGGCATCTTCCTCACATAATGTTGCGTCTCTGCGACTATGGTCTGCTTGGTGCTTCGCTCCCAGCGGACACCTTGAACACCACATCTCAAATCGGTTCGCACTCTGAACGATGAGAGAACAGAAATCATCTACTTCCCAATATGGAACATTTTTAAACGTATTCCACGTGTAGATGCCGTGAGTCGGTTCAAGCGGGAGAAAATTACGAGCTTTCCAGGCGGAAGACCCTCCATGAGTGTATCTATCTCGGTATGAGGCTCTACACCGTCATCAGCTGGTATTCTCCGGTGAGCGTCACACGCGACATGACGGAACGAATCAAGGTCATAGTGAAAAGAGCCTTTAGTCGTGTTCCTAGTGTAGGGGATGAACTCGTTACGATCGGCAGCTACCCTCAGGATACGAAACATAGCTTCAAGGCGACCTAGAACTCCAAGTTCTTGAAGCTTATCAACGGTGGCACGTTGATTCAAAAATCGAAATCTTTCATAGATATGATTTAATCTTTTCATTATTTTTATGCGCAAAATTTACACAATACATAAATTCTAGCAAATAATTTACAGACAGGTTTGTTCGTACTGAATCTCTAATGCAATGCCCACATCCTATAGATAGAAGTCCGGAAGTAGTATCTAACCCGGAATAACGCCCCTCTTGCGAGAACCATG
>BNJT01000977.1_pt1 | contig 52448 bp, 75 predicted proteins | sample 8540491 | NCBI WGS metagenome assembly BNJT01 (sample SAMD00202455, study PRJDB9452) | human saliva metagenome | host: Homo sapiens | reverse complement strand
AGTTACGTATTGCTAAAATTGAAGCAATATATAAATGAAAAATCTGTTGTAATTTCAGGACCGTCAGGAGCTGGAAAAATCAACACTTATTAATACTTTGATTGGAAAAGAAATATTAACTACAAAACGATATTAGCGAGAAAAACTAAAAAGGACGACATACTACGATAGAAAGTCGATTTTTATGCCGGCTCCACATTCATGCATAATAGATACGCCAGAGTTTTCAACACTTGATTTTCCTAAGCTGGAAGAAAGAACTGGAAAAATTATTTCCAGAGTTTCTCGAATTTATTCTGACTGTAAATTTCGAGACTGTATTCACGTAAATGAGCCAAATTGTGCAATTAAGGAAAAATGTGAAAATGGCAATATTTCAAAAAGAACGGTATGATTTTTATTTATACTCGCTTGAAAATACACGGTTTTCAAAGTATACCCAAACCTAACACTTGATTTAAGAATATTTAATTAAAGAAAAGAGTTGATTTTTATGGATATTATATTAGCACCTTCGCTGCTTGCCGCAGACTTTAGTAAGCTAAAGGAAGAAATCACAGAATGGAAAAAACTCGGAGCAGAATACCTGCATTTAGATGTTATGGATGGAAATTTTGTTCCAAATATAAGCTTTGGAGCTCCTGTCATTTCATCTTTACGAAAACATAGCAATCTTGTATTTGATGTACACTGATGGTAAACGAACCAGATTTAGCTTAATAGAAGATTTTGCTGATTTTTCAGACATAATCACAATCCATGCCGAAGCTGCAAAGCACTTGAAACAGAATCAATACGGTTAATAAAATCTTTTGGAGTAGGTGTCGCATTAAATCCATCTACCCGCTGGATGTTATAAAATATGACCATGGATAACATTGATATGGTTCTAATTATGACTGTGAATCCTGGTTTTGGCGGGCAAAAATTCATTCCTGAAATGATACAGAAAATAAAAGATTTGAAAAGATTAACAAAAACATTGATATTGAAGTGGATGGCGGAATAAATGACAAAACTGCTAAGCTGGTAAAAAGAAGCTGGGGCAAATGTGCTGAGTTGCAGGTTCCTATATTTTTAGTGGAAATTATAAAGAAAATTGATTCCTAAAATAATTGTAAAAGTATTTTAAATTGAACTCAAAAATTATGTCTGCTTTATTCAAATTCTAAAATTATTTATCTATCTATTAGATATTAAAAAGGTTAAATGTAATATGAAACAGATAAAATAAAAACTCGCAAATAAAAGAAGAAAAGGAACTGTTAAAATGTATGAAAAATAGAAAATCTATTAGATAAATTTTATAAAAAACATATTACAAAAATTGAAGAAAATAAATTTAAATCAGGTAATTAAATGTTTAACCACATCTGAACTTCATATTATTGAAGCTATTGGAGAAAAATGAAATTACTAAATGAATGAATTATCTGATGAAATTCGGGCATTACAATGGGAACTGCCTCAGTTGCAGTGAACAAGCTGACTGATAAGCAATTTTTAGAACGCTATCGTTCAGATATTGACAGACGTAAAGTTTTTGTAAAACTAACTTCAAAAGGAAAAGTTGCATTAAAACTATCACGGAGATTTTCACTCAAACATTCTAGAAAATCACAGATGACATTCCACACTAGACACGTTTTATCGAAGTTTTTGAAACAATTGTAAAAACCTGAATAAAGTCAAAAAGACATTCAACCCGAGTCAATCTTAAATTTTGAAAATGATTTAGTGCAAGTCTCTTCAATCAAAGGAAGTACTGCAATTGAAAATACCTAAACGAAAAAGGTGTTATGATAAAATCACTTATAAAAATTTTAAATATTGATAAATATTTATGCTTTAATTGTTGATGGAGATGAAAAAGTTTTTAAATATTGAGGATGCAGAAAATATCATGGTTAGAAAATACGCTTTAAGAAAATCCACTATTACAAAATCATTAAATAAGATAATAATAAAATAACATAAGAACAATGGCAACTAAATATAGTAACTGTAATAAAAATTTTTGATTTTTATTGACAATTTTATAAAAATAGAGTAGAATTGATTATATCAAACCCCCTGCAGTATTTTTAAATAATACAGAGGTTAGTATACCTACGCAGGGCTAGGAGAATTTAAGATGATTATGGTAAGAGATGAATTTCTGACTTTTAAAGAACAAGTGAAACTCTTTTCAAGGATAGGGGAATGATTATCACTGATGAAGAAAAAGCTGAAAAAGTATTGCAATTTATAAATTACTATAAATTAAAAGAATGCTCGTTACCTTATTTTAAAAATGGACAATATGTACAAGGCATTACTTTTTGATGAAATATTAACTAGATTTTATGAAAAATAAGAATTTAAGAATTAATTTATTAAGATTAACTGAAAAAGTCGAAATTTTCATTAAAAAACTAAATTTTCTTATTTAATAGGTGAAAAATTTGGAGCTTATGGATACCTTGATTTTTATAAGTGGGTAGATAAAGCAGAATATTGTAGACATTTCAGAACATTTAAAGAAAAAGATTTTAGAATAGATAGAAGTTTAGGAAATAGTAAAACGAATTGCTTGAAACGTATAAACAAAATCACAATAAAATACCAATATGGCTAGTAATAGATATTTTAACATTTGGGGAAATACTGGATTTATATAAACTATATAAAAAATATCAGAATAAAATAGCTAAAGAACATAATTTATCTGGAATTATATTTATCTTGGTTAGAAAATATCAATTTAATTAGAAACTTATCAGCTCATAACTCGAATATTGTAGATATAAAATTTTCCACAAAAGCCCAAGATATTAGATGAATTTAAAACAAATTATATTTCATTAATGATAAAATATCAGATAGGATAGCAGTATCAGTTTTAATATTAGAATATTTAGTTTTTGTAATTAATTTAAAATATCCAGGTGGAGCCATTAGAAAAAGTTTAAAAAGTTGTGTCGTAACAGAACAGATGAAGAAGCTCAAAAATTAGGTTTTAAAGATTTTTCGAAACAATTAAAAATTTAAAAATATAATCACAGTTATTAGTTTAATTGTGATGATAAAAATAAAATATATCAAGGAGGGAATATGCTTTATTTAGATGGAATTGGGATTTTCATTTTTGATAAAAAGAAATAAAAGAAAAATATTACGATATAAACTGACAAAGATTTTCCAATATGACAGAGTTTCATTTTTCACTCTTTTGGGAAAAAATAACTTAATTTTTCAAGTAAAAGGACAATTCAACGATTTTTATTTAAAGGATGAAAAAGATCCAAATACTGATTTTCAGTCAAAAATTTTTATTGTCATTATATCTGCAAAATTCAATTTTGATAAATATCAGACAAAGAAGGTTTTGACAGAATTGTTTATTTTTGACTTTGAAAAAGTTAAATCAGTTTGGAGATGTGGAAAAATATACGTTGATTATCGAAATTATGGGAAAAAGCAAGTAATATTTTTCGACTAGCAAGGACAAAATTTTGTCTGCGCTTTATTTTACTTCAATTGATGTTGGGAACCGTGTTATTATGACTGGTGCAAAATATACGTTGCCATTTGAAGAGATTTCGCCTATATCTGGAAGCTGAAAATTTTTCCATTTGAAACAGAATCTTTTTATGGAAAAATTGAAGGTGCAGGGGCGTGCCTTTGCACTGGAATGTTCACAGGATTATGATACTTTCAAAAATATATGTTCAGCTACAAACCAGTAATGTACGAGATCTTAAATCGTGGAAAAAATCAGAAAGTGCTAACCTACAATGAATTTTTCTGAATTTAGTCAAAAGGAAAATAAAAATTTGGAAAGTGAAAATGGAAGAAAATATTTTGAAACCTTAAATGATGGCTTAAATGCCTATTTTAAAAACAACTATTACTTCCAATGTTATTAGTGAAAAAGAAAAACTTGCTAAAAATATGTTGATTCTCAAATATTCAAAAATTGATATAAAAGTTGACTTGATGAAAATTTTTGAAAATTATAAAAATATCGGAGATATTTTGGCAGCAAATATGCACCAAATAAAATACGGAATAAAAAGTTACAGTTTTTGACTTTATAACAATCAACCAAATTACAATAAATTTGGATCCTCTCTATCTCCAAACGATAATCTGAATTTTTATTATAATAAATATAATAAGGAAAACGAACTATTTCAGCCTTAAATTCTAGATTTTTAGATATTCAAAATGAGATAAAATATTTTGAAGAAATAAAAATGTTTATCGAAAAAGAAAATGATTTTATTGGAATTGAAGAAATTGAAAACGAACTAGAATTTAACAAATAATGGAAATAAATCGAAAAACAAAAATCAAATTGAATAAACCGAAAAAGCGTGATTTACTGTCATTTTGACTATAATGGCTTTTCAAATTTTCGTTGGAAAGAAATAATAAGGAAAATGAAGAAAATATCCTTTTCAAAGGACAACCGAATGACATTTGGTTGCACATAAAGGATATTCTGAGTCATGTCCTTATTTTACGAAATAATCAAAAACTTCCAAACGATGTTCTTTTTGCATGCTGCAAACCTTGCCTGTGAATATTCTAAAGCGAAAAAGGCGACAAAGTTACTGTTGATTACTGTGAAAGAAAATTTGTATAAAAATAATAAACTAAAATGTTATTTATACAAACTTTCACTCTTTATTAATTGATGTTCATACTTTTTAAATAAACTATATTGTTTGACTGCCCAACAGAAAAATGTTCTTTAGACTTATTGACAAATACCGAAAAAACTGTTGTAAAATTAAGGTAGAGATATAATTAAGGAGGATAAATAAATGGCAAAGTAAAACAGTTACTATGACAAATCCTACAGGATTACATACAAGACCAGGTGGAGTATTTGTTACAAAAGCAAAAGAATTTGAAAGTACAGTAGAAGTTGAAAATGAAGGAGTAAACGGAAAATCTTTATTAAAAACTATTATCAATTGGGATCAAAAATGGTTCAGAAGTTACAGTTCACGCTGAAGGACCTGATGCTGATCAAGCAGTTGAAGTTTTAGGAGAATTATTAGCAACTATCAGAGACTAATAAATTGTAGTAATTAAGTGAAATAAAAATATTGTTTTTATAGATTTGTTATAGAAAAATATGTTTTTATTGAACTAGAAAAAGACTTTCTTATTTTAAGATCGTCTATTTGTTATTTATTTTCATACTAACTATTCTGTGAATTTATATTTTGAATTGTTTTGTTTAATAATTGTTTTTTTCCTTAACTTTATTTATATTCAATCTTACTTTAAGCAGGGAGATTAGACGCCATCTCCCTCCACCCACACTCTCGAATTTCAATTTTACCAATCCAAAATTTTTAAAATAAAAAGTAGAAAAACTTGTTTTCCAGAAAAGTTTTCCTACCTTAATTACATAACTAATCTAAAATTACCATATAGTATTACCATCTTTATCTTCACAATGAATATATCCACTCCTATACTCGTAACATTTTCGTCCTCTTTCTCTTGCACGTTCACGTGCTTCTTCATACGAAATTTTTGGATCAAAAAGTTCATCCAGTTACACCCAATACCAACAAAATTACAGACAAAAATTTTTATAATATTTCTCATAATTGCCTACACTCCTTTACAATACTTATTTACTGACATTGTAACACATGTTTATAATTTCCGTCTTCCAATTAACTTATTATGATTAGAATTAACTTATAGACTTGTCTTATTTAATATGACCTATTTTTAAAATTTATAGCAGAAAAACTCCTAATTAATAAAAATTTTCCTACTTAATTTGTTTTTCAATTAATTATCATTATTTTTCGCTTCGTTTCTTTAATGCCGCTTTTTATCCAGCCTGCTAAACAATGGATGTGGACGATTTGGACGGCTTTTAAATTCTGGATGGTATTGTGATGCTATAAAATATGGATGGTTTTTATTTCGATTACTTCCATATAATTTCCATCTGGAGATAATCCTACAATATCCATTCCATCAAATTCTTCTCATAAGCATTATTAAATTCGTATCTATGTCTATGTCTTTCAGTTATTTCAGTTCTTCCATAAACACTTGCAGCCAAGCTGTCGTCTTTAACACATGGATATGCTCCAAGACGCATTGTCCCTCCCATATCTTTTTAATCCCTTTTGTTCTTCCATAAGACTTATAATTGGATATGGAGTGTCTTTTCAAATTCTGTCGAAGTTGCATCTTTATAGCCAAGTACATTTCTTGCAAATTCCACACAAGCCATTTGCATTCCAAGACAAATTCCAAAGAATGGAATGTTATTTTCTCTTGCAAATTTTTATCGCTTCAACTTTTCCATCTACTCCTCTGTCACCAAATCCTCCTGGCACTAAAATTCCATCATAATCAGCCAGTTTTTCACATCAAATTCTCCAGCCTTAAAAATAGTCAATTTCAACTTTTGTATCAAGATTAAACCCAGCATGCTCTATTGATTCATGAATACTTATGTAAGCATCCTTTAATTCAATGTATTTACCAACAACTGCTACTTTTACAAGCTTTTTAGGATTTTTGAATTTTTCTACCATTTTAGTCCATTCAGTCCAGTAATGGCTTTTCATTTTTATTTTAAAATGTTTACAAATTACATCAGCAAACTATAATTTTTCCATAGTTAATGGTATTTCATAAAGACTTTTAGCATCAAGTGATTCAATAACCGCCTCTTCATCAATATCGCAGAAAAGCGAGATTTTTTTCTTAATATTTTCATCAACAGGATGTTCACTTCTCACTACAATTACATCTGGCGAGATTCCAAGCCCTTGAAGCATTTTTACACTATGTTGTCTCGGTTTTGTCTTCAATTCTCCTGCTGCTTTTTAAATAAGGCAATAATGTTACATGAATGTAGGCAATATTTTCTCTCCAACTTCTCTTTTCAGTTGACGAATTGCTTCAATAAACGGGTCACTTTCAATATCCCCAATTGTTCCACCAATCTCAGTAATTACAATATCAGAGTTATTCTCCTCAGCAGCTTTTATAACATTGTACTTAATTTCATCTGTCATGTGAGGCACAGTTTGTACAGTCCCTCCTAAAAATTCCCCACGACGCTCTTTTGCAATAATTTTGACATAATTTTTCCAGTCGTCAAATTATTATACTTTTGTCAAATTCTCATTGATAAATCTCTATAATGCCCCAAATCCAAGTCAGTTTCTGCTCCATCTTCTGTAACAAAAACTTTCCCCATGCTGATAAGGGACTCATAGTTCCTGGATCAACATTTTATATATGGATCAAATTTCTGAATTGTAACCTATATCCTCTCTCTTTTAGCAATCTTCCTAAAGAAGAAGCCACAATTCCTTTTTCCAAGCGATGAAACAACTCCACCTGTGACAAAAATATATTTTTGTCGTGCTATTTTGTCTATCCATTTTTCCTCCCTATTTCTATTCTTATTTATTCAGTTTTAATATTTTGGCAATTTTATAAAATATCACTTAATTTAGTAAGTTATTATAAACTATTCTATTAAATCTCTTTTTCAATTTTGATATATGATGATTAATAAGTATCATTTTTATTTTATATTCAAGTTTAGTAAGCAGGAGATCAATCGCCATCTCCTGCACCCCATGCTACGCAAAACTTTCTTATAAAAGAAAAATAGAACTCACTTTTGAATATAGATTATTTCAATTTATATAACTTTATCTTATGTAAAGTCTATTCAAAAAGTTCAGACAGCTATTTTCTTCTAACGAAATTTTGCTATTTTGTTTTAGTTAAATTAATTGTTTTAATTAAACTAAAAATGTCGTGATTTTTAAAATAAAATTATCATGAGTTTTTACATCAGTTTGTTGCAATATATTTGCCACAAAAAGAGGATTTTCACCTCTTTTAAACAAATTTTATTTATAAAACTTAAAGGAATATCCCAAGTTTGAGAATAAACTTGAGATAGTCCAAAATTAATTTTCATTTTTATTTGTTATTATCTTTGCAGCTCCAGCTTTGTAAGCTCCATTTGATCCAAATACATTTCTGATTTTTATCTTTTTGTAATATTCTTTCATGTAGTCTTTTGCAGGTCCTACATATTTTCTAGGATCAAATTCTCCTGGGTTTTTAGCGAGATACTTCTCTGATTCCTGCTGTGAAAGCTAATCTTCCATCAGTATCTCACGTTAATTTTAGCTACTGCTGATTTAGCAGCTTTTTCTTAATTCTGAATCAGGGATACCAATTGCATCTGCAATTTTTCCACCATATTGGTTAATCATTTCAACAAATTGGTGAGGTACTGCTGATGAACCATGTAATACGATTGGGAATCCGGTATTCTCAATTTCTTCCAAGATATCCAATCTTAATTTAGGATCGTCTCCTGGTTTGAATTTGTGAGCTCCGTGAGAAGTTCCAGTGCGATTGCTAATGAATCAACTCCTTGTTTTTGTTACGAGAGTCTTCAACTTCATCAGGTTGAGTATAAACATGTTCTGCTGCTACTACATCGTCTTCGATTCCAGCTAAAACTCCTAATTCAGCTTCAACTGTAACATCGTGTTGATGAGCGAAATCAGCAACTTGTTTTGCTTCTGCAACGTTTTTCATCATAGGGGTGGTGAGATCCATCATACATTACTGAAGAGAATCCGTATTCGATACAGTCTTTTGCTTCAGCAAAATTTGGACCATGATCCAAGTGCAATGCTACTGGAATGTCTGAGTCCTGATGCTTCTACCATAAAGCTGTTGCAGCTTTTGTGCAAACCAAGAGTAACATTTTCTTTACCAATATTTTTCTTGCACCTGTTGATACTTGAAGAATTACTGGTGATCCTTCTTCAACGCTACCTTCGATAATTCCTTGTAATTGTTCCATGTTGTTAAAGTTAAAAGCAGGTACTGCGTAACCTTCTTTGTTTGCTTTAGCAAACATTTCTTTAGTGTTGCTAATCCTAAATCTTTAAAATGATATTTCATTTTTACGCCTCCTAATATTTATTAATTAGATTAACTTCTTTAATTATATGTTATCAAATTTTTCGTATAAAAATCAATAGAAAACAAAAATAATGTTAAAAATAAGATATAATCTACTTTACTTAATTTATTTTTACTTTGATTTATGATTTCTTCCACTGTCATTCCTTTTTCTAAGTACATTTTTATCTGTAAATCCCAAATTCCTTCAATTCTGCCACGTCTTGAAACTTGCCAAATTATCCACCTATTCTCTTCGTCTATTTTAGGAAAATATTTATAATCTGTAATCCAAATTTTATTTTCAGGAAATTCACCTTTTATGTATGCATTATAAGTGTTATAATTCACATAGAAAAATTACTCTTTTTATAATGTTTTTCAAGTTTTTCAACCATAACTCTTAAATGCTCAATTACATCTGGTTTTTATATTTTTCGTAGAAATTTCAAGATCAATAATTGGAGAGTAATGTTTTCTCAGAATCAGGCACTTTACCTATATAAAAAATCCGCTTGTGCTTCTCCACTGCTAGTCATTACATGATATGCTCCAACTACAAATCCATTTAACCTAGCGTTATTCCAATTATATAAAAATCCGTATCAAGAAAAATTCTGTCCTTCTGTCGCTTTTTAAAAATGATAAATTTATATTTTTATCAACAAGAGTCCAATTCACTTTTTCCTGATGATGTGAAATATCCAGCCCATGAACTTTATATCCAGCTAATTCCACAAAATATCATTATGATATAAATAACCACTAAGTTCTAAAAACCCCACTGTACCTCCACCAATTATCATAATTACCAAAAATTTTATAAATTTTTCCATATTCTCTCCGTTCAGTTATTTAATAACAAAATTATTTTAAAATTCTCCAAAATAACCTATTTTTATTATTGTACTTAATTTTTAGAGCAGTTTTTGACAGTTTAGGAAAAATCAGATTAATATGATAGTTATACGGTTATAGTGTTTTTGTTACTTTATAACTGTCATTCCGCCCATATAAGGCACTAGTACTTCTGGAACTTTTATAGTTCCATCATCTGCTGATAATTTTTCCATAATGGCAAGCAATGTTCTCCCCACAGCAAGTCCTGATCCATTCAGAGTATGCACAAAATGGCTTTTTCCAGTTTCCTTTTCCCTGTATTTAATCATTGCACGTCTAGCTTGAAAGTCTTCTGTATTTGAGCAAGAAGAAATTTCTCTGTATTTTCCTTGGCTTGGAACCCAAACTTCCAAATCATAAGTTTTTGCTGCGCTAAATCCTATATCTCCGCTGCAAAGTGCCAGCACTCTATATGGCAATTCGAGTTTTGTAATATTTTTCTGCACAATTTACCATTTTTCAAGTTCATCGTAAGAAGTTTCAGGTTTTACAATTTTTACCATTTCCACTTTATTAAACTGATGCTGTCTTATAAGACCCTTTAAATCACGTCCTCCAGAACCTGCTTCCTTTCTGAAAGCAAGCTGTATATCCCACAGTAATATTTAGGCAATTCCTCTTCATCTAGAATTTCACTGTTATGCAAGTTTGTAAGTGCAACTTCTGCGGTTGGAATCAAACACATTTCATCACCTTCAATTTTATAGGCATCATCAGCAAATTTTTGGAAGTTGTCTGTTCCCACCATCATTTCTCGTCTAACTAATTGTGGCGTAAAAATTTCCTCAAATCCATTTCTCTAGTATGAACATCAATCATAAACGAAATCAATGCTCTTTCCAATCTTGCAGCTGCATTTTTATAAACTGTAAATCTTGAACCACCAAGTTTTGCCCTCTTTCAAAAATCCAAAATCCCTAATTCTACTCTAGTTCATCATGTGATTTTATTTCAAAGTCAAAACTCTTGGAGTTCCCCATTTTCTGACTTCACATTATCATCTTCATCTTTTCCAACTAGAGTCGTATCCACTTAATTTGTTTGGAATCGTAAACCAAGTTCAACTGCTTTTCATCAATTTCTGCTACTTTTGGTCAAGTTCCTTAATTTTTGCACTGACAGTCTGCATTCTCGCAAGTAATTCAGCAGAATCTTTTCCTTCCTGTTTATATTTTCCTATCAATGCACTTGATTCATTTCTTTCTTTCTTTTTAACATTTTCCACTTCCTGGAAAGCAAATTTCTTCTATCTTCATCAAATTTCAGCAATGAATTTAAATCAAAGTCACTATTTCTATAAATATTCTCTGACTTTATCAGCATTTTCCCTTATGTATCTCATTTTCCAACATAATTTTCCTTTCTTTTATATATATTTATATAGTATACTTTCACTTAAATTTTTCAAAATCATAATTTTTACTAAATTGTATCACATTTTGAATATTATACTTTTCCACAATTTTTATCATAATTTTTCCACATAAATGTAAAGTTCATCAGCTTGATTTTCCACAAAAATAGTTTAAGTTTTCCACATTTTCAGAAATTTAGAAAAGCTGAATCAGATTTTTATGAAATAGTTTATGACATTTTTATTATCTCATCTATTTTATCACGAATTTCGTTAAATTTTGAACCATTTTTCAGTTTCAACTTTTTCTATCATTTTTCTGCAGTTTTTACAAGTTTATTTGTATCTGTTGAAATTAATGAATAGTTGTATAAAATTTCATTTATCTTTATTCCGATAAAAGCAGTTCATTTCCTAATTTTACAGCATAAATTGATTCTTTATTAAAAATGCTTCTTCTAAATCCATCTATCAATTTTTGAAAGTTCAACTTTGCTTAACCGTTCTATTTTTTGCTTTTTCCTTAAATGTTTCCAAAATTGTTTTGCTTATGATTTGTTTTACATTTTCATCGTTTTTACTAAAAATAAATATATCCCAATTCTATAGTATAAATGATGGTTCTTTAGCTGTTATCTTAAAATGTCAAGCTGAAAATATTTTCGTTTTTCAAAATTATTTTTATATTTTAGAATAAATTCTGAAAAATTTTCTGTATTTAAAAATACATTTTCACTTTTCCAGCTTTTTATTTTCAGTCCAAAAGTTTTAATTCCTCCCTCCTGCTTCATTTTCTAGTCTTTGTAAAAATCCTAAAAATTTTAATAATTACAATATTTTTATATTTGATTTTATAACTTTTTATTTTTAAAATTTTTGTAAAATTTTAATTTCACAAAATCTTAAATTCAATTTATTTTTCAACAAATTTTAAATTCCATTTTCAAAATCATTAAATTTTCTATATTTTCATCAATTTTCACAATATCCTTTTTCCGTTGTCAAAACATAATCGTAATATTACGATTTTTCCTTTATTTCTAAAATTTCTTCATTTGTGTAAACGTGATGATCTGTAAATTTTATTTCATCAATATTACTTGGGTTTAATATTGTCTGATAAAAATACAGCTGGATTTGCTATTGAAGAAAAAATCAGAACATTTTTATTTTTTAATAATTTCTAATGGAAATTTTCTTCATTTCTTGTGTCGTTTTCATTATTTATTTTGCAAACTTTTTCCTATTTTCAAAATTTAATTTATAAAATAACTTTCTTCAAAAGTGGCAACAGAAATCGGTTTTTGATATTTTTGCCAGTCTTTCCTGTAATTTTCTCACAATTTCTTCTCTTGAAACATAGTTACTTTTTGTAATAATAATTTCATCAGCTCTTTTTAAAAGAGTCAAGTGATTCCCGCAATCGGTAGCTTTTGGCAAATAATCATCCATTCCAAAAGGTTTGTTGCATCAATTAGAATTATATTTTTATCTTTTCAATTTTCTATGCTGAAAGCCATCGTCCATAATAATTGTTTCTACACCGCATTTTTCCTTTAGAAAAGTTGCACCTTCATAACGATTTTACAGACTACGACAGAATTTGAAAATTTAAGGCATGCAAATAGGCTTCATCTCGATTCCTTTGAAATGGCATAAATCTCTTTTTCATCCCGCACAAAGCAGTAAATCAGTTTCCCGTTTTTCCCTTGTAACCTCGACTCAGAATTCCAACTTTTTTGTTCTTTTCTAAATATTTTTGCACAAAATACTGCACAGCTGGTGTTTTTCCCCAGTCCCTCCTGCCACAATATTTCCAATGCAAACTATTTCCACTCCATCAACCTCTTTAAAAATATTCAAAATCATAAAGTTTGTTTCGTAAAAGACAATAAATCCATATATAATCGATAATAATTTCATTAATTCTTCCTCAACCCTAACTTTCTTAATTAGTTTCTAATAGTCCCTTTGTAAATTGTTTCCTGAGCCGTCTAAATCTGTTTTTATTCCGGATTTGGAAATTTCCATTAAGTCTGCCAGTTCCTGTAGGGACATTTCCTGATTTTCCAGCCGAATTCTTGCTGTTTCGCTTAATACGTCTGTCAATTCTAGAAAGACCCATTTTTCATCAATTACCTTTATCATGTTAATCTGCTTTTCAGAAAGCCGATAATTTTTAGTTTCATTTGCGATTTCCCAATTCATATTTCTATTAATTTTATTTCGAATTTCCTTATTTATCGTAACTTCTTCAAATTCAAAAACGAATTTATTCCCCAATTATTATATCCAAAATGTCTTCTGAATTTCTTAAATAAACAAGACTCTTATCTCTGTTTGAAAAACCTTTTTCCCCATCTGTTTAAACAAATAATACAAATAAGTGGCAGAATCTTCAGTATCCACAAAAAGTCCATTGCATAAGCTTTTTCTGGAGACTTTTATATATCCACAGCTAAGGAAAAAGCCTCTAATTATGCCAATGCTAACTGTTTTTCATTTTTCCACAACTGAAAAATTTTTGTGAAAATATATATAAAAATGATTTGTATTCCTGCTGGTTGTGCTGAGTGGGAAAAAGTATCACTTCATACAGTTTTGTGTGTTCCAAGACGCTTACTAATAACGTATTTTTAGTTGAATTGGGATATTTGTTACTGCCTGCAAATTTGAATAAATTCTTTTTAGCAAGCGAGACATTTTCAGTACTGAAATAAATTCCATGTTCTGTAATTACATTCTTTGCAATAAAAATTCCAAAAAGCTCTGCATAAATAGTGTCTTTATCTGTGTTTTTCTAAATTAAAGATTTCTCTTTTTACATTTGCTGAATATGACATTTCTCCCCTCTCTTTTATATTTTTCTCTGTTTCCTAAATTAAAGTTTTTGACTTTTTGCTGTTTATTATTGCTCTATTTTTATAAGACCTATACACTTATTTATAAAATTTCGTTAAAATAAGGACTTTCAAACTTTTATTAATACTAAATCCATTTAAAAAATGAAAATAAATTTTTATAATAGGGTTGTTCAATAGATAATTTATAATCATTCAACTTTTTATTTTTATTTTCGTAGGATTGCTCATTGCCGCAAATCCTTATCTTGCAGTAAAGATTTATCCTGATAATTAAAATTGTGGCAGATTGCTACGCAATAACCTACAGCTAGTCTACGACATTTTTCCATGCTGACAAAAACTCGCTATGCTCAAACAGTTTTGCCCGCACAGAAAAATGCTCCGACAGATAATTTATATTAGATTCTTTTTAAAAATGAAAGTTATATCTTAAATTACTTGAAAATATTAGGTTTATATCCTTTACTTAGAAAAGTTTGTAATAAATTCGTTATTTAAATAGGGTTTAATAATTAAAAACTACAACAAGCCTAATAATTCATTTTTCTAGGATTCCCTGATTTATCATAGTAAGTCCAAGTTCCTGTTCTTCTTCTTCCTTTAATGCTTCCTTCAAAATCCAAGGCTTCCATCTGTATAATATCCTCTTACAGTTCCAGTTTCCCCATTCATATTTGCTTCATATAAGGTCTTCCGCTTTCGTAGTAGACATTCATTTTCCCATTTATTTCATCATTTACATAATTGATTTCAGATTTTTACCTCCGTTAGTGTTCCATTCACTAAATAATCCATTTTTCTGTCCATTTGAATAATTTCCTTGTGATTTTCTTTTTCGAGCCATTTTTCATAATACTCAGTCCAAGTTCCTGTCATTTTTCCATTCTCATAGTTCCCAACTGTTTCCTGAGACCCTGTTTTTCCGTAATATGAAGAATAACGTCCATTTAACTGATCATCTTTATATTGATATTTTTCCAGACTTTTCCATTTTTCAGTATAAACTGTCCAGTTCCTCCTTCTTTTTCCATTTTTATAATTTTCCTATCGTAAATCTATTTCCGTTTGCATAAAAATTCATCATATTTCCCATTCAGTATTCCATTAGCAAATTAACAGCAAGTCTTCTTCCGCCTTCTTCCCGTAATTCTATATTCTCCAGCTTCCTGTCAATTCATAAGTGCTAGAATCTATTCTTTTTACATCTTCCATATTTGATGAGCTAAGCTTCGATAATCTAACCTTCCCAAAATTTGTCCATAATTTTGCAAATACATCTTTTTCCATATGCAACTGCTGATAACATCATCATTCCAGCTATAAATAATATGCTATTATTTTTCATTTTCATATCTCCTATTATTTTATAAAGTTTGTTTTTATTTTATTAATGCCTTTTTACATTATAACAAATTTTCTCATTTTTAAACTAAATTGTTTCATTTTTCTAGTTCTAGTTTACATTATAAGCAAACTTAGCTTAATTAACGATTATGAGTCCCAAAATTATCATAAGAATTCCGCAAAACAGATTTACCCATTTAGAATATTTTGTAGTTAATTGCAGTTTATTTACACTCATTAAAGGCAAATCCAAAAACTATTATATCATCTATCATATAGCCAATTATGTAGAGTAAATGTGTAAAAATTGTCTAGTCCAAAAATGGAACTTCATTTATTTGAAGAATTTTTGTGTATGTTTGAGAATTCCAACTGAACAGGCAAATTCTATTACATTTACTGAAAGTGCTAAAGCCAATAATTGCAAGTGCTGTCAGTAATGTAAATGGCTTGTTGGCAATATCCTTTATCTTTTGAAATTTTTGCTCTCTGCTCCAAAAGTCTGTTACTTCACATTCAGCGTATCTCCTTTTCAAGTAATTTCTAATAAAGAAAATCCCGCCATAATTCCAACGATTCCAACAAGCGGGGTTACCCATTTGTCAAGTCCCACAAAATCCCAAGCATAAATCCAAGCATTTAAAAATGATACATTACAGCTTCAGCCATGATAAACAGCCCTGCCACACGGAACATTTTCACCTTATTTCCAACGGCAATCAAAGCTGTCAAAAATAATACCAGAACCCACATTGCACAAGGATTAAATCCATCAATTGTTCCTAAAATTATTGACATTGTAAGTAGCGAATAATTTGTCAAGTCAACAGTCTTATTAATAATCGGAATATTTACAAGCACCTGATTCTCAGCACCTTTCGTAGAGTCCTGGCATCCCTCACATACTGTATCGCCTGTACAGACTGCACCATGTACTACTCACATTTTCCAGTCTGTCCACTTTCCATATTCCTTCAAAGTCAAAATTTTATCCTTTTTGTTCTCCCAGAATTTATCAAATTTTCAATTTCTTTCCCAGTCGTATCAGCTGTATTAAACCCTTGAATAATATGTCCGTCAATGTAAATAATCGGAGTTCCTTGACAAGTTTTAGCTTCGATGTAGTTTTCATCACGCTTTTCTTCCTTGCTTTCATCAATTTCTATGTCCACATATTCAAAATCATCCCTTATTAGATAATTCCTTCAAAAAATTTCTCCAAATTTGCACATAATTTTACAGTCTTTTCTACCAAAGTACTCCAATTTTTACTGACTGATTATTTCCATCAGAATAACCAATCTGACTTATCCAAAATATACCAAAAAGCATAATCATCAACGCATCTACTTTTCTCTATCCAATATTAAATCTTTTCTCCAAACCATCTTTTTCACACCTTTCTATTTTTATAAAGAATTACCGTACTAGCATCTCTGCTATGCGAAAATACTAATCTGTATTGTGAGCCCTGTGCCTTCTCCTTTATCGCATTATAAAGCGTACGCCAGGTTCCCCATCTCATCCTTCAAAATCTCAATATCATTCAGCGAAAACCCTTTCACAGTCCCAAATGTAGCACCGCCTGCACAAACTCGCATACGTATGCCTCGATATGTCAATTTCTTTTTCCGTATAAACTTTCCTTTTAAAAAGGCTTGTCTGGTCATTGCTTTTTCAATTGGATATTTCAATAATGGACTGGCCGTATATTTCCATATTTATCTCCTGAAACTTACTATTGTTGGAATTATACTACAAATTTTTAAAAATACAAAATTTATAATAAAACTCATTTATAAAGGTAATTCTTATAATAGTATTATTTGATACTCTTTCAACTAATTGTTTTTATTATTTTTCGCTCATTTTGATTAATAAATATTTTTCCATATTACTATATCTTTTTATTTTCTCGTAGGGATTACTCATTGCCGCAAATCCTACAACCTATAGGCTAGATCTACGACATTTTCTGTACTGCCACCTCGCTATGCTCAGAACGGTTTTGCCAGTACAGAAAAACGCTCCGACAGATGTATTTATATTAGAATCTGTTTTAAAAGATAAAATTATATCTTTAAATTACTTGAAATATTAGGTTTTTATCCTTTACTATAAAAGGTTTATAATAAATTCGTTATTTTAAACGAGTTTAGTACTAATATTTATTACTCTACATAAGAAAATAATTCTAATATAGAAATATTTGTTAAAATTTACTATTTCACTTTCACAATTTTCTTTTTCCCAGCCCTAATAATCATTCCGCTTTTCGACATTTTACATTTGCCTGTAATATCTTTTTATCGGCTCGTCGTTTATTTTAGAAACCACCTTGTGAAAATTAGCCTTCTTGCTTCCTTGTTCCTCCAAGTAGTTTTTGCTTCTTTTTACAAACAAGTCAATTACATTAATTTCTCCATAAGGAACTTCGACTTCTGGAAAATCGTCAAGATTTCTTTTACATACGTTTTCAAACCAGTCTCTTGCTTCCATAGCTGCTTCTTCACCGTAGTAAATTTTACAACTTCAGCTCTAATTGCTTTTTGGCTTCCATTGGATGTAAACTTCCATCTGCAATTTGAGCCTTGATTTCTTCAATCAAAAGGAACGTCTGTTATCATTGTATAGTAATTTTCCATTAATTCATCTGAAATTGACATAACTTTACTCAAACATATCGTTAGGAGTGTCCTTTACACCAATGTAGTTTCCAGTAGTTTAGACATTTTTCCACTCCGTCAAGCCCTACCAGAATTGGCATTATCACAGCTTGCTGCTCCTGTCCAAAAAGTTTTTCTGTAAATCTCTCCCTCTTAGCAAATTTTAAATGTTCTGTTGCTCCCAATTCACATCAGCCTTCAGTTCAACTGAATCATATCATGTAAAATCGGATGCTACATTCAATCAATGAAAACTGGTTTGTTTTTCAGACAATCTCTTTGATCTTCTCTCGAAATCATTTGCGATACAGTAAACTGGATAGTAAATTTAAAAGCATCTGAGTGATAATTTTTCAAACTCGGTCAGCATTATAAACAACTTTTATTTTATCTAAGTCCAATATCAATTTTACTTGGATCCAAATATGTTTTATATTTTCATTTACTTGCTCTTCTGACAACATCTTCCTAGTTTCAGATTTTCCTGTTGGATCTCCAATTCTCGAGTAAAGTCCCAATCAAAAACAGCACTTCATGACCCAAATCCTGCAAAACTGCTCTCAATTTTCTCAAAAGGCACAGCGTGTCCTAAATGCAACTCAGAACCTGTCAGATCAATCTCAACTTAACCCGTAGCGGAGTATTAGTTGAAATTGATTTTTCCAACTTCTTCTAAATTCATTCTCATTAATTATTTCATCGCACCCACGACTCAAAATATTAAAATTGTCTTTCTACTCGTTTTTACTTCTATTTCATTATTTCTATCTATACTCATTCTTATCTCCTTCTTCTGTTTTATCTTTTTATTAAATGCAAAGGGAAGCAATCACCATCCCTTTGCAAATCACATTTCTAATTTAACTACAAAAATTAATATAAATATCAAGTAAAATAACCTGATTTAACTTTGCTTTTAAAAGACTTTTTATAAATATGCTCACATACTTCATAAAATAATACACAATTGGCAATACGAATAACGCACTGTCAAATCTGTCAAAATCCACCATGTCCCAAAAGCAGATTTCAGAATCTTTTACTTCAACTCTCTTTTTATCTTAGATTCTACCAAATCTCCCAGTTCAGCAAAAATTCCTATTGCAAGCGCAAGGGATAAAAGCTTTTAATCCTCGATGGCAACATAATCGTAATTTACAGACAGTTTTTGATAAAAATGTAATTCCACATACAGAGTGGCTATAAATAAATAAAGTATCAAAAGACAGGATTACTATAAATACTGCTAGAATTCCTGCAATTGCACCTTCAATTGATGGACTGATTTTGGAGCTAATCTATGTTTGAATATCCACCAATTGCCATTCCGACAAGATAAGCAAAAATATCACATGCCCAAATTAGCATAAATGTCATCACAACTAGAATATTTCCATTTGGAAATTCATATTTTATCAATAAAATATGCGAAAATAAAATATGATACATAAATTATTCCAAATAAAGTATAGGAAATCTCTGCCATTGCATTTTAGTTTTTACTTTCAAAAACCTGTATGAAAGACAGAAGAATTATTGTAAATACGTAACCACCCATATCAAAGTTAATCTGCTTAAAAGAGCAAATCTGAAATATGATATTTTCTTTGAATTTTCCAAAATATATTGCAACTGGTAAAAATAGACCAAAGTCTATTCCAATTCTGCTTACACCAAAGCCACATATCCTTTAGCATTTTATAAAATTCAAACAGGGACATTCCAGTTATTACAATGTAAATCATTAGAAACATCACATTTCCTTTAAAAAATATCCACAAAAGGAAAGGTACAAATAACAAAATAATAAATAATCTACTTAACATTCAGTCCTCCGTATCTTCTATCCCTTTTTATTAAAGGATAAAATTGCTTTATCTAATTCCTCTTCATTAAAAATCAGTACGTGAAATCTGTTATGTAAAACTCTGAATAGGCAATTTCCCAAAGCATTACTTATTCTAAAATTCCTCGCTTGTTCTGATTACAAGTTCTGATCTGAATTTCTGGATACATAAATTTAGAAAATTTGCTTCTTCTGTAATTTTTATATTTTCCGAACTTTTCTCTTTTATCTACAAACCCATTTTCTACTGTAACATTCAGTCCATTATTTTCATTATTAAACTTCTCTTCTATTATTTCACTTGATTGATCCAAAAGTTTAGTTTCCAAAACTTTGTTCACAGCATCAACAATCTCTCTACGTCCACCATAATTAAACGCTATATTAAAAACAATATTCTCACAATCCGCCAAATAATTTTTCAGTTTCCTCAATCTTCTTTATCAATTTTTGTGAAATATTTCTTTTGCTCCTATGACAAGCATTTTACTTGTTTTCAATCTCTTTATCTAAATACTTCGCAAACAAGTCCATAAGCCCATTTACTTCCTTTTCAGGTCTCTTCCAGTTTTCAGTTGAAAATGCGTACACAGTCAAATATTCCACACCAATGTTCCCAGCATGCTTTAAAATCCTCTCAGACTACTAGCCCCAGCCCTATGCCCTTCCAGCCGATCTTTCCACGCTCCTTAGCCCAACGTCCGTTTCCATCCATAATAATGGCAATGCCTAGGAATCACCAATTCATCTCTATCCATACTATCCCTTTCAAGAATATATATTATTGTTATAATTATAACAGCCAAATCATTATTTTTCAAGGTGTTTTGTAAAATTATTACATAGCGGAATTTTCAAAATTCTACTTAACCATAATAAGCCTTTCTGAAATAAAATTATACTTTTAATAAATTTATTTTTCTTTCTAATTTAACTACATTTTATTAAATTCAAATAAACATCTGTATCAGCTATCGTAATATCTTCTTAGAAAATTTTGCAATCTTTTCACTTCTAGAATTTTTAAAATTTCCTCAGGAACTCCTTCTTCTATAATTGTTCCACCATCCATAAATACTATATAATCGGATACTTCTCTTGCAAACTGCATTTCATGGGTAACAATTATCATTGTCATATTTTCTTTACCATATCTTTTATAACTTTCAGAACTTCTCCAATAAGTTCAGGATCAAGTGCCGAAGTTGGTTCATCAAGCAAAATTACCTCTGGACTCATCGCAGCCCGCCCTTGCGATTCCCACTCTTTGTCTGCTGCTCCAGAAAGCTGATTTGGGTAAAATTCGGCTTTTATCTTTTTAATCCCACTTTTTCAAGCATTTTCAATCCAATTTCTATTTGCTTCGTTCCTATTCATTTTTACAATTAAAAAGACCTTCAATTACATTTTCCAAAGCAGTTTTGTTTTTGAAATAAATTATAATTCTGAAAAAACCATTGTCGTATCTAAGCCTGTTTATATCTTTTTATTTATTTTTACTCAAGTCAAATGTTTCATTTCCAAAAGTTATTGTTCCCGATGAAAAGCTGTTTCAAGAAAAATTAAGGCTTCGTAAAAATGTTGATTTTCAGATCCACTCGGTCCTATGATGCTTATTACCTGTCCTTTTCTATTTTAAAGTTTATTCCTTTTCAAAACTTCATTTTTCCAAAAGACAATTTTAGATTTTTCAACCTTTATCATTCTACAGTCCACCTACTCTCAATTTCTTTTCCACAATTCCCATGACTTTTTCCACAATTATGCAAACAACCCAGTAAATTCCAGCAAACTACGATATATGCCTCAAAAATATCCAGTCCTGAAGCTGATATTATTTTTGCTTTTCCCATCATTTCCACAATTGAAACTGAAAAAGCAAGTGAGGAATCCTTTATCAAACTTATAAAAGTATTTCCAAAAATTAGGGAAAAAGTTATTATAATCGCCTGCGGAAGTACAATTCTTCTCATTGCCTGCCATTTTTGTCATTCCAATAGACAATGCAGCTTCAACTTGCCCTTTATCCACCGACTGAATTGCCGCCCTGAATGTTTCCGACAGATAACCTGATACATTTAAAAATAAATGCCACGTAAACAAAAGATAATCGCAGGAATATTATTCACATCTATATTAAACCCATACTTTAAATGTATATAATCTAATATTTTAGGCAATCCATAATAGGCAAGGGTAAATCTGAACTAAAAAGAGGTGTCCCTCTTATAAAGGACACATAAATTGTAGCAAGCCTTGTCAGCACTAGAATTTTTATTTATTCTCACAGAGTGCGATAAAAACTGAGTATCAGCGAAAAATATCATCGTAACAATCGCAATATTCAGAGTCATTGGCAATGCTTTCAGTATTTCTGGAATCGCTCTTACCATAAACTCCCAGTTTAAAAAGGGTACATTATTATTCATTACTTTTTCTCCTGTTTATAAATTATTTCATGTATAATCTCCACCAAACCATTTTTCTGATATTTTTGGCAAGCGTTCCATCAGCTTTCATTTCAGCTAGTGCTTTATTTACTATTTTTCAATTCTTCACTATCTTTTCTAAATGTGAAAGTATACAGGCGTTTTTCGTTACAGGCTCTCCTACGATTTCTACAAGATTTCCTCTTTGCTTTGTGAAATATCCCTACTGTCAATCTGTCATTTAAAGTAGCGTCTGCCTTTCCTTGTGCAATTTCTTCTAGTGCAATTGAAACATTTCCATCAAAATAAGCATAATTTATTTCCTTATTTTTGTCAAAAATCAGTCAAAGTCTTGTTATAATTACTTCCTACTCCTGTCATAACTCTTTACCTTTTAAGTCCTCAAGTGTCTTAATATCAGTTCTTCCTTTTTAACAATAATTTGAGCAGCTGATACTAAATAATCATCAGAAAAAGTATATTTTTCTCTCTTTCAGGGTTTTTAGCAATTTCATTTGCAATAAAGTCAAATTTTTCGATTCCAGTCCTAAAAACATACTATCCCAAGGTGTGAGGCACAAATTCTATATCTAAATTTGCTCTTTTCCCAATTTCTTCAACAACTTCCACATCATACCCAGTTAATTTCCCACTTCCATCAGTAAACGTAAATGGTATAAACTCCTTCTGTTCCAACTTTCACTTTTTGTTTTCCTTCACTGCTCCCACTTTTTACCATTTTCCTGTTTTCCTCCACAACTGATAAGAAATAGTCCTATCAATAAAATTCCTGTTAATTTTTAAAATATTTTTCTATGATTTTCCTCCCAAAATTTTTATATTTTTATTTATATTATCGTAAAACTAACTTTTGAACTATTTCAGTATAATCTCCGCCAAACCATTTTTCTGATATTTTTAGCAAGCGTTCCGTCAGCCCTCATCTCAGCAAGTGCTTTGTTCACTTCATTTCTTAATTCTTCGCTATCTTTTTCTAAACAGGAAAAATGTCAGTGTTGTACTCAAAGGCTCTCCTACAGCTGAACCTTATCTCCTTGCTGTTTTTATAGTAACTTACCACAAGTCTGTCGCTCAATGTTGCATCCGCTTTTTCCTTGTGCTATTTCTACCAATGTCAATGTAATTCCGCCGTCAAAATAATTAAGATCTATCTTTTAGCAGCTGTTTATTATATTCCTCAACAGTTTTTGAATAATTGCTTCCAACTGCTGAAATTACTCTTTTACCTTCTAGATCCTTTCAAAGTCTTTATATTATCTCTCCCTCTTTTACAATAATCTGAGCAGCTGAAACTAAATATTTATCAGAAAAATATATTTTTCTTCTCTTTCCTTAGTTTTTCAATTTCATTGGCAATAATATCATATCTTTTTGACTCCAGCCCCAAAAATATGCTATCCCAAGGAACAGTTGTAAATTCAATATCTGCATTTATTCTTTTTCCGACTTCCTGAATAACCTCAACATCATATCCTGTCAATTTTCTCACTACTTTCATCCTTAAACGAAAATGGTTGCATAAACTCCATCTGTCCCTACTTTTATAACCCTTTTTCTCCCAGCGTTTGTTTATTTCCACAAGATACGGCTAAAATCAGCAATAATAAAGACTCCTAGCAATAATTTAATTTTTCATTCCAAGACCTCCAAAAATAAATATTTTTAAAAGAAAAAGCCGAATAAGATTATCCAGCTTTCTAGGATGCAATCTCATCAAATTTATTCACTTTAAAATGGTTTACATCTAAAATTATTTTTCAATTAATTTTAAAATAAACTCTACAAATTCACACACATTATCATATCTAATTTTTGTCTTTTTATAATATTTTCCATTTTTACATCTCTTTCACCACTATATTTGTATACAAAAGCATTATACTATAAAAATTTTTAATTTGTAAAGTTTTATTTTTGTATATACATTTTATTTTGGATTAATAAGTATTTTTCTCATATTTTTATCCAATTATTATATTTCTTATTTTGCCAGTAATTTAAATTAATTTTTGAGTTATATGAAACTAAGTAATCCTTCTATTTCTGATATAATCGAGACATAGTCAATCTCTGTAGTTTGAACTGGGAACGGAGAATTCTCAGAAGGCGGATTCAAGCCTGGTTCCCATTCCACGTAGTCATTAAAAATGAAATGCCATTTATCGTTCTCAAATCCTTGTTTAATTAAGGACGATGGAGCATTCCAACTTGCTAGTCTTCATCTGGCATAGTAGAAAGATAGTACCATATTGGTCATATCTAGTATTATCAACTACACTGATACGTTGAGCATCCTTAATACGGTAATGAACAACAGGAATCAATCTTCCGTCCATATAATAACGTACTTTTGTTCCATCAAACTCAATTGTCCAGACGTGCCATTCATGCGTCAATGATTTACTCTGTCCACCAACAATATTTTCAAGACGATGTGTAAAGCCACGTGGAGTCCATTCGTGATTTACTTGGCTGTAATAACAGCTGATATTAGTTGCAGGCCATGCATAACTAGGAGTACTTGAAAACCATTCCAAAATTAATAATGAACCATAAGGAGCACTTCCACCTGGATTTTACAAATAGGCGTATCCACATCATTTTGCTGTTTCTGCATCCAAAGGGCTGTACGCATTCCCTGCAGACGATTCCAGTTCATTCTGGCACGTATTTCTGCACGGAACGGCTTTAGAAGCATATCATGCTTATTAGATTCTAATCTACCACTTGAATATTGTAACTTTACCTGCAGGACATACACCTGTAGTGGCATTTGCATCAGTTAAAGGATCACCTTTTCTGTTAACACAATGACGTCGTGTAGTAAGTTTGCGTGATCACCATCTAAACTGATACTGCTTGGCAAATAAGTCAAATGGCTGCCAAATGATTGATAATTCTTTTACTTACCCAACCAGAAGGGATATTTCTATCTTTAAATTCCCAGCACTTTCACACTCTTCCATTGTCCCGAAGCATCTGTAGCACTGCTACATCCGTTTTGTTAATGAGCGATGGTCCCAGGTGCTGGCTGATTCTTAATAAATCTTCGAATTACATCTACTGCTTTTTTTTCTGTGCCATCTGACTTCCAAAATTCCAAAAATAATTTTCAGGGTCTACTAGCATCCAGTATATCAGTACGTCCGTTATTATCTGCATCAATATTCGCATCAGGAAATACCGTCTCCATTTGTATCAATATTTACATCAAAGCCATCCATCTCCATTACTGTCTCTATCGACTACTCCTGAGCAATATACGGCTTTCTATCTTTTGCCTGATATAAAATAAGAGGCCCAAATATGTCTGATTTTTGATACCATCCTAAAATCTGGCTTATTACATTAGCCTGTTTTGTTTCATCAACTCCAGGATAAGCGGCATCCAGTCCTACTTCTGATGGCCATATTTTTTTATTTCCATCACCATTCTCTGACATTATCTGATACAATGTTTTTCTCCACTACCAGGTAGCCACAACATCACCTATCATATTTGCCTCAGCCGTTATCTCAGAAATGCTCTGGCATAAATTCCATAAGGATGATGCGATACACCATCAAAATACCCTTTGCACCATATCTAGTACATCCTTTCTAAAAATTCCATTGGTCCGATGTATCCTGTTGAACTATTGCTGTTTCCTACCGTCATTCCACCAGCCATAACATTTTCACATCATTATGAGCATTATGTGCTGCCGTATATGCTATTTTCAGCAAATGAGTATAATGTTCAGGATTTGGTCTAGGATTTTTGAATTGTATCATGCCAAAATTCTGATTTCCTGGTTCATTCCAAAATTCATAGTCAATTACTCCCTGTGAGGCGTATCTTTTTACCAATGCATTTACAAAATTTGAAAAATCGTTATCATACTGCTGAAGTGACGCAAATGATGCTACCAAATTTTTCTTGCATTCAATGCATTTTCAGCAGCTGAAAGTTTGTCTGCTCCTGTTGCCCATTCAGGAGCACCACTTATTTGCATTAAAACTTTCAAGTTATATTTTTTGGCAAGAGCAACAGCATCATCTATATCCTGCCAGTCGTATCCTTCCATTTTTGAAGACTGGATTCTATGCCACGAAGCTGTAATTTTCACCCACTGAAATCCTACTTTCGCTATTTTGGGAATAAGAGTCTTCAGCTTCCTAAGATTACTTCTCCAAAAAGGGTTGACAGGCTGTATTCCAATTCCTTTCACATTATCGAATTTTGTATCATCTGTTTTAGGATTGATCATCTTTGCCACCATCATTTCTACCGTTTTTGATGTCCAGGGTTTCCACCTTTTCCGCCACCTTTATGATGCGACGATTCCACCAACTATCGCTCCGACAGCAGAAGCTCCTGCCACTCCGCCGATAATAAGTCCAACAGGCACTTTTCCTCCATATTGCCTCCTAATGATCCTATATTTACTTTTGGCTGTCCTATATTTCCAATAATATTTGCGTTTTCTCTGTTGTATCTGAACAGTTTAATATTACTGCAGTCATCATTTTCCGAATTATCTGAAAACTTTATTTTCCGGGTCAATAACTCTAACTACATTGAACATTTTAATGTTATTTCTATGAATTTTCTCTGTTCCACTGTTTATCGTTTGTATTTTTTGAGCAAATCTTTCAGATACATTGAACATTTTAATATTATATCATTTGAGCCACCACTATCTAATAATGGTATTTCAGATTTACCTATATTTTTACTGTATTTGAACATTTCAGCTGAACTCCATTATATTTGTCTATTTTATCTGTCTGAAATAATTCATTTGAATTAATTATTCTGACTACATTTGGAACATTTTAATATTTTCTCATCGAATTTCCATTTTTACCATTTCATCAGATGTATTCTTCACTTGTATCTAAACACTCCAGCAATATATCTTTGAGACTTAATTTTCATTTGTTGTAACTGTATTTTCACTACTATTTTTCTAGAATTTAAGCATTTTAAAAATATATTATTGCCATTATTTTCTAGTTATTTCCAGTTCCTTGCAGTACTTTCTCCCACATATTTAAACATTTTCAATAATATTTCGTTACCTGATTTTGCTTCATTTACTGAAGAGGCATATTACCTATATTTTCAGCCATTATTGAAAAACTACTAAAAATTAAGAGCAGCACAGCAACTATAGATCTTTTCATTTTCTATCTCCTTCTCAAATTAATATTTCAACTTCACATTGCTAATTTGGATCTAGAAAAATCTATAAGTTATAATCTGTTAAAACTTAAATTATTGATTATATCTATAGAATCTTCTTCAGATACATTTTTAGTATTTTTCTTTTATCTCATCTTGAAAGTACTTTTTCTTTTTACAGTATCTTTTTAAAGTTGAAACTGTATTGCTTTTTCCTTTCAAATTACCAGCATATATCTATTCTGTCTTCTTCCGGTATATCATTATAGGTATTATAGCCTGCCACTCTAGCTTTGCTATTTTCATTTTCCAAAGATTTCTGCCTTTTTATAGGATTCTTTCTGAAGTTAAAACTTCGTTTACTATCTCTCAAATTACTAATTATATCTATTCTATCTTCTTCTGGTATGTCATTATAGGCATATCCTGCTGTCTTAACTTCTTTTTATTTTTGGGTTTATTTTTATACTTCCTATTCTGTATCCTACTCTTATACCAAATGTATCGATTTTACCTTTAGTTTTTATAGAGTGACTGTATCTTCTGGCTGATATTTAAATTTTGATCTTTCAGTAAAGAGCTTCTATAGAAACTGGACTCTAATTCTGTACCTAATCCTCCAGCATAGTAAAGACCACCATGAAGATCTTTCTTGTTAAAAGTTTCCTCCTTTATTTCACCGTATACATATCCTATTCGTCCAACGGCATAAAAGAAGATTATTCCCTTTATTATTTACTAAAGTTAATTTTTCGTTGTAGCATAAGCGGGATAGGTTCTTAAAACATGTTTTTGATTTTTATCATAAAAAAGGCTGTAATATCATAGGAATTTTTGTTCAACACCTAGACCTAGTTCAACAATTCCCTGATTATCAAATAAATATTCAGACTAACAACAGGCATCTTTTTAATATCAAAATCAGATTTTTGCAGACTGCCATTTATTATTTTTTATTCCTGTTCCTAAAAATTTGCTCTGGCTGGATATTGTATCTATTTTTAAAATTATATCCTGCATTTAATCTAAGTTCTCCGCCATTCCATTTTCTTTTCTGAATTTTTATCTGTAGTGTACTGCATATCTCCTGTTTTAGCAAAAATATCAGTTCTAAAAGGATCAAAAGGTACCGTTTCATCTTTTGGTAAATTTTTGATATTTTCCGATACTATATCCTACTCTTACACCAATAGTATTAATATTGTCTTTCGTCTTTTAAAATTATTTAGAGTACTTATATTATTTCTGTTTATGTTACTCTAAATTTACTTTATCATATCGTAAGTTTGATCTTTCGTATAATGCTTCAATCGAAATAGGACCAATTTGAGTACCTAGTCACATCCAGCATAATAGAGTCCACCACGACTTTTTATCGTTCAAATCTTCTTTATTGTCTCTTCCAGCTTTTAGCCTTAGCATACCCTACTCTTCCGATAAGGTAAACAAGATCATTTCCTTCTTTAGAAGTTACTAAATTATATCTGCTTGTTAAGTACATTGGTGTTATTTCATACATTTTCATTTTCATTCTTATCTTTTTAAAGCTGAAGATTTTACAGAAAACTTATGTTCTGCACCAATTCTAATTCAAGCCTTCCCTGATTGTCAAACAGCCACTCTATTCCTGCAACGGGACCATTTTTAAATTTATAGTCATAAATAGTATTTGACAAACCTTTCTGATGTTTAGTTAAATCATTTTTATATGCCCTGTCAAAAGTCCCATCCCCCATTTATCTTTATTTCCTGAGCTATTGCAGTTGCTGCTGACAGCATCATTGTACTTAAAATATGTAATTTTTCATAATTCTATTTCTCCTTAATTTTAAAAATCTCTTTTTATAATTTAATATCCGAACATTTAGATTATATATAAAAATTATTATACTTTGACTAAAATATCTCTTTTTCTTAACTAAGTATATTTTACTAAATTTCTTAGGTCAAGATAATATAAGGGCATCATATAATTAAGCACAAATCTTAATTTTATCTAGTTTGGGTTAATTTTGAAAAAGTTTGGGATATAAATAATAAAACTAGACACTTAAACAATATGGCTCCTATGCTTAGAAAATGCATATAAACAATGTTAGAAAAATAAATAAAAGAAACTTGAAGTTCTGAAAATATAATCATCTGTCATTTTTAGAAGTCAATGTTAAAACAGTTTTATTATATGATAAATTGAAATGTCTAAAATTGGAGAGAAAACCATTGTTGACTTATTGATGGTTTTCTCTTTTTAATTTATTGAAATTGTTTTTCGATTTTTGAAAGGTTATCTATTTTTGATTTAATATGTATTCATAGTATTCTTTATATTTCTGCCTATATTTAACAAGTCCGCTCTACAGCAATATTATAGGCAGTTTCTGTAATTTCATCCAAGTTTTCCACATTGTTTTCCACAATATTCCTTATTTTTTGGCAGAATTCTTCGTTAGTCCTAGCCTTAAAACAAGTTTTTCCATCTTCCAGCCAATCTTGATACACAGGAATATCTCTCCACTACAGTGATAATTTAGCTGAAAGTGCTTCTAATACCACAATTCCTCATTTTCTTCATAAGTCATAAACAAAAAGGCTTTTGCAGCACTAAATGCTCAATTAGAATGTCTTTATCGACATATCCCATGGAAAAATGAGATTTTGGTGGATTTTCAATAATTTTTCTGTATTTTTATCAGGAAGCATTGGTTTTACTTGACGATCAAACCAAAATTGATAATCACTGCATTCTGTGCTACTTTTTACAAAATCTTTTTATCCCTTTTTCTCTCAAAAAGGTAATCCAGCTGTTATAATTAACGGCTTATTTATGTCATATACTGATTTATATTCATTTAAAAATTTTTTCTTTTTAAAACTTCATTTTTATTGAGTTATTTATATTTACACCGTTTGAAATTACTCTAATTTCTTTTTCTTTTTCTAAATATTTTGATTTTATAAGATTTTTGTATATTCTGACGGAGAAATCAAATAATCCGCTTCATTATATAATTTCTTTGTCAGAATTTTATAATTGGCGACAGGACATAGCTTCCCTTTATACTTCCACGAAAATCTTCATAAGTTGTATGCGTGTGATAAATTACAGGTTTACCTGCCTGTTTTAACACTTCATAAGATTTTTAGTGCAACAGTATTTATATGTGCCAAATCATAATCATCTTCGAGGATCCTGCGTAACTTCAATATTATTTGCTCAAAGGGCTCTACCTGATGATTTAAGGCATGCCAACGCCGGATTTGCTGAAGGAACTTTTCCCTCTGAATATAGTAAAACTTTCACGACTATCATACTCCTCTATTGTTTTTGTAAACTTCTTCCACTCTTTCACCAAATTTTTGTGCTGTATAATCCTGTGAAGCGGTAAAAGCATTTTTCAATAATTTTTCTCTAAATTCCTTATCTTCTTTTAAAAGCATTATAGAATTAATAAATTCTTCTTCAGTTTTATAAACAAGTCCGCCTCATTTTTACAAGCAAGTCTTTCCAGATTTAAGTCATATCTTGCCCGACAGGTGTTTTTGGCAGCGCATTGCCTCAACAAATGTAAGTCCTTGCGTTTCTGATATACTAGCATTCAAAAATACATCTCCCATTTGGTAGTAAGCAGCAACTTTATCATGTGGAACTTCCCTGTAAAAATGACTCTATCTGAAATACCAAGATCTTCAGCTTGTTTCTTCAAGTCATCCAAAATTCTCCCACGCCCAACAATCATAAATTTAAAGTTTTCATCCTAATTTTTAGAAAACATATCAATTAACAAATCAATACTTTTTCTTCGACAATCCGCCCAATATACACACAGAAAATCACTTTTCTCTATTCCAAAATTTTCTCTCATAAATTCCAAATCTTCATCGGAATAATTTCCACGATAAAATTTATCCAATTCCAGTCCAGTTGGAATAATGTTCATTGTCTGGTCAACACCATAAGAATACAAAATATCTTCAACTTTCCTTGTTGGTACAATCAGTCCATTACATTTTCACAATAAAAATTTACTAATCGCAGCTGCAATCTTTTTCCCAGCTGAAACAAATCTCGAGACCAAAAATATAATGTGTATAATATTCATATAACGTGTGATATGTATGAACAAAGCGGTATTTCAAGATTAACTGCAACAAATCTCGTAAATGTTCCTACACCATTCTGTCTGTGAATGAATAATATCTAATTCCAGCCTCTTTTATCTTTTTATTATTTTTGAAGAATAAATCATTCCCAGTCTATACTGTGGCAACGGCTTAAATTCCATACTTGGTATTCGTAAAACATTAGGCTCAACTTGAGGGTGCATCTGGATCAGTCGTAGTAATAATATATACTTTATGCCCCAGCTTTCTAAGTTCCTTCTCAAGTGTCATAATCAGAACTTACAACTCCATTTACTTGAGGTCTGTATGTATCTGTAAATATTCCAATTCTCATTTTTATATTTCTCCTTCTATAATAAAGCCTTATTTCAATTTTATTTTTACTCTCTTGAAATAGGCTACTATAAATTTTCACACAAATAACCATTTTTATTCTATATCTTATTATTTTTATATAAGTTCTATTTCAATTTAAATATTCTTATCTACTAATTTTAGCGATTTCCAAGAAGAACTTACCTATTTTCCCCATTCTATAATCTTTCATAAGCCTTCTCGAAATAATTTCATAATTATGTTCATCATTTTTAGAAACACCAAAGCCGTTTTTCTAAAATTTCCAGTATCTCATGGTTTTCCAATCCCAAAATTTCCTCATTAGTTATATATTCTTCCAAATTATACACTTTTACAAGATTGTCTATTTTTCCCAAATCCTTTAATTTATCTAAAAATTTAATTGCAACATGCTCCAATTGTAATACACTTGTCCTTTATTGACCAGTAATCGCTCAAATTATAAGCTACCTCATCATCTTCAAACTTTAGTATACAAAACTCATAGTGTATCCAGCAGTTTCCAATTTTTCATCAATTTTTATCCATTGCTTTCCACGTGTAACATTATAGGGTATTTCCAACTCTTGCTTTTATTTTTATTCACGAATTTATTAATAAATTTGAGACTTTCCCAACATTAGGAATCCAACAATCATAGCTCTTACTTCAGTTTTACGAAGTCCTTTTTCATTTTTCCAATTTCTCAGCATAAATTTTATCTGTAATTTTTCGTAGTTCATTAAAATTAGTCCCTTTTTCTACCTCAGGCTACAAATAATCAGAAAATTATTTTTCAAAAATAATCTTCCAACTTTTTAATTCCTTGCTATCAATCAAATCTACTGTTCAGAACAATAATCTTTTTCTTATTGTTTGCCAGCTTTGAAATATCTGGATTTTTACTAGAAATCGGAATCCTTGCATCTAAAATCTCAATAACAACATCAATTATCTTAAGTTTTCAACAATTAAATCCTTTGTTTTCTTCGTATACCCTGGATACCAGTTTATATTCATTCTTTCATTTTTCTCCATTTTCTCTCTAAATTTTTATTTTTAATCCTAAAATTAAGGTTAATTTTTAAAAATTAAAGATAAAAACTCAATATATTAACCTTTTTATCCATTCATTCAACTAATACTAAACTGGTTTAAAAATAGGAATAAATTTTATAATAGGGTTGTTTGAAGTTAATTCATAATTATTCAATTAAATTATTTTTATTGTTTTTGGATATTTTTGATTAATAAATATTTTTATTATATTACTATATTTTTTTGTTTTTATTTTCACAGGATTGCTCATTGCCGCAAAACTTTATCTTGCAGTAAGATTTATCCTCATAATTAAAAATTATGGCAAGATTGCTATGCAATAACCTATGGCTAGTCTACGACATTTTTCTGCACGGACACTCGCTATGTTCAGACAATTTTGCCAGCACAGAAAAATGCTCCGACAGATTAGTTTATACTAGATTCTGTTTAAAAAGTGAAAATTATGTTTTAATTATTGAAAAAAATATTAAGTTTTGTCTTTTAATTATTTTTAATAAATTCGTCGTAATATATCATATAACCTATGTTTAATTTGTTTAATAATCGTTTTTCATTTTTATTTTAATTAAAACGATTATTATAAACCATTGAAACGTCGTGATTTTTGGAATAAAATTGATTGTTTGAGCTTTTTCTAAAGCTTTTAAATTATAATTGGTTTAAGATTTAATAACTTTTTATTAAAAAGCGAGTTTCAATTTTATTTCAAAAATTCTTAGACAAACCCGGGTTTGCAAAGGGATGGCGACTGTTCCTTTGCTTTATAAAAAGACATATAAATTATAGAAAAATATTTTATTAACAACAAAACATATATATTTTATTAATAAATAAATACTCATCATCATTTTATTGCCCTTATAAATAAAACAATTTCTCCCATAATTGGCTTTTTCCTCCAACTTTTCTATAATTTCAAAACATTTCCACGGATTATTTCTTCGCAATTTTGGTAAGTTCTCTTGTGAGTACAACGTAACGTTCTCCCAGATGTGCTTTATATCTTTTTAAAGTTTTTAAAATTCTGTTGGGAGATTCTAAAATTACAATTGTTCGTTCTTCTTCCTTTAATTTGAAAAGTTTCTGTCTGCCTTTTTCTTTGGTAAAAAGCCTTCGTATGCCATTCTTCGCATATCCAGCCCTAAATACTTGCACCTGTAACACCTGATCAGGCTCACTAGTATTCCAACGACTTTTTATTTCAGCTTTTAAAAATTTCATTTACTAGTTCAAAGCCTGGATCTGAAATACGGCGTTCCAGCGTCTGTTACAAGTGCAATCATCTTTTAAAGATTAATGATATTTGTAATTTGATGAAGTTTATTATGTTCGTGGTATTGGTACACCGTTTTTCGATTTCATAATGAAAAGAAGTTTTTAGTGACTCTTGTATCTTCTGCAAAAATATAATCAACTTCCTTCAAAACTTTTTATTGCTCTAAAAGTTATGTCTTCTAAATTTCAATTGGCGTACCAACAACATAAAACACATACTTTCTCTAATTTTAATTTCTTTTATTAATTTTGATAACGATTATTTTCTTTTTCCTGTTCCACTTATATTCATTTCTTCAATTGTCTCTTTTTAGTTGAACATCCCCAGCTGAAATAATTTTTAGCCGCTTCTTTACTTTACCTTTATCTTTTATAATAATATCTTCTATTTCTTTTCTCTACTCTAGCTTGTTCACTATCATTTGCATACCCTTTTAATGCAAGCAGTTCTTCCATTTTTCACTTCTATATCAGGCTCAATTCCTTTTTCATGAATGATAGTTCCTTTTGGTGTGTAGTATTGGGCAATAGTAAGTTTTATAGCATCTTCTGTTCTCAAAGGTATAACTTGCTGAACGAGTTCCTTTTCCAAATGTTTTTCTCCAATGATTGTACCACGTTTGTAATCTTTAATTGCACCTGTAACAATTTCCGAAAGCACTTGCACTTGCTATTTGTTAATACGATTAATGGAAATTACCTAGATTTTTGAGGTTCTGTTATAATTTTCTCTGTTGTCCATTTTATATTTTAAGTAAACAATTAAATCTTCTTTTTACAAAAAGTGAAGAAATATCTTGTGCTTCTTGTAATGAACCTCCTGGATTAGAACGTAAATCTAATATTAATCCTCATTCCTTTCAGCTGTGTAAATCTTTAATAGCTTTTTCAACTTCTGCTCCAACATGATTTCCAAATCTTAAAAGACTTACGTAACCAATATTATTTTCAAGCATTTTACTTTCAACCATTTCTAGTTTAATTTTTCGCTCTTGTCAATGTAAATTTCATTGGCTCCCTTTTTACCTTCCCTAACTACTTCTACATCAACTTTTTGTTCCTTCCTTACCTTTCAGAAGTTTTACAGTTTCATTTGCTGTAAGTACAAAATATCTTTCCATCAACATATAATTCTATCTTTTATTTTTATTCCTACTTTTTCAGCTGGACTTCGATAAATGGTGAAACAACTCAAGAGCTTCGCCCTTTTTCTTACTTATACTCATTCCAACTCCAACATATTCTCCTTCATATCTTCAGAAAAAGTCTGCTAAATCAGCTTTAGACAAGTATTCTGAATAAGGATCCTTCAGTCTATTTACAACTCCTGCCATCAGCTCCTTCATAAAGATCCTTTTTGCTGGGGAGTTTCTTCCTTTCAACATAATTGTTTTCAATACTATTTATTACATCCACAATTCTATTCAGCTCTGTTGTCTTTTGAATCATCCAGCACTTGTATCCTTGTCATTTCTTGTTTTTTATTATAGTGGTAGCTGCAAATAAAGGCATGCTTACCAATATAAGTCTAATACTACTACATTATTTCTTTGTTCTTTTCATTTTTCCTCCTAATAATGTATTTTACTAATTATAAAAATATATTTTTATAATAAATACATTTTAATTTTAAACATGTATTTTGTTGTACTAAAACTACTTTTTACAGAAATTTTAGCAACATTAAAACTCCTTATTTCCCTTTGCCCTTTTTATCGGAGAATCTTCAACGCCAATTAGCTCGATATCACATATTCTTTTGAAAAAGTGAATTATTTTTATAGCTCATCGTGATATTCCTCATTTTTCCACAACACCATTTTTCTTCAATTTTCTCCTTCCTACTTCAAATTGTGTAACTAGCATTACAGCCTTTCCATCTTTTGGCAAGAAACTTCTCGAAATAAGGAATAACTTTCATAGAAATAAAAGATACATCTATTACAATGAAAGATCAACCTTTTGGTTTTCCATCTTCTTCTTTCAAGTCTTTTATGCATTTCTTGAAGCAGACTATCCTATCGTCATTTCTTAGTTTCCAATCAAGCTGATTTTTACCAACATCGAGCACTATATACACGCTTTTGCTCCATTTTGCAATGCACAATCTGAAAAATCCACCTGTAGAGCTCCAATATCAAGCACCAATCATCACTAAAATCCAAATCCCAAGTTTTTATAGCTTTTTCCAATTTTAATCACCACGGCTCATATTTCAATTTATCTTTTATCCGGATATTCAGTTCATCGTTGTCTTTAAATATTGTTCCAGCCTTTTGTTACAACGGTCATTTTACAATGACATTCCCACGCCATTATTTCCCGTTGGCTTTTCCCTTGTTTCAATTCCCTTTCTACTAGGATAAATCCAATCTCAGTACTCTCTCTTTCTGGTTCTCTAAATGAAAGCTGCTTCCTGGCAATGCTAATTTAAAGCCAAATCCAAAGTATAGTTTGCGCTGACATTGCCTGTTTTCATTGACAGCATCAAACTAGCGAATTTAGAGTAATAAAATGCAAATCTCTTATTTTCTATTTATATTACTAAAATCATATTTGCCAAAATACAATAAACTCTCCTATAACAGCATATATTCTAAATCTGTTATTCTACATTTTAAGCATTTTTCAAATTTTACATCACAGCTAAGTTAATAACTGCGATTTAATATTTATCCTAATATATAGCCTTTAAACAAAGTCCAATCACAATTCCCAGAATACTTCCCAAAATACTTCTACTGGCGTGTGTCCTACAGTTCTTTAAATTTTCATTAATTATTTCTATACCTTCATGATGTTCAATGGCATCACTAGTGTATTTAAGAGCTCTTGCATGTTTCCCTGCCTGTGCTTACTCCTGTTGGCATCGATAGAACAATTTCAGCAAAAACCATTGAAATTGCAAATTCAATCGACTAATCACTTTTAGAAAAATACACCTGTTACAAAGAAACAACCGTCGTGAGGCGGGAACTTTGGCATTCCGCCAGTTTGGATAAAGTCTTGCCCACTGGTTTCTGTGTCCTCGAATACAGGACTTTGTAAAACTGTGTTGAAAGACGAAATTGCTGCAACATCAAGAAGTCTATTTCCAAACAGTGTTCCTCCACTCATTTACTTTCCTCCTATTTTCTATTTTTATACTTTTTTAAATTCATTAAATTCAGGTGTAATTTTTGCATCCTTTTTATTTTTTAGGCTTATATCAGTACTTTTCTATTTTATCTACAAACACTGATTTTGTTTTTCTGAGCAATTTTCATCTCCCATTTCCCCATCAAATTCAATTGATGAATTTTTGCAAGTATTTTTACCTTTTATCAATTCTCTTTTTCACAACTTCTGTAAATTGACTTTTAATATATTTTCATCAATTCCATCTTTCCCAATTCTCACAATCGGATCCAATTATGTGCCAAATTTCTTTAAAAAGCTCTCTCCTTTACTTGAAAGCTGTATCATTTCTAAACTCAGTATAATTGGTAAAATAATAGGCTCTCTATCTGTTTCTATTTGGAACTCTCCTATTTTTCGCTCTTATTCTCTGTTTAATCTACCAATCTCTTTTTATTCCTTCATTTTCCATGACTGCTAAGCTCCATCTTAATCAGCTCTTTTGTTTTCTGATAATAAAGCTTTCTGCATCTTTGTTTATACACAAACCACGTGTTACAAGCTCAACGCTTATTAAACTTACCGTTTCTGTATTGAAATCGAAATGATAACTATTCCGTCATCTGCCAGGTTTTGTCTATCTTTCAACACAGCATTTCCCAATATCAATTCCAAATCCATCGATAAATGTTGCCACTAGGCACTTTTCCTGCTGTTCTAGTTTGGTTTTCAGACAATTCCAGTTTTGCTCCATTCTCTGATAAAAATAACATCAGGTACTCTACTAGCCATTGCCAATTCCTTATGTTTTATCATTGCGCATTCTCCATGCACGGAAGGACTTTAGGGTTTACTAGATTTAACATAAGTTTCTGTTCTTCTACCAGCATCCATGTCCTGATACAGTAATTCGATTCCTTTTTCAAATACAACATCTGCATTACGTTTCATAATGATTTATAGTTTTTAGTTGCCGCTTTTTCATTTAGGGAATAGGTGTTGCAGATTACAACTGTCTCCTTCTCTTAAAGAAATATGCTTATGTGTCCATTGCAATTCTTGAAAGAGCTGCAAGCGGTTCTCCCTGTGTTCTGTACACAGATAGAAGTACTTTTCTGGATAGTTTCAACTTTATCAATATCAAACTCATTATATCTTTTGGTATCTTTCAAATATCAGGATTTGAACAGACTTTCAAATTTTTCCATGCTTCTTCCGTCAATTTGCAATTTTTTCTTCCATGTGCAACATTTACAATTTCTGCTGTAATCATGCACATGTAAACAGTAGCTAAAATAATCATCACTCAGCCTTTTGCAAACTCATCTTTCAAGCTTTCCCCTACTGTTCTTTTCTGATGGTGTAAATCCAGAATTTGTACATTTGTACTGTCTGACAGCAATAAAATCTACACCTTCTCACCTAACTGAGCTAATCTTCCAAAATCAAATCCTTCTCCATCAACAGGCGTTAAGTCACTTTAAAATCTCCAGAATGTAAAAATCGTTGCTGCCGGGTCTTTTATACAGATTGCATAACAGTCTGCGATACTGTGTCACACTTATAAATTCAACTGTAAAATATTTTGATGACTTTTAAGATTGTTCTTCTGCTAATTACTGGTAGATTTTGCATCTTTTCTCAAATTTTGCCTTTGCAAGAGCAAGTGTCAATCTTCCACCATACATTGAATATTTTTCTGTTCTAATGGTAAAAATATGAGGATTGCCCTATATGATCTTCATGTCCATGAGTCAAAAGTAGACCTTTTTATATTTCTATGTCTGTTTGATTCTAAATGAAAATCTGGAATTATAACATCTATTCCCAAATGTTCATCTTCCGGGAAAATAAGTCCTGCATCCCACTACAATAATTTTCATCTTTATATTGAAAAAGCTTCATATTTTCCCAACTTCCTCAATACCTCCAAGCGATTACATACATCTTTCTTCCTTTCCATCCACTTCCTTGTCTATGTGTCTATTCTGTCATTTTACTCTTGGAATATAACGTGCTTTCATTTTTCATCTAAATGTCTTCGATTCTGTATTTTTCTTCTAAATCTTTTCATTCAGATTTTATTTTATTAATATCTTCTTTTTAGAAAAGTTTCTTTTAAAAAGTTTGATTTCAAACTCCATCTTTTCTGACATTTAGTAAACACCCTCCTTATTTTTATCTTTTGTACTAAATATTATTTGCTTGCTGTTTTTCTTTCTTTCTTCTTCCTCTCTCTGCATTTTCTGCTTGAGCTTTTTATAACATATTTATCTCTATATTTTAGTATGAATTTATGCCATGTTTCCAGAGTTACTCCTCCATATCCTCCACCTTCTACAATGGACATAAATACAATTTGAGGATTATCTGATGGAAAATATCCCTACAATCCATGAGTGATTATCTTCTATAATCCAGTATTTTTGTGCTAGTTCTGCTTTTTGCAGAAAACTGGATAGCCTCAATTCTTAACAGTTTTGCAGTTCCTCCCAACCGCTTACAGGCAATCTTAAGAGCATTTTTGCATTAATTTTAAGTTTTTGAACTTACATTTAGTTTTTCTACCAACTCTTTTGGCGACTATTTTCAACTCTTTTCCTGAATAAGTTACAAATCTGTCCACAACTCGTAGGCTTTTTAACTGAACTCCATTATTTGCGATAGCCTGATACAGAAGCAATTTGAATAGAGTTGAAGCATAACACTGTCCCATCGACATATTTATCAAATCTCCAGGTACCATCGCTGATCCTGTTTCTTCTTAAATCTTTTTCTTCCATTCAGGGCTTGGTAAAGTTCCAGCTAGTTCTCCAGAATATCAATTCCAGTTTTAGACCCTATTCCAAATTCTTTTGCATATTTTACTATCTTCTCTACTCCAGCTTTTTGAGAAAAAGCATAATATGTATTTACAGATTGTCTACAGATTTTTGCAAAGTTAGTTACTCCATTGTTTTATGAGAATCTCTAAATATTAAATTTCCCATATCGGTATTGTCCTGTTGAAGTTACTGTTGCATATGGTGAAATACCTGATTCTAAGATACCCATTCCAATTATCGCTTTAAAAGTAGATCCTGGAGGATAAAGTCCAGCAATACCTTTATTTACAAGTGGCTTAGCTTTTGAATCTCACTAGTTCATTCCACTGATTGTCAGGTATTCTTGAACTCAATAAATTCAAACTGATTTCAGGATTACTTACAAATGCAATAATTTTCCCAGTTTTTGCTTCCATTGCAATAAATACTCCACTTTTTCCTGTAAAGGCATCTGTCATATATTTTTGTAATTCCAAGTCAAGTGATAAATAGACATTTTTTCCAGCGACACTTTCAGTTGTTTCCATTTGTCTTATAACATTTCCTTGTGCATCAACTTCGACATTTTCCTTTTCCATCCTGACCTTTCATTTCCTTATCATATGAACGCTCTACACCTCCCAATCAAGTCACTATTTCTGTAACCTCCTTTCTCAAATCCTTAAATTCTTTTCACTGATTGGTTTTACATATCCGATTACATGCGAAGCTAGAGAGTCTTCTGGATAATATCTTGTTTATACTCTACAATGTCAATTCTATCATTATCAATCTCAATTGCTCTTAATGCAACTTGTTTTTCTAAATCTTCAATAACAAGAATTCTTTTATCTGTTCCCATTCTTTTCTGCTTAAAAATCTGTCAATCAAATAATCAACTTGATAACCCTGTTATCTGACTTATTTTGTTTTATATCTCCTATTGTTTTCCTTTATACGTTCTGCAACCGCTTTTCGTTCTTGAAAGTCTCGCATCTATCTGTTCTTGCGTCATATTCTTTACTTTACTTTTTAATAATGCTAACATCTTTAGGGCTTATGGTTGCGTATGAGAATGAATTACTTGATAACCTGTTGTATTTTTGCAAGTAATTTTCTTCTCTATCGTAAATTTCTCCACGTGTAGCCTTTTTATTACATTTAGTTCTAATTCTATTTTGTAACGCCATGTTCCGCATACTGAGATGCATCTAATACCTGTAATGTAAACAATCTGCTACAACAGTACTGCTCCTAAGAACAAGAAAAACTATAAATCGTACATCTTTTTATCTAATTCTCTCATAATTTTCCTCTTCATATTTTTGTGCATTTTTCCTCAATTAAACTTCCAAAAACATATTATTTTCAGTAAAATAGGTATCTATTCCATCGTTTTTGTCAATTTCTCATTTTTCATTTACCCCATTATAAAATCATCTAATCTGTAGTATTCTTCTTGCATCCTTGCTAAACACACTAATAATCATCTCCAGCATCAATTAAACCCAGTTTGCTCATCAAGCCCTTCCACACTTTTCACATTCTCAAGACTTTTCTTTATATCAGTTGCTATTGCCTCAATATTTCTAGAAGAACTACCAGTACACAAAAATTGAATAATCATGGAGATTTCCCTCTCATATCACATACCTTTATATCCTGTGCTTTCTTATCTCCATAATATTAACTATCTCTTGAACTTCTTTTCATAATTATTATTTGTTTTCACTCATCTCTAAAAATTCCCTTCTTTTATTATTTTATTTATAAAATCTATTTCAATTTTTATTTTAAAATTTTATTTATCAAAAATTTCATCATATATTATTACGATACCACTACTAAGGTATATTATATTATATATTTGACTAATTTTTCAATTTGTTTCTCAATTTTTAGCAAAATAAAAATTATATAAAAATTGGCAATACGCACACACCACAATTGCCGCAGTTTCTGCTCTTAAAATACGTTTTCCCAGACTAATTTCTATTGCTTTATTTTCTTTTAAAAAATCAACTTCCTCTGCGTAATCCCCTTCTGGACCAATTATGTATAAAATATTTTTATCTTCTTTTTATTATTTCTGGCAAAGATTTTTGATTCATCCTATTTTCATACAAATATTATTTTATCATATTTAGAATAATCAATTTCTTCAAGTTTTTCACAGGTGTAATTTCAGTAAATTTTATTCCTCTGCACTGTTTTAATGTTTCTCTTACAACCACATCCCATTTTTCTCATTAATTTTTACAACAACTCGTTCAGTTTTTAAATAGGAATTATGCTATTTACACCTATTTCCGTCAGCTTCTGTATTGCCAGATTCATTTTATCATTTTTCAAAATTTCCATTGTAAACATCAATATTTACATTTAAAGAGTAGCTGTCTTCTCCGATATTTTTACAGCAACTTCCTTTTTGAGATTTCAATAATTTTTGTAAAATATTCTATTCACCATCAATTGTCCGTAATTCATCGCCTCATATTTAGATCGATAAACATTTTGAATATGATTGCAGTCTGATTTTATCTTTTATCAGAAATCTTTCCATTATTTTCATCAATATTTTTCTTTTTCCGCTATTACTGTCAACAACAGTTTTTCACTCATTTTTACTTTTTATCATATTTTAGTCTATCTACATATTTTAAAGATTTTGTAGCAAAAATAATCATAAATTTTTAAGTCTTGTCTCAAAAATAATATCACATTTTATTCTTTTCACTAAATATTTTCAATTCCTAAATGCTTTATAGCCAAATTCGGTTACAACTCTACCACGTGGTGTTCTTTTTATAAACCCTATTTTTACCAAATATGGCTCATAAACTTCTTCTATCGTCTCGTCTGTCTCCCTCACAGTAAAGAGTGACAATGTTTCAATTCCAACAGGTACCTCCATTATACACATTTATAATTGAAAGCAGATATTTCTATCTAATTCATCAAGTCCGTTATCGTCTACTCCTCAAAAGCACTCAAAATCCCATCAACACTTTTCTTTTTCCAAAACACCCGAACCTTCCACCAATGCAAAGTCTCTTGCTCTTTTTAAAAGCCTGTTTGCAATTCTAGGAGTTCCTCTGCTCTTTTAGCGATTTCGTAATCCCTTCTTCATCATATGAAATATTACAATATTTGCCCTCTCGTGTAATTTCTTCAATCTTCCAATTGATAGTACTCCATCCTATGAGTAACTCCAAATCTGTCACGGCGTGCTACTTAACGTCCGTGTTTGCTGTCGCACCGATTAGCGTAAATTGTGGTACTCTACACGAATGCTTCCGCAGACACTCTTTCCGATAAGAATATCCAGTTCCCATCTTCCATCGCAGGATACAAAATTTCTACCGATGTATTCAATCTATGAATCTCATCATAAACAAAATATCATTTTCCTCCAAAGAGTCAAAATAGCCGCTAAATCTCCGCTTTCTCCAGTACAGGCCCTGTTGTTATCTTCAAGTTCACCCCATTTCTGTAGCAATAACTCCTGCAAGCGTAGTTTTTCCCAATCCTGAGGCCCATAATAAAGCCATACACGCTGATTCATTTCTCATCTAGCTTTTATAAATATATTCATCTTTAAACTCATAGGCCAATATATTCCTTTATAAAGTGAGCTGTAAACTTCTTTTGAATATTGTCTCCCTAATCCCTTAGGTTTCCACATATTCTTCCTCATTCATTCCTTCCTCGATATATTTCTTTCTCCAAATTTTCTAAATTATAGATTAGTTTTTAAATACTTTTATTAATATATTTTATTTAGATTTTATAGATCTTCAGATATTTTATTGTTTCAATCAAACGAACTGCCTTTGATGATCTGTACGAGCAGTCTGACTTATTGACGACAGTAGAGTCGTATCTGAGTCAACTAAACAAAATTTTCATGGTAGCAATGAGCAATCATGCAATCCTATCAAAATAAAATAAATTAAAAATTTATAGAAAAAATATCTACTTGAGACAACATAATCTACAAATAAAATTTTAAAATATTCTTTATATCTGTTTTATAATAACATTAGACTGAAAATAATGCAATTATTCCTAATACCCCACTAATAATCTCAATGTGTTTCAATTCATTTTTAGACATGACAAAATAATTTTCCATTTCTTCTAATGAAAAATCATTTTTCAAGTATAATTTCTTTAAAATTTATTTTATCTTCTGCGATTTTTATTATTTCTCCACTATTTCCTCTTATTTGTTTTCCAAAATGGACTTTTTAAAAGTATGATTTTATCAATTAACGAATCATTTAAACATCTTTTAATGGATCTAACACTGTTAAGCTTTTCTCCATCTATCAACAGTTTATCAAAACTATCATCATTGATAACATCACTATCTTTAGTTTTGCTGTAATATGCTCTCACTGAAATAAGCTCCTTTTCGATTGTTTCAGCAAGGTTTTCTGATATTCTGTCTCGATTTTTAGGAATTAATCCTTGTATTTTTAAAAATAAAAGTTTACTTCCTATAAGGTCTAAATAACATTTTATTGCCAGATAATTTGTAAACCATCCTATAAGTGTTCCAACAAAGACCATTATAGCTAGTGCAGATTAATAAATTTCCCAATTTTTCCCTCCATATTTATAACTGATAGAAAATCTTTATGTAAAGCTGTTGTATTAATTCAAAAGCTATTTTTATTCAAGCTATAGATTTTTCCAATTTTATTAATTTATTTTTAAAGTAAAATTAACCAACTATTGCTTTTCCACATTCCTTTGCATTTCTCAATTTTCATCATCATCAACAGCTAGATGAATTATGACCATCATTTAGCAATAGAAAATCCTTCATTTTATCATTTCTTCACGCCAAGTTTCCATCCAGCCTTGTCCCCAGTCATAAGAACGAGTCCAACTTTTTCCAATACCTTTTCTTTCTTTATCCTTCAAAGGGAATTTATCTCTAGGTGCAATTTCTTCTCCTGACTAGCAGGCGATCCAAATGCTAAAATCAGCATTTAGTTGCACTTTTCATCAGCTTTCTTCATATTTATCAGTTTTACAGTCGCTCCAGCGTTTTCTGCCCCTTCGCCAATGTATTTTGCCATATCTGCAGTATTTCCAGTACCTGTGTAATAAATTATATTTATGTTGCCATTGTTTTTCCTCTTTTCTTTGATAATATTAAAAATTATTTAAAAAGCCAAACTATAAGTCTAGCTATATTTTTGTTAATCTATGAGTATCTCATGCATTACAAGTTCTTCTGTTGTTTCAATCTTGTAAATCTTTAACTAATGAGATTTTTGTTGATAACTCTACATTTTCCTGGTAATCTTGTGCATCTTCATCCAGTTCTGATTCCAGTATGAAAGCGATTCACAATATGCTGTTTTTCACTCCAACCGATCCCAATTCCACCTGTAATGCGATTGCGTCAACACCGTTCATCGTGCTGCAACATAAGCTCCGACATAAAGTTGCTATTCTGTACAGCAGAACATTTCATAAGCTAAAATAGCGCTTTTCATTTCCCTGATCTTCTTGCTGTATCTAACTCACGAAAAATCTGAACTTTCTCCAAATATTCCAAAATTCCAGACTGCTTTATTCATTCTATTGTTCATTTCATCCAAAGAAAGACCTCTTTTTCTCATTATATAAATGACAGACGCGGGATCTGCATCTCCAGTTCTTGTTCCATCATAACTCCTGCAAGCGGTGTCATTCCCATTGATGTATCTACAACTTTACTCATTCTGAACTGCTGAAATGCTCGCTCCATTTCCAAGGTGGCAAACTATAATTTTAGAATCTTCCTTTTCCTAGCATTTCTCTTGCCACTTCACTTGCATATACTGTGAGAAGTTCTGAAACTCCGTATTTTCTCACTTCAAAATCAGTAGTAGTCTTCATAGGATATGGATACATATATGCTTTTCCTGGCATTGTCTGATGGAAAGCCGTATCAAACACTACTACATTTTCTTTACCTGGAAGCTTTTTGAACAACTCTTTATCCCATTATATGCGCAGGTTATGTAAAGGTGCAAGCGGTGCTATTTCTTCAAGATTTTTCATAACTCTCAGTCATCTACAGATTACTGAATCATCTGTATTCTCCCCATGTACATTCTATGCCTATCGAATCTATCTTCATCCACGCTTGAAATTACTCTATTTTTCATCCTGTAGTGTCTAGAATCAGTTCACTGCAATTGTGTGATTTTTCCATGGAACTTCCATTTTTGTCAATTTTTCTCCAGTCAATAAATTTTTGTAACTGAAAGATGATTTGCAATTCCTATCTCTTTCACAATTTCCTTTGTAGCTGGTGATTGCTCATTTGTCATGTCAATAAGTTCAAACTTTGCTGATGAACTCCCACAATTTATTACCATACTTTTTCTATAATTTCCCTCCAAATTTTTATTTGTATATTTATGTTTTACATTTCTGATTCATTTTGCATCATCACGACTTCCACAATATCTTCCACGTCGCATCCTCTTGAAAGATCGTGAACTGGACGTGCCAATCCTTGAATTAGCGACCTAACTCTTTTGCTTTTAGCCAATCTTTGTGTTAGTTTTATAATCGATATTTCCTGAATCTGTCGGGGAAAAATCAATACATTTGCCTGCTCTGCCACTTTTGATCAGGTGCTTTTGCAACAGACTACTAGAACAATCGAGCATCAGCTGCAATTCCCCATCAAACTCAAAAATCAACATTTCTAACTCTTTAAAATTTCGATGAACGCTTCCTAACTTTGCTTACAGACACTCCATCTGCACTTCCCTTTGAGAATATGATAAAAAGCTACTTTTGGGCTCTTTTATTCAACAGTGAATCTAGCTTTTCTCCAGAAATAGCGATATCCGCAAGGCTGCATAGCTGTAGGATCGAGGGATTGCACCATCTGAAGTATACAAATGTCCCATGTAGCCAAATTCAGGCGTACGCGTTATCGATAATAAAAGAACTCGATACTGTCTAGTCCCTTCCTTTGGTCCAGTGTATTGAATTGCGCCTTAAAACATAGGGCTGTTGGCGAAGCTGAACCTGCTACCATTCCATCAACTCTTCCTTGATGTACAAGCATTGCGCCAAGCAAAATATCTCGATCTGACATAAGTGCTGCTTTTGCAGTTTCTAATGTCATACTTTTTCTCTTTCTTTTTCTCAGTTCCGACATAGCGTCGATTGTTGCGACACGAATCAGGATTATGAAAATCGCCCTTCCAACGAAACGCACAGTTCAGTGCTTTTTCCTTTAGCTTTTTCTCATCTCCGACCAGCGCTATATTTTTGCATTCCCTTCATTAATGATCTGTTCTGTAAACCTCTCATCTTCTGTTTCAGGAAGATGATTGTCTTGTTCAATGCCTTTTTCTTTTAATTCATTTGCTAATGTGTTCATAATTTCCTCTCCTTTTCAATTCTCTATTAATCAAACAAGCAAACAAATTCCTTTGTATCAAATTCCCTTAAATCCTCGATTCCTTCTCGACACCTATAAATTTAATGGGTTTTTCAGCTCTTCTGTAATCGGGAAAATAATCCTCCCTTTTGCTGTCCCATCAAATTTTGTCAAAATAATTCCTGTTAAATCTACAATTTCATTGAAAATATTCTAGCTACTCTAATCCATTCTGCCCAGTTGTGCTGTCAATTACAAGCAAAGTTTTAAAAGTCCGTTTCTCAGACTGTTCCTACAATTTTATTTATCAAAGCTCCTTCGATAAATCACGTTTATAGAAGTCTTCCAGCAGTATCCGTATTGCCACATCAAATCCACGATAGCAGTTTTTACTGTATCCAAAAATTACAGCAGAGGATCCGCTCCATGTGCCTGTTTTATAACCTCCACCAGTTCGTTTTCCCCATTCTCAACTTGCTCAATCGCGCGGCTCAAACGTATCTCCAGCCCCAATAATAACCTTTTCGCTATCCTTCAATCGCTATTTTCCCCAATGGACGTAGTCTTTTCCAACTCCGTTCACTCCCACAATTAACAAAATATTCAGTTTTCCCATCCTGCAATTTTAATTTCGTGCTGTTTTCACTCATTATAAACAAGTTTTGGCTTTAAGCAATTCCCTTTTAATTCATCGTAAACTGCTCCGATGTTTTCAGTTTTCATGAAACTGATTTTTCCAGCTCTCCACTGGCCGCATTGTACATATTCATTCCAATATCTGACTGAATAAGCAACTCCTCCAGTTCTCACAAATCGTCGTCGCGTCACTCAAACGCTTTCTTCCAATTTTCCAAAAACCTTTTTTGGGTTGCCACTCTATCTTTTAGAGCTTCCAGTAGAGTTTACTTTTTGTTTTCTCTGATGTTTTCTTCTATTTTTCTATTTTGTACCTTCAATCTGTTTCCGTTTCAAGCTCATTATTTTCAGTAGCATCCTAAAATTTCTTCAGCTGTTTCTTTATTTTCCTTTTCAGTTTCAGCTTTAATTTTATCTATTTCACTTTGGCTTTCCTCAATTTCTTTTTCTATCTGATTTTCCAAAGTGTCCTTCTCTCATCTTTTTCTTTTTCAAATTTAAAAATTTTTCAGCATTATTTTTATCCCTTTCCGCCTGTGATTTTTCACAGATAATCTGGTTTCAGATTGAAAAATATCAGTCTTTCTTACCACCAGCATTTTTCCAAATTTTTATCTAAAAGCATCTGCACAAAATGTCATCGTATTAATTGTCAGTCTATCTTCAAATATTTTACACACAATTTATCTAATATCTTAGCACTTATAATTAACTGCGTCAGATTAGATAAACTTTTATTATTTCCCTTGTACAATTATTTCCATCAATTACATTGTCAAGTTTTGTAACTTATAATTTTACCAATTTTAGTCCACTGGCAGGTTTCATAACCCGCACAATAAATCTTTTTCCTTTCGTGAATCAATCATCGAATATATTTTTCACATCTTCATCATTTCCCAAACTTGTTTTCAAATTATAATACACAACTGAAATCCAGATGCATCCAGCTCATTCACTAAATTCATTCTGTCCAAAGCCCCTTACAACTGAAATTGCTATTCTAACCCCTGTAAACCGAACCTGGTCCCTATGAAACAATTACATCTTCAATTTCATCTAGCTTTTTCCTGTCCATTTCAAAAAGGCTGTCAATCTGCTCCAAAATCGTAGTAGAATGTGTTTTTGCATTTCATATCATTTCCCCAACAATTTATCTCTCTCATAAAGCGACAATCCAGCCAGCTTAGTTGTGTCGTTATCGCAAATATCAAGCATATTTTCTCCATTTTCATTTTTATTCACTTTTACTCAATCATTTAAAATTAAACTACTAAAAATTAAATTATTCAATTTCAAAATCACTTTTTCTCCATTTTCAAATCGTATAAAACTGATACTCACGAGCCACATCTGAATAATGATTTCATCTCAACAAACACGGCATCCCCTGGCATTTCCTCCAAAAATCTTGTCCGCCCACTCACAATCACAACACTCTCCATCTTCAATATAATCCTCAAACCAATCTCACAAATCTCCTCAGAATCATTAATCCTGTAAACATCAAAATGATATACAGGCACATCTCAGAACTGTACTCAATCCCATAAGTAAACGTTGGACTTTTCACATTTTCTGTAACATTGTGACATTCACAAATCTTCTTAGTAAGCGTAGTCTTCCCTGCTCCCGATCTCAATAAGTCTGAACAGCCTCCATTTTTAACTTTTCTGCTAAATTTTTGGGTTAATTCATCTATCTTATCAAATGTTAATATTTTATTTTTCACCATAATCTCACTTCTAAATTTCAATTAAATTATATTTTAAATAAAAATATATTTTATTAACAAATAGTTTCTTCTATCATTTTTAAGTTTTTCTTCATTTGTCGCTAGGATTGCTTTCATTGTCACGCAAATCCTTGTCTTGCAGTAAGACTTTTATACTGATAATTAAAATTGTGGCAAGGATTGCCCGCACACCTATGGCTGAGACTGACGACTTTTATTTTTCACTGCTCAACTCCGAAACTCCTCCTTTCGATGATCGTCAAACAATCGTGAGCATGGAGTAAACTAAAAAGCTCCGTCAGTTTAATAAAACTAAAAAGTTATTTTGTTATAGTATAACCATTTTTAACAAAATACCAGAAAAGTTAATCTATAAATCATTTTTATACACCTCACACCTATTATCAATGACAGTTGTGCAGAACATTATCCACAAAAAGATAAAATCTTTTACTTTCTCCTCCATCTAACAACTTTTGATTTCTGCGAGTCTTCTTTTGTAATCTCCGCCTTTACGTGTGAATATCTGGCATTTAAAAATATCCAACAGTTTTTCACCGGTGTTTTTCGTTAAAACACAGTATAGTCTCACAAATTTTGTACCCAAAAGTACAGAAAGATCCTATTTTGGCTGCCAGCTATAGAGTCTTTATCCTCTTGTTCGCTGTAACCGAAAGCGATCGCTTATTGCTACACCGACAACCAAAACATCCCCAAATTTTCTGAAAGCTACTCTAGATAAGTCAAAATGCCCAATGCTGTAAAATATCAAAACTCCATTAGTAAAACTACCTTTTCCAATCACAGCCTGCAATCTCACTATTTCATTTCTCATTTTATATCAGAAGTTAATAAATTGTCTTTGAAAACTCTCCAATTTTCTCTCCAATATATTTATCTATTCTATCTATAATTTATAATGTTTTTAAATTCACATAATTTACTCTGATCCCTAAGTTTATTTAATTTACGCACGAGCAGACATCAAATTATACTACATCACAGAAAATTTTTCTATCAACTTTTATTTTTCTAATTTCCAATTGTGTCATTTTAATAAGATTTTAAAGCATATTCTCGCAATTTTTAACAGTGAGCATAGACGTACTACTGCTTTACTTCTCTGAAATTTTAAAATATTATTAGTACCTCTTTATCAGAAATATATATAAAACGTTTTTGAGTTTTATTACAAGGCCATAACTCTATATTCTCATAAAATTTATGTGCTCTGAACATGATGACGAAGCCTGAATTCTAATTCAGTGAAATTAATATTGTTGTTTCAAAGCATACTCTTCAACTCACCACTCAGTCCCTGATACCCTTGCTCGAAATTAGAATTTACTGCTAATCCTAATATATTTAACTCCAATATCACTATATAAACCTTTCACCCATCTCGTGCATGAGACAAAACCAACAACCTTACTTGCTTTTCATATACTGCGATAATATGATGTTCACCAATCACTAGATAATTTTTCTAATTTGTAGACTGACAGTCTTAATATCAACATTACATCCTAACTCATCTTTGCTAAATCTCTATATCCTCGCATCTAGTATATTAATCTCTCTCTTATCACACTTTTACTCTCCCTAGCTGCGAAGTTTTCGCTATTTACTCTATAATCAGCCATACTTCATCCTTTTGAGTGTCATTTACATATACATTTATGACTAGAAAAATCCGTTATCAGCATTTCCACTTCGTAATTTTATCTTCAAGTTCCACATCCACCAATGTATCCTCATAGTGCTGTTTGTTTTTGGTCTGCTCCAAATTTTTCTTTCATTTATAATCATGCCCACTTCCTTTAAATCTGTCAATCCATGTCTGGTCCTCGCTGTACGTCACAGCATCTTTCTCGCTTTTGGAATATTTTTGTAAAGGACTGTTTATTATTTGTTCTGTAGCAAGTTTTACCTTATCCTGTCCCTTTACCTTACTAAATGCTGTTATGCTTTCTTCTCTCCTGAATTTCCTAGCATTATTTTTACATCATCAAAACTCGAGATTCACTATCCCTTGTGTATTAGATTTGTTATAAATTCTACATTTTATATAAAATTTCCATCTCTCTCAAATAACATTGTCAAAAGTTGCACTAGAATATCGCTCCACTACTAATAAAGAGGCCAAAACCATAACAGTATCAGAAAACTTCTTCTAATCTTCTTGATTTCTTCAGTTCACTCCATTTTGAATTAATTGATGCAGCAACCATCTAGCCACTGTCAGCATGCCTTTATTGTTTTTGCAGCTTCACGAACAATGCCAGGCTATCTCGTTATTTTTCTTTCCGACATTTCTGCTCAAAAAAACACAAATTAAGTATTTTCAATGTCCCCTCACTTTTCACTTAAATCAGGTGTCTAATATTTT